>ERZ778018.1642-NODE-1642-length-17138-cov-10.142949_pt1 | contig 17138 bp, 13 predicted proteins | sample MGYA00375748_ERZ778018 | MGnify/ENA primary metagenome ERZ778018 (study PRJEB29350, sample SAMN05509839) | bioreactor metagenome | biome: bioreactor; material: wastewater | place: South Africa: University of Cape Town | collected 2014-04-22 ... | reverse complement strand
GGCCCTTCGGGCCACCTTCCCCCGCGAGGGGGGAAGGCCGTTGGGACCGCCCCCCAAAATCCGTGACGGTCAGCATTTTTCCTGACCGTCACGGATTTTTAATCGCAAACGTCGTCGGCGCGTCCAGTCGCGTCAACGAGCCCCATCGGCGAACCGGCGCGAGCGAAGCCGAATCGAAGCCGACGCCGATCGAGCCACCGGGGGCGGTCGCGGCGTCGGTCGGTGGTCACGCGCCGGCCTGACCGTCGCCGAGGAATCGGCCGCCGTCGACGCGGTAGCTGACGCCGGTGACGAAGTCGGTTTCGTCGAGCAGGTAGACGATCAGGCGGTTGACGTCGGCCGCGGAGCCGAAGCGGCGCAGGGGGGTGGCGTCGAGGACTTCGCGCTTGTCTTGCTCGGTGAAGTTCGGCGGCGCGTCGACCATCGCGGGCTGGATCGTGGCGACGGGGATCCACGGGGCCAACTCGACGGCGAGGGTCGTGGCCAGCGTGGTCATGCCCCCCTTGGCGGCGAGGTAGGGGAGATAGTCCTTGTACGGCCGCTCGGTGGCCCAGTCGCCGAGGAAGACCATCTTGCCGCGGATGCCGTCGATCGCCTCCTGGCCGAGCATCGCGCGGGCCGCGGCGATCGCCGTGTAAGCCGGCGCGGCGAGGTTGGCGGCGATCAGCCGGTCGAACTCGGCGGCGGTCAACCCGACCAGCGGGGTCCGCCTGAAGACGCTCGCCATGTTGACCAAGGCGTCGAGCCTGCCGAAGCGCCCGATCGTCGCGACGACGGCCGCCTCGGCCTGGGACGGATCGGTCAGGTCGGCCTGGACGGCCAGACCGTGGGAGCCGGCGGCGGCGACGTCGGCGATGGTCTGCTCGATGGTCTCGCGGCTGTAGTGGAAGGTCATCGCGACCCGCCAGCCCCGCGCCGCCAGGGTCCGCGCCAGGTCCGAGCCGACGCGACGGCCGCCGGTGATCAGGACGGTTTTTCCGGCGGTCGTCATGACTTGGAGATCCAGGGGACGTCGGGGACGCCGGCGCGGCGGTTGGCCGTTCGGGCCATGACGAATAAAAGATCGCTCAATCGATTCAGGTAGATCAGGAGGTCGGCGGGGACGTGTTCGTCGGGGAGGTTCGCCAGATGGACGACCAGGCGTTCGGCGCGTCGACAGACGGTTCGGGCCAGGTGGAGTTGGGCGGCGGCGGGCGTCCCGGCGGGCAGGACGAAGTGGCGTTGCGGGGGGAGGTCGGCCTCGCGTTCGTCGATGGCCTTCTCAAGCGCCTCGACGTGGGCGGCGGTGATCTGGTCGTGGAATCGGCCCCCCGGCTTGGGATCGGCCAGGGCCGCGCCCAGGACGAAAAGCTCCTCCTGAAGCCGGGCGGCCAGGGCGTCCTCGGAGGCGTCCATGCCGACGGCGCGGGCCGTTCCCAGGACGGCGTTGAGTTCGTCGACGGTCCCGTAAGCCTCGATCCGGGGGTCGTCCTTGCGGAGTCGGCCGGCGCCCAAAACGCCGGTGTCGCCGGCGTCGCCGGTCCTGGTGTAGATCTTCACGTCGCCGTCCCCGTTCCGTCGCGCGATGGCCTTCGTGGTCCAAGCCACCTATACTATGGCGAGCAGGTCCACCAAGGAAAGCCCCGGAGACGACGCCCGATGACCGCGACCGTGACGTCCGCCCTGATCCTGAGCGCCGCCCTGGCCGGCCAGCCCGGCGGCGCGGGCCAACGCCCGCTCTCGCCGGCGGAGGTCGCCAAACTGGAGTCCAAGCACCTGTCGAACATCCGGCAGGTGACCTTCGGCTTCTTCAAAGCCGGCGAGGCCTACTTCAGCCCCGACGGCGAGCGGATCGTCTTCCAGGCCGTGCCCGGCCTGCCGGAGACCGCGTTCTTGAAGCCCAAGGCGAACCAGTTCGACTACCAGATCTTCATGGTCGACCTGAAGCCCGGCGCCAAGCCCACGATGATCAGCACCGGCGAGGGCGCCTGCACCTGCGCGTACTTCGCGCCCGACGGCCAGTCGTTGATCTACGCCTCGACCCACCTGAACCCGACCCCGCCGGAGGCTCGCGGCGGCGACGGCCGGTACAACTGGTCGTTCCCCGAGGGGATGGACATCTTCCACGTCGGCCTCGACGGCAAGGATCCCAGGCGCTTGACCGACGCGAACGGCTACGACGCGGAGGGGAGCTACTCCCCCGACGGCAAGCACATCGTCTTCACGTCGTTCCGCGACGCCGACGGCGACGGCGAGATCTACGTCATGGACGCCGACGGCGCGAACCCCAGGCGGATCACCCACGCCAAGGGCTACGACGGCGGCCCGTTCTTCTCCCCCGACGGTAAGAAGATCATCTACCGGAGCGACCGCAAGGGGAACGACCTGCTCCAACTCTTCATCAACGACGTCGAGGGGACCGACGAACGCCAACTCACCGACGACGAGTCGGTCAACTGGTGCCCGTACTTTTTCCCGGACTCCAAGCACGTCGTCTACGCCACCAGTCGCCACTCGCCGGCGAACTTCGAGCTCTACCTGATGAACGTGGAGACCGGGGCCGAGGAGCGGCTGACGTTCCACTCCGGCTTCGACGGCCTCCCCGTCTTCAGCCCCGACGGCAAGAAGCTGATGTGGACCTCCAACGGCCGCGGCCCCGATCGCAACGGCGCCGACCGCAACAGCCAGATCTTCATCGCCGACTTCACGCTCGACCCGGCCCCCGAGCCGGGCGCGACGTCCAAGCCCTGACGGAACGGCCCGCCCCAGGCGGCCGACCGTCCCCCCCCCCAGTTCCCAGAGGAACGCAGATGACGAACAAGGACCTGATCCGCAACGCCTTCGCCGGCTCGGACATGATCGTGGACAACTACCTCAAGGGCCTCAAGAAGGAGGACCTGCTGATCCGCGCCGTCCCCGGCATGAACCATGTCGCCTGGCAGATGGGCCACCTCATCTCCAGCGAGCGGGCGCTCTTGAACAAGATCAAGCCGGACGCCGCGCCGGCGCTTCCCGCGGGCTTCGACGAGGCCCACTCCACGGCCAACCACGAATCCGACGACGCCTCCCGGTTCCACGCGCCGGAGGAGTACCTGGCGATCTGGAAGCCGATCCGGGCCGCCACGCTGAAGCTGCTGGACGAGACGCCCGACGAGGGGCTCGACCGCGAGGATCCCTCCTTCCCGCCGATCGCCCGCACCGTCGGCCAACTGTTCCACCTGCTGGCCACCCACCCGGTGCTGCACGCCGGCCAGTTCGTCGCGGTCAGACGCAAGCTGGGACTGCCGATCGCGTTTTGACGCGAGCGTGAAATCCCCCGGGCGGGTCGCGAGCCGGCCCGTCCGGTCACCGCCACCGTCACCGTCGGGATGAGGCGCGACATGCCGCGGGGGACGATTCGGATCGCGATCATCGGGGCCGGCGAGGTCGTCCGCGCCCGCCACGTCCCGGGCTTTCGGGCGATTCCGGGCGTCGAGTTGGTCGGCGTCTGCAACCGCCGTCGCGAGTCCACCGCGCGGGCCGCGCGGGAACTCGGCCTGCCCAGGGCCTACGGCTCCTGGGAGGACGTGATCGACGACCCCGGCGTCGACGCGGTCCTGATCGGCGGCTGGCCCTACATGCACTGCCCGGTCACGCTCGGGGCGCTCGACGCCGGCAAGCACGTCCTGACCCAGGCCCGCATGGCGATGAACGCGCGCGAGGCCCAGCGCATGCTCGAGCGCGCCCGCGAGTCGCCGGAGCTGGTCGCGATGGTCGCTCCCAGCCCCCACGGCCTGGCGGGCGAGGCGTTCGTGCGCTCGCTGATCGAGGGGGGCTGGCTGGGGGCGCTCCGCGAGGTCCACGTCGACGGCCTTTCCGGCGAACTGGCCGATCCGGCGACGCCGATGGGCTGGCGGCAGAAGACCCGCTACTCGGGTTTCAACATGCTCATGTTGGGAGATCTGCACGAAATCGTCTCGCGCTGGATTCCCCCGACCCGTCGGGTGTTCGCCCACGCCTCGAAGCTGGTCCCCGAGCGGTTCGACCCGGAGAACCGGCGGACCAAGCCGGTGGGGACCGCCGACAGCGTCCAGGTGACGACGGTCCACGAAGACCAGTCGATCGGCGGCTACCGCCTCAGCGCGGTGCTCTGGCGGCGGCCGACCATGAGCGTCGCCCTGTACGGCTCGGAAGGCTCGCTGTTTTACGACCTGCTGACCGACGCCATCCGCGGCGTCCGTCGCGGCGAGGCCGCCCCCCGCCAGTTGCCGATCCCCGCGTCCCTTCGCGGCGGCTGGAGCGCCGAGGCCGACTTCATGGCGGCGATCCGGGGCGAGCGCCCGGTGACGCGCGTCGACTTCGCCACCGGCGCCCGCCACATGCAGTTCACCGAGGCCGTCGCCCGCAGCTCCCGCCACCAGATCGCGGTGTCGCTCCCCCTGAAGGAGTTCTCCAACCCCAGCCTGTGATCGAACCTCTTGCCGGGACCTAGAAATGTCACATGCGAATCGACGTCGATTTCTGGAAGACGCCATGCTCGCCGCGGCCTTCGCGGCGACGGCCCCGAGGGCGCTGAACGCGGAGGAACCTCGCAAGGCCGGCGGCGTCGCCGCCAACGAGAAGATCACCGCCGCGATCGTCGGCTGCGGCATCCGCGGCAAGCAGCACGCGCGAGAACTCGCCCGCCTGGCCGACTGCGAGATCGCCTACGTCTGCGACCCCGATCGCGACCGCGCCGCCGAGGTCGCCGCCCAACTCGCCGCCGCCGGACGACCCACCCCCAAGACGGTCCAGGACCTCCGCCACGCCCTGGACGACAAGGCCGTGGACGTCGTCTTCGTCGCCGCGCCCAACCACTGGCACGCGCTGGCCGCGATCTGGGCCATGCGCGCCGGCAAGGACGTCTACGTCGAGAAGCCGGTCAGCCACGAGATCCGCGAGGGCCGCCGGATCGTCGAGGAGGCGCGCGCGCTCGGCCGGATCTGCCAGGGCGGCACCCAGAACCGCTCCAACGGCCCGCTGAAATCCGCCATCGCCTACGTCCGCGCCGGCAAGCTCGGCGAGGTCAAGCTGGCGCGGAGCGTCGTCTTCGGCGCCCGCGGCTCGATCGGCGGGCCGACCCGATGCGCGATCCCCCCGAGCGTGGACTTCGATCTCTGGGCCGGCCCCGCGCCCCTGGTCCCGCCGTCGCGGCCGAAGCTCCACTACGACTGGCACTGGTCCTGGGATACCGGCAACGGCGAACTCGGCAACAACAACGTCCACTCGCTCGACGTCTGCCGCTGGGGCCTCGGCGTCACGGGGCTGGGCCGCTCGGCGCTGAGTTACGGCGGCAGGCTCGGCTATCGCGACGCCGGCGAGACCCCCAACACCCAGGTGGTCGTCTTCGATTTCGGCGACAAGACCGTCGTCTCGGAGACCCGCGGCCTGAAGACCGAGCCCTTCCAGCCCGAGAGCCGGGAAGGCTGGCTCTTTTACGGCGCGGAGGGGATCATCGCCGGCCTCTCGCTGTTCGACCCGGACGGGAAGCGGGTCCGGACCTTCGAGGGCAAGAGCGAGAACCACTTCGCCAACTTCCTCAAGGCCGTTCGGAGCCGTAAGGCGAGCGACCTCAACGCGCCCATCATCGAGGGCCACCAGTCGACCGCGCTTTGCCACCTCGGCAACGTCTCGCACCGCCTGGGCGCGACCGCGACGCCCGAGGAGATCGAGCGGCGACTGGACGGGCTCCAGGTCCATGAGCACGTCCGCGAGACCTTCGAGCGGACCCGGAAGCATCTCGCCGACAACGACGTCGACCTGAAGGCGACGCCGCTGACCCTCGGCGCGACGTTGCGGATCGACCCCGGCAAGGAGTCGTTCCTGGACGACCAGCGGGCCGACGCGCTTCTGACCCGCGAGTACCGCGCCCCGTTCGTCGTGCCCGACGCCGACGGGGCGTGAGCGCCGTCAACCGTCGCGGCGGGTGGCGAAGACCAGCCATCCGCCGGCGCGAAGGCTGGGGAAACGCTTCGGGTCGGGGATCGGCGCGGCGGTCGTCTCGTCCAGCGGGACGGCCTCGTCGACCGTGAACCCGGCGCGGGCGAGGTCGCCCCGCAACTCGCCCCAGCGGTAGAGATGGACCTCCATGCCGGGGATGCCGCGATAGGTCATCCGGCGGTCGCCGAACTCGTCGCGACCGCCGAACAGGCGGATCGTCTGGCCGAGCAGCCACCGCCGGCCCTGGGGGTCGCGGAGGTTGAGCCAGACGTTGTGGGCGTGCAGGGCCAATCGGCCGCCGGGCTTGAGGACGCGCGCCGTCTCGGCCAGGGCGAGGCGGCGCGCGTCGCGACCTCGGATCATTCCCAGGGTGCTGAACATCGACAACGCGACGTCGAACGTCGCCGAGGGAAGGCAGCCCAGGTCGCAGAGGTTGGCCTGGACCGGCAAGAGGCGGTCGCCCACGCCCGCCTCATCGGCCTTGCGGGTGACGACCTCCAGCATCGGCCGGGACAGGTCGACCGCCACGACCGCGAACCCGCGCGCGGCGAACCGTAGCGAATGCCTGCCCGCGCCGCAGCCCAGATCGACGAGCCGGCCGGGGGTCTTGAAGCGATCGTCGACGGCCAGGGCGTCGGCGTCGAAGAGCGGGTGGCCGGCGAAGTAGGCGTCCTCCTCCGCGGCCAGGCGGGGCGTGTGCTGATACTCCCAGAGCGGGGCGTCGACCCCGTTGGGAAGCCGCCACGACGGGGGAGGACGTCGGCCGCTCATGGCGTGGCCAGCACCTTTCCGGTTCGCGCCGGGACGTCCCAGCCGTGGACCGCCCCGCCCTCCACGCGATGCTTGACGTTCGACCACGGATCGACCAGATCGACGCCCTCGGCCACTTGATCGTGGATCGGAAGATCGAGCCGCGCGGGGGAGTCGCCGACGTTGAACGCGGCGATCACCGTCTCCTCGCCGAGCTTCCGCGCGTGGACGAAGACCTCCCCCCTGGCGTGAAGGACGTGGAACGAGCCGCGCCGCAGCGCGGGGCGAGCGGCGCGCAAGGCGGCGTAGCGCTGGATCTCGTGGAGCAGTTCCAGGTCCCAGGCCTCGCGGTCGTTCCAGGGGAACGCGCCGCGGTTGGCGGGGTCGTGGCCGCCGCTCATGCCGATCTCGTCGCCGTAGTAGATCGAGGGCGCGCCGGGGTAGGTCATCTGGAAGAGGGTGGCGAGCTTCAGGGCCGAGACGTCTCCCCTGGCGAGCGTGACGAACCGGGCGGTGTCGTGGCTACCCAGCAGGTTGAGCATGACGGCGGTGACTTCCGGGGCGTAGAGCCCGCGGAGACGCTCGATCGACTCGGCGAAGGTCTCCGCGCCGGGCATGGGGATCGGAAAGAGGCTGGTCCTTTGCAACTCGGCCAACTCGACCTCGCCGCGGGTGAAGAAGGCGAGGCAGGCGCGGGTGAAGTGGTAGTTCATCACCGCGTCCCACATGTCCCCTTGGAGCCAGCGCTGGGAGTCGGACCAGACCTCGCCGACGATGTAGGCTTCGGGGTTCGCGGCGCGGACGCGGCGGCGGAACTCGCGCCAGAACTCGTCGTCGTCGATCTCGTTGGCGACATCGAGCCGCCAGCCGTCGATGCCGAACTCGATCCACTTGACGGCGACGCCCAGAAGGTATTCCCGGACGTCGGGATTGCGGATGTTGAACTTGGGGAGCGCCGGCAGGTTCCACCACGCCTCGTAGTTGGGCTCGACGTCCTGACGATAGGCGTTGAGCGGGAAGCTTCGGACGGTGAACCAGTCGAGGTAGGGGGAGTCGGGGCCGTTCTCCAGGATGTCGTGGAACTGAAAGAAGCCGCGGCTGGCGTGGTTGAAGACGCCGTCGAGCACCACGCGCATGCCGCGGTCGTGGGCGGCGTCCAAAAGCCGTCGCAAGGCGGCGTCGCCGCCGAGCATCGGGTCGACCTTCTCGTAGTCGTGGGTGTGGTAGCGGTGGTTGCTGGCCGATTGGAAGACGGGCGTGAAGTAGATCGCGTTGACGCCAAGGTCCAGCAGGTAGTCGAGATGTTCGACGACGCCGATCAGGTCGCCCCCCTGATAGCCGTGGAAGGTGGGCGGCGCGCCCCAGTGTTCGAGGTTGCTGGGCTTGGGGACGTCGCGACCGCGCGCGAAGCGGTCGGGGAAGATCTGGTAGAAGATCGCGTCGCGCGTCCATTCGGGCGTGTCGGGTCTCTCCATGATCGCGAGGCGCTCCGTGGGTCGGGTCGAATCCGAGTCCAGTCCACCCGCCGAGGCCCCCTCGGCGGACGTCGATTCAAACCGCGCCCCGCGCCCACGCGGCTCGACCGGCGAACCGGGCGTCGGGGCCCAACTCCTCCTCGATCCGAAGCAGCCGATTGTACTTCGCCAGGCGCTCCGAACGCGCCACCGAGCCGATCTTGATCTGCCCCGCCGCCGCGCCGACGGCCAGATCGGCGATCGTCGCGTCCTCGGTCTCGCCCGACCGCGCCGAGACGATCGGCCGATAGCCGGCGCGACGCGCCAGCGCCAGCGCGTCGAGGGTCTCGCTCAGCGTCCCCACCTGGTTGACCTTCACGAGCACCGCGTTGGCCGCCCCCGCGGCGATCCCGCGCTCCATCCGTTCGGTCTGGGTGACGAACAGGTCGTCGCCGATGAGTTGCACGCGCTCGCCCAGCCGATCCGTCAGCGCCTCCCAGCCCTCCCAGTCGTCCTCCGCCAGACCGTCCTCGATCGAGACGATCGGATAACGATCGACCCAGCCGGCGAGCGTCTCGACCATCCCGGCGGAATCCAGCGGTCGCGCCGAGTCGGCGAGCCGGTACGTCCCGGTCGCCGGGTCGTGGAAGTGCGACGCCGCGACGTCCACCGCCAGACAGCCGTCGACCCCCGGCGTCAACCCGCACGCGAGCATCGCGTCGACCACCACCTGAAACGCCTGCTCGTCGCTCTCCAGCCTGGGGCCGTAGCCCCCCTCGTCGCCGACCAGGACGGATTCCGCCCCCATCTTCCCCAAGACGTCGCCGACGGCCCGATACACGGCGACGATCGTCTCCAGCGCGTGAGAGTAGTTCTCCGCGGCGGCGGGAACGAACAGGACGTCCTGAATGCTCAGGTTCCCCCCGGCGTGGAGGCCGCCGGAGATCATGTTGACCATGGGCAGCGGGAGCGTCGGCCCGCGCGGGACCGTGGGGGCCAGTTCCGCCGCCCTGGCCCTCCAGAGTCGATCGACGTGGACGTACAACTCCTCCCCCCGCGCCGCGGCCGCGGCGTGGGCGACGGCCAGCGAAACGCCCAGCAGGGCGTTGGCCCCCAGGTTCGACTTGTCCTTCGCGCCGTCCAGCGCCAGGAGCGCCGCGTCGATCGCGCGTTGATCGTCCAGGTCCATCCCCAGAAGCGCGGGGGCGATCGTCGTTTCGACGTTGGCGACGGCCTTCCGCACCCCCAGCCCGGCGTAATGGGAGGGGTCGCCGTCGCGGAGTTCCAGCGCCTCGTGGCGGCCGGTGCTGGCGCCGGAGGGGACGATGGCGCGGCCGCGCGCCCCGCCCTCGGCGATCGCGTCGACCTCGACCGTCGGCCGGCCTCGCGAATCAAGCACCTGTCGCGCCCTAAGCGCTCGTAGAATCGCCATCCAAGTCTCCTCGCCGATCGCGGCCGGCGCTTCAGCCTCGCGCCTTCGCCTCGGCGTCCAGGACCCGCGTCATCGCTGCCCAATCGTCGGCCGCGGCGTCGAAGAGGGCCAGGGCCGACCGCCGCGCGACCTCGCGACCCCGAGCGTCAAGGTACTCGACGGGGCTCTTGCCGTCGACCCTCGCCAGCAGACAGGCCGCCGCGTGCGCGATCCCCCGCGCCGACACCTCGTCCAGGGATCCCAGGCGATCGCCCAGTCGATCCAGGTAGGCGCCGAGGAAGCCGTCGGCCAGCGCGTGGAACCCGCGATCGTCAATGGCCCCGTGGATCCGCTTGAGCGCCAGGTGGCTCATGAAGAACCCCAGGTCGAAACCGGGATCGCCCAGGTGCGCGCATTCGAAGTCGAGCAGGACCAGGCCCTCGGCGTGAACCAGGATGTTCTTGGGGCTGAAGTCCCCCAGGACCAGAGCCCGACATTCCGGCGGTAGGTCCATCCCGGCGATCAGGTCGTCGAACCGCGACGCCAGCCGGGGATGGGCGCGGGCCGTCGCGCGGTAGTAGGGGTCGATCCGAAGCTCGTCGAAAAGGGACGTGTCCGAGAGCGTCGGATCGAGCGCCGGATGGCCCGGCGCGTCGGCGTGGATCGTCGCCAGCAGATCGCCGAGCCTGGCGGCGACGGCCGGGTCGGCGTCGCCCCCAAGCAGACGGGCCTTCCAGGTCTCCGAGTCTTCCGGCGCGCGGGTCATGGCGAAGAGGTATTCGTCGCGGTCCTCGAACAGAAGCGAGGGGACCGCGCCGGGGGGCAAGAGTTCGCCCAGAATTCGTAGAACGGCGTGTTCGACCCAGATCCGATCGAGCCGCGCCCGCCATTCGACGGCCACCCGCAGCCGCTCTCGGCATTGCTTCAGCACGAACGAGGGCCGCCCCGCGACGTCGACCAGGAAGACGGCGTTGGAGACGCCGCCGCTTAGTTCGCGAACCGAAAGCGGAACGCTCGGGGCGAATCGGCCGGTCGCGTACAGGTAATCGACCGCGTTCTCGGGCGTCAGTTCGCGCATGGCGGGGTTGGAGACCTTATTATTTGACGCAAGAGGCGTCGCCGGATTGGCGGTGGCGGGTGGGCTTGGTCCTCGCCCACGGCCCTGATTTTACCTATATCGCCTGGGCTACGGTCATAACTCAGAACGACCCCCTATCCGCCCCTGTGTTATCGGCTCCCGACCCCTTTTCCGTTCTTCTTTACACATCAGCAGAAGATTGCCTCGTCATCAGAGAAAAGCACTTTATAAATTGTCGCCGCCCCTCCGTCGAATGCGATCTGCTGCGTCAGGTCCTCCCTTCGAAGAACGGCAACGTTGTTTCGAGCGAGGATTCCAAGCACGGCCGACAAACACGAGTCAACACGCCGTTGCACGCACATAAACATGCAGTCTAAATCATTAATGCATGCATATCCACCGACCAACGATAGCTTGAGTCCAATTCCACGGCAACCACAATCACGGTCGAAGTCCATGGACACGACGACCGACACGTCATCGTTAAGGTCGGTCGTCTCTTGGACGATTCCGATGGCGATCAATTCGTTGATCAAGTTAGAATACGTATTTTCCTTATAGCGTTTATCGACAAACGACCGGTTCGGCGACGACGTGGATCCGTACGAGTTGATTACGTCATTGATTATCTGATTCATCAGTCTGGCGTCCACCGGCCGACCCCTAAAATATTTCCGGCCCGCTCGGATGACCGCGGATCCGCCCGGTCGATGGGCTCGCGTGGACTCTGACCCTCGCCTGGATCCCGACGTTCGGACCAATGGCCTGGATGCGCGCGAGCCGACGCTGAGAATCCCTTCTCCCACGAAGGGAGAAGGGGGAAACGGCATTACTGGCCCATACACATGCAACGGTAGAACTTATCGGGATCAGAGGAGGGTTTCCAGGAGCAGCTTGAGCTTGCGGACCTCGACCTCGTGAGCGTCGGGGTCGTCCTGGCGGTCGTGGACCGCGACGGTCAACGCCCGCTTGTAGCCGCCGCGGTTGAGTAGGTTGACGATCCGGGCGTAGTCGATGCGGCCCTGGCCGATGCGGACCTGGAACTCGTCGGGGCCCTTGCCGGTGTCGCGGAGGTGGACGTTCTGGACGAACGGATAGAGCCGCTCGACCTCGGCGTCCTTGGCGGAGCCGACGAAGTGGCTGGGGTCGAGCGTCAAGGCCAGCCCCGGCACGTCCTGGCAGAGCTTCAACGCCGCGGCCGGATCGCCGGTGACGGCCTGGCGCTGGGTCAACGCGGCCAGGACCAGCCCCTCGCGCATCGCCGTCGCCGAGAGGGCCGACAGGCGCGCGGCCTCGGCCTCCAGCGGCGTCCCCGACGGGGCGACGGCCATGGTCAACACGGCGACGTTCAGCGCCTTGGCGAACCGGCAATGGTTGTCGAACCGCTTTTTCTGGACCGGGTCGCTCCAGTCGACGGGGCCGAAGTCCAGGTGCAGCGCCGAGACGCTCAGCGCCGGCCCGCGGCGGAGTCGGGCGTAGGCGGCCTCGGGGTCGTCGCCCACCTCGGAGGGCCGCAGGTGTCCGCCGTCCTCGACGACGGCCAACTCGACCTTGTCGAATTCCAGCTCGGCGATGTGCCGCAGGGCGGCCTCGAGCGGGTCGCTGGCGAAGCAGAGCGTGCTACAGGCTACGAACACCGGCGTCTCCTCCTTTTTCCGGCCGCCCGCCCGCGCGGGTTCGACTTCGCGGCCGGGTTCGTTCGCCAGGCGCGCGGGCGGGCTCGGCCTCTCCCGCCGAGCACGACGATCTTACCGCAGCGCGCGATCCGACGGTAGGGCGGAAGCCTCGGCCGCCTCCGGCGCCGGATCGGCCTCCTTGCCGCGTTCGCCCCGGACCAGGGCCAGGACGCCGGGATGTCGCGACCAGTGCGAATCGGCCAGCCGGGCGAACTCGGCGTAGCGACGCTCCCGGAACGCCTGCAAGGCCGCCAGGATGGTCCGCTGGGCGTTGAGCCGCGCGGACTTCGGCGCCGCCTCGCCCCGCACCCGCACGTCGTCGATCCAGAGCTTCCCGGGCCCGACCGCCTCGAACCGCAGCCGGGCCGCGTCCAGCCCCCCCGGCGGCAGGTCGGCCGCGCGGACCAGGACGGCCTTCCATTCGGTCGCGACCTCGACCTCGCCGCGACGCGAAAACGGCTTCCCCTCCGCCTCCCCCTCGACCCAGACCCGCGCCCGGGCCCCGTCCTTGTCGCCGCGGAGATGGGCCTGGACCAGCAGGCCGGACCCCGCCCCCGGCGCGAAATCGCCGCTGACCACCGCCGCGGGGCCCTCGCGCGCCTCCAGCTTCAGGGAGCGCGCGCCGGAGTGCGGGTCGTGCTCGTCGATCGAAAGCGACGCCGCCTTGGCCGTCGGGTCCAGCCGCCAGCCTCCCGGCGCGGCCCTCCCCGGCTCGGCGGTCGCGGCGAGCGTCACCGGCTCCTGTTCGAAGCCGGCGTTGGGGGGCTCGACGATCGGCCCGCCCCCCCCCCTGTTGAGCGTCGTCAGTCGCTCGGAGAGGGCCCGCGACTGGGCCTCCATCGACGCGATCGCGGCGTCGGGGGGGTAGAGCTTCACCGCCTCCAGCTTCGAGTCGGCGGCCACCTGGATCACCGACAGCCCGAACGGGGCGACGTCCACGACCAGGCCGCGGCCCCCGTCCACCGGGCGGGGGACCAGCTTCACGCCTCGTCCCAGGTCCTCCACCGCGGCCCTGGGATCGCCGCTCAACGTGCCGCCGAGCCGCATGACGTATGGGGTGTCGTTGACCATGGCGAAGACCGTCCGGCCCTGGACGCGCGCGGTTCGAACCACGACGCCGGCCTCGGCCGCGGCGGACGGAGGATCGGCCAGGGGCCCGCGCGAGGGGGGGAGCCGGCGGTAGACCTCGGCGAAGCGTCGCAGCCGATCCTCGCGGCCGGCGGCCGCGGCGGCCGAGACCACCAGCCACTCGGCGTCGAGGGCCGCCACCGCGTGCGCCAGGGGGGCCTCTCCGGAGGGGCCGCGGCCCGGCGAGGGGGCCGTCGCCTTGGGCGAGCCGCCGCCGGCCTCCTCGGCGAGCAGCAGGAAGCCCCGGCGGTCGAACCTGGCGAGCCTCGAATCCAGGTCGGGGTGTCCCGCCAGGTCGCGCGCCAGGCCGTCGTCGGAGAGGCAGGCGCCGCGGAAGACGATCGGGCCGTCGGGACCCGCCCGCCAGTCGTCGAAGTCCAGGCCCAGGGCGCGCCAGGCGTTGTTGGGCGCCAGCCCGGCCAGGTCGGCGCGACGGGCCTCCTCGCCGGCGGGACCGCCGTCCAGGGTCGGCGTCGCCACGGCCAGGACCGCGTTCGGCGCGGCCGCGCGGGCGGCGGCGGCCAACTCCTCGTAAAGCGCGGCGACGGCCCTGGAACGCCAGGATAGCCAGGGCATCCGGCCCACCCCGGCGACGTACCCGGCGCGCGCGGCGAACCGCCCGGCGTCGTTCGGGTCCAGCCCCGGCACCTCGCGGGCGACCTCCGGGCCGAAGGTCTCCCGGACGAACCGCGCGAAGGTCGCGTCGTCCAGCCCGGTCTCGGGCGTCCCCAGGAGCGTGGGGCCGTCGCCCAACCGCAGCAAGACCCCGTCGCGGCCGGCGAGTTCGGCGACCACGCGCCGGCGAAGGGCCTCGCGGACCTCCGGATGCAGCGGCTGGTACGTCGCGACGTCGGGCTCGCCGTCGGGCCCCATCCGGACCAACCCCCGCGCCGCGGCCTCCGGGGAATCGGCCGGCGGCAGCCCCGGAAGCGCTCCGGGACGATCCAGATCGGGTTGGGACCAGACCGCCAGGCCGTGGCGCCGCAGCACCCGCGGGGCCAGTTCCATCGGGTCGGGCCCCGTGGCGTCCTCGACCAGCAGTCCCCCCAGGCGTCGCCGCGCGGCCCGCTTCGCGGTCGTCTCCGGCAAGACGGCGAAGCTCGCCCCGCAGGCCGCCAGGTGGATCGCCAGGTTCTCGGCGGCGGCCAGCGGGTCGTCCAACCCGTCCTCGGCGGGGACGACGTAGCGGCCCATCGGCTCCGGTCCCGCCAGATGCACCCCCAGCCCGCGGCCCGCCGTCGGCGTCGGCGCACCCGACGCGGCGGCCGGCCGCGGCTCCAGCTCCATCAGCCGGATCGACCCGATCGTCGCGTCGACCTCGCGGCTCCGGTTCAGCAGCACGAGGACCGGCTCGGCCGATCCCGGCCAGACCAGCCACTCCATCGCGCCGTCGCCGTCGGACGACGCCGCGCCCCGGGCGTCCAGCGCCACCCGCGGCCCGCGCTCGGAAGTCCCCGGATCGACCAGCACGACCCCGATGTCGCCGGGCTCGCCGGCGGTCGGAGTCACGATCAGGCGATGGGGACGCCCCGGCCGGGCGCAACGCAAGGCGACCGCCGACCACGCCAGCCCCGCGGCGTCGGCCCTGGCGATCCGCGCCGGTTCCGAGCCGGCCTTGGAGATGAAGCCCCGCAGCCATTCCCGCTCGGTCTCGCGATGGGCGGGGTCGACCAGCGCCCGCGCCGGGATCTTCCAGGCCGAGCCCGCCGACGTCGCGGGCGAGCGGCCCCAGGCCGTGAACCGACCGTTCCGCGGCCGCCCCAGGTCCAGGGCGTCGACCTCGGTCCCCTTCGATTCGGCGTCCAGGACCGCCGGGGGCCCTTGGGGCTCGGTCCCCGTCACCGCCAGCACGACCCGCCGCGAGGCCGCGCCGACGGCCCCCGGCGTCTTGCGACGCCGGATCAAGCGGCCAAGCCCGCGGCCCTCCCGCGCCGGCGCCGACTCCCAGGTCGCCTGAATCTCCAGGACGTAGGTCCCTTCCCTCCGCGGCGCCGGGACCGACCAGATCCGCTCCGGCGGCCGCGACTGGTTCGTCGCCAGCGTCTCGCGCTGCTCGAACTCCCAAACGGCCTCGGCCTCGCCGGCGGGGCGGAGCACGGCGGCGGTCCTGACCGTCGCCTCGGTCGCGTCGAGCTGGATGACGTTGTAGCCGATCGTGACCGGGACCGTCGCCCCGGGCGCGACGATCCCCAGCTCCGCCCCCGCCCCGAAGTCGACGGCCAGGGCGTCCCACGGCAGCCGCCTGACGGTCAGCCCCAGACCCGAGGCCGCCGGCGCGGATTGGGGCTCCTCAAGGATCGCGGCGACCGCGATCGGGACGCTCGCGGCGCCGCGGCGGACGATCAACGTCGAGTTCACGCCGGCCTCGATCCGCAGCCGGACCCGGCCGGACGCCTCAGAACCTAGCCGCCAGACGCCGGCGGCGGCGGGGCCGGGCGCCGATTTCGACGCCCCGTCCCACGGCCAGGCGACCCCCTCGACGACCCGGCCGTCGACGACCTCCAAAAGCACGTCCTGCGACGGCGGCTCAAGCGCCGGCGCCTGGGCGTCGGCGGCGGCCGCGGCGATCTCCCACGCCACCTCGATCGTCATCCCGCACGGCGACGACGGCGGGGCTTGCCCCTGGGCCTGGGCGCGGACGACGACCGGCGCGGCCAGGGCCGAACACCCCGCCGCGACGGTCAGAATCGCCAGGACTTCGCGCCACGATCCGCGCATGAGCCCGCCACTTCCTCGAAGCCGTCGCCCACCGGCGCCGCGCATTGGCTTCCGTGCCCTTGCCGCGACCGTCGGACGGATCGACCGAATCCCGCCTCGCACCGCCCGCCATTGACGACGGCGAGCGTTGCGCATTGGAGAGATGCACCAGAGAGTATTCGTCGGGAATCGGTCGCCGGCACTTCAATCGAAATCCGAGGAACCGGCAAGATCGTTTACAACGCTCCGACTGGCCTTGCCCGCCGCCCCGTCGTATCATGACGGATCGAATCCATGCCTTGACGTGGCCGCGCCGTGGCCGCCTCCGCCGGAGCATGCCGATGCGCGTCTCGCTTTTCGTTCTTAGGATCTGCTTGATCGGCGGCGGCTATTGGGCGGTTTCCGCGTTTTCGTCGCTCGACTATGACGCGATCTCTCCCAGGGCCATACCGCTTTGGGCCTACGTCGGGGCGCATCTGGCGATCCTCGCGGGCCTGTTCCAGAGCGACGCGCCCTGGAAACTCGGCCTCGCCGTCCCCCTCTTCTTCATGCTGACGATCCCGATGACCAACCGGGGCATGTCCTCGATGGGCCACCGCCTCGCGCTGATCCGGCCCGGCATGGAGGTCGCGGAGGTGAGGCGGATCATGACCGGGTTCACGGAAGGGTCGGGGGTCGCCAATCCGTGGAGCGGCGGGGAATTCGTCTCGCCAGGGTATCTCTTCTTTCGAGACCCGAGGCTCGCGGCGGACCCGTCGTCCGATTTCGCCTTCGGCGTGGTGGCGTTTCGGGATGGCCGCGCCGTGGACGCCTACGTCGACCCCGATTGACCGGAGGGACGGCCCCGCGATCCACTCGGCCGTCATGGATTTCATGTGGACGTAACGGCCTTCCCCCCTGGCGGGGGAAGGTGGCCCGAAGGGCCGGATGAGGGGGAGGACGCGCAAGACGGCCCTTGGAATCCCAGGCGGTTCGGGATGGCTACTGGATCGCGACGGCCTTCTCGC
>ERZ778018.1640-NODE-1640-length-17162-cov-4.357631_pt1 | contig 17162 bp, 10 predicted proteins | sample MGYA00375748_ERZ778018 | MGnify/ENA primary metagenome ERZ778018 (study PRJEB29350, sample SAMN05509839) | bioreactor metagenome | biome: bioreactor; material: wastewater | place: South Africa: University of Cape Town | collected 2014-04-22 ... | reverse complement strand
ATTCCAGCAATCCGTGACAGTAGAGGTACCGGAGGGCCGCCGGGTCCGCACTGGACGCCCCTCATGAGCCTTCACTTTCAAGCCCGAAGCGCCAGCGAGGGAATACTCCGGACGCAGGGCGAGGGAATTCACTCGCTGGCGATTCGGGCTTCCATGGCTGTTTTTTCGAGCGAGAGGGTCGTCGGGAACATTGGCCGCCCCCCGCGGGAATCCGTCGTCGAACGTTGCTTGACACCGAATCTTAGGTTTGTATAATCTTAGAAAGCGTTAATGAGCGAATCGAAATGGAGACGGCCGGGGCGATGTCGGGACCAAGCAACCTCAGACTCTTGATCGTCGTGGGGTCCGCCGTCGTCTTGTTGACGGCGGTGGTCGTATCGCCGCTCAGGTCGACCTGGACGCACTCTCCTTCGATTCTCCTCAACCCTCTCGCTCGCGACTACGGAACACCCACGTCCAACTCACGCCACAACTGGCAAACTCAGTCTCCGCGGGCATGGATCAAGGCCACGTCGAAGGAAGACGAAGACGAGGACGTTCTTCGCCGGATGGGGGGCGCTTCCTCTGCGCTTCCAGCCTCGGCGGCCGTCGCCTTGTGTTTCGGGACTCCCCGCCGGCTTGGCGTCACTCTTACTGTTCGAGCGATTCATCAACTCCGCTGTTGAGCGGGGTCCGCGCGCCTTCTCCGCTCGCTGTTGCGGCGACGTCCTGGACCGCCGGCGCGAGCCGCGCATCGACGAGATCTTCAGCCGTCGCCCCCGGGTCGGCCGGGGATCGCAACCGAAACGACGACGCCCCCAAGCGTCGTTCTCGAGGGCTCCGATCGAATCCGCACGGACGATCCTCCCTCCCTCCTTCACCAATCCGGGAGCAGGCGGCCGCGTGGAGCGTCCACCCAGTCCACGGCGCCGACGAGGAGGGAGATCGCTCGCCCGGCGATCCGCCTTGGCGGGACTCCCGACTTCGATCGTCGCCGAATCAAGCGTAATGATTATCGACACCCAAATATTTAAGAACCCTAGGCCGACGTGCGGCGCGAAGCGCGGACGTCGGACCTGCCAGGAATCGACCGGAGTAAGGAATCCATGAATCCCAGCGTATTCGCGATGCGTCGACCCGTGACGACCCTGATGATGGTCGTGGCCCTCATCGCCGGCGGGGCCCTGGCTTTCAGCCGGATGCGGGTGGACATCTTCCCCTCGATGAACACCCCGAAGATCTACGTCTTCCTCGACTACGTCGGCATGAGCCCCGACCAGATCGAGGGGTTCATCGTCAACCAGTTGGAGTTGCTTTTTCAGTACGTCGACGGCGTCGAGGACATCAACTCGAAGAACATCCAGCAGGTCTCGTTGTGCGACCTCTCGTTCTTCCCCGGCACCGACATGGGGCAGGCGATGGCGCAGGTCGTGGCGATGTCCGACCGGGCGATGTCGTGGATGCCGAAAGGGACTCTGCCGCCGATGATCATGCGGATGGACGCCGGCAGCGTGCCGGTGGGCTATCTCGTCTTCGAGAGCGAGACGACCTCGTTGGGGAGCATGGGGGACCTGGCCCAGAACATCATTCGGCCGCTGGTTCAGAAGTACGTCCCCGGCACGGTGGCGATTTCGCCGTTCGGGCCGAACATGCGGTCGATCCTGATCAACGTCAACCCCGACAAGCTGCGCGACTACAACCTGACTCCGCAGCAGATCACCGAGGCGCTGGCGAAGGGCAACGCCGTCATCCCGTCGGGAAACGTGTACATCCACGACGCGATGCCGGTGGTCTCCAATAATGCGACGGTCGTCGACATCCAGAAACTGGGGAACATCCCGCTCCGGCTCGAGAAGAACGTCTATCTCCGCGACGTGGCGACGTTCCAGGACGACGTCGACATCACGTACGGCTACGCGCTGGTCAACGGCAAGAAGTCGGTGTATCTGCCGATCATCAAGAAGGACACGGCGTCGACCCTGAACGTCGTGGCCGACATTCATAAATCGATGGAGTTGTTCGGCAACGCGGTCCCCAAGGACGTGAAGATCAGCTTCGAGTTCGACGAGTCGCCGACCGTGGTGGCGGCGGTCGAGAGCGTCGCCACCGAAGGTCTGATCGGCGCCGGCCTGACCGGCCTGATGATCCTGCTGTTCCTCGGCGACCTTCGAAGCGTGATCGTCGTGGTGTCGAACATCCCGCTGGCCCTGCTCGGGTCGTTGTTCGGGCTGTTCATCACCGGGAACACGATCAACATCATGTCGCTGGGCGGAATGGCCCTTGCGATCGGCATCCTCGTCGACGAGGCGACGGTGACGATCGAAAACGTGCACGTCCAGTTGGAGCACACCGACAAGATGGCCACCGCGGTGCTGCACGCGAGCAACGCCACGGCGGTGCCGCGGCTCCTGGCCCTGCTCTGCATTCTGTCGGTGTTCATCCCCGCGTTCATCATGGGCGATCCGCTCAGGTCGCTGTTCATGCCGCTGACCCTGGGCGTGGGCTTCGCGATGATCGCGTCGTACGTGCTGTCGAGCACGTTCGTGCCCATCCTCTGCGTGGCCCTGATCAAGCACTCGGGCCATTCCCATCACGGGGACAAGAAGCCGGGGTTGTTCGACCGGTTCCTCAAGCATTACACGAAGGGGGTGGGCTGGCTCGTCAGCCTCCGTTACCTGGTGGTGCCCGTCTATCTCGGCGCCTGCGTCCTGGCTCTCGCGGCGCTGGGGATGCAGGTCGGCACCGAGTTGTTCCCCCAGATCGATTCGGGGCAGTTCGTGCTCCGGTTCCGACCGCCGCCGGGCTCGAACTTCGAGCTGACCCGGGAGCTGGCGGTGAAGTGTCTTGAGGAGATCGAGAAGGAGGCGAAGCCCGAGAACGTCGAGATCACGATGGGTTACGTCGGGCAGGTGGCGCCGAACTTCGGCATCGACAACATGCTGCTGTTCATGCGGGGGCCCGACGACGGCATGTTGCGGATCGCGTTGACGGAGGACAGCGGGATCAAGCTCGCCGAGTTCCGCGAGCGGCTCCGCACGATCCTCCCCGAGCGGGTGATCCCCTGGCTGGCCCAACGGCTGGAGAAGGGGGGCCTCAGTCCCGAGGAGGCCGAGCGGCAGGCCAAGAAGTCGACCTTCGGCTTCGAGCCGGGCGACATCGTGACCTCGGTCATGAGCTTCGGCTCCTTGACGCCGATCTCGGTGCGGGTCGTCGGCACCGACATGAAGCTGATCCGCGAGCTCGCCGAGAAGATCCGCGACGAGATGAGGAAGATCCCCACGCTCCGCGACGTCCAGTTCGAGCAGACCCTCGACTATCCCACCGTCGAGATCGAGATCGACCGCGAGAAGGCGGGGCTCAGCGGCGTCACGGTCGAGGACGTCGGGAGAGCCCTGGTCATGTCGACGTCGTCGACCCGGTTCACCAACCTCAACTACTGGGTCGACGTCAAGACGGGCTTCGACTACCTGGTCGAGGTCCTGATCCCTCCCGCGCGGATGACGAAGGCCGAGGAGATCGAGAACCTGCCGATCGAGTCGGTCAACCCGCTCGTCAACCTGATGATCCGCGACGTGGCGACGGTCCGCCAGGGCACGAGGCCGGGCCAATACGATCGATCGATGTCGCAGCGCTATCTGACGCTGACGTCGAACGTCGAGGGGGAGGACATGGGCCGGGCCTCCAATCGCGTCCTCGCGGCCGTCGAGGCGGCCGGCGAGCCCCCCCGCGGCGTGCGAGTGCTGCCGATGGGGCAGTTGCCGCCGATGATGGAGATGTTCCAGTCGCTGGGGATCGGGCTGGGGGTCGCCGTGTTCGTGATCCTCGTGCTCCTGACCGCCTACTTCCAGTCGCCTCGGATGGCCTTGATTTCGATCGGCGCCGTGCCGGGGGTGCTGGCGGGGATCGCGACGATCCTGTATGCGACCAACACGTCGCTGAACATCGAGTCGTTCATGGGCTCGATCATGTGCCTGGGGGTCTCGGTGTCGAATTCGGTCATGATGGTCACCTTCATGAACGACCACTGGAGAGGCGGGGCGTCGGCCGTCGAGTCGGCGATCGTGGGGGCGAGCGACCGCCTGCGGCCGATCATGATGACCGCCTGCGCCATGACCGTCGGCATGGTGCCGATGGCGTTGGCCCTGGAACGAGGCAGCCAGATGCAGGCCCCGCTCGGCCTGGCGGTGATCGGCGGCCTGGTGATGTCGACGTTCGCCACCCTGCTGATCCTTCCGTCGATCTTCGCGGTCGTCATGGGCCGAAGCATTCCGCGATCGCCGTCGATCTACCCCGACGATCCCGAAAGCCTCCATTACGATCCGCTGGTCTACGCCCCCGTCGAACACGCGAGCCACGGCGCCGCGACCGACGAGGCGGCCGCGCATCACGGCGAGAACGGGGCCCCGCATCTCGCCGAGCCCGTTGAACTCGACATGGACCAGGCCGTCCCGTCTCGAATGAACGAATTCCAGGACGATCCGAGCCGAGACGACGGTCAATCGCCGGAGTCCGCCCCCCACTTGCACGGAGATCGATAATGTCGCTTGAACTCGAAAAGTCGTCCGGGACGGCGGCGATCCCGCCCAACCCCTTCGTCAGGAGAATCGTAATGACCCGCGCCGCTTGGGATATGTGTTCCCGTCGTCTCGCGAGCCGATCGGCGACGTTCGGAGTCCTGGCTTCGGTCGCCTTCGTCGCGGCGGGATGCCATGAGGAGAAGAAGGCCGAGGTCAAGACCGTCACGAAACCCCCGTCCGTCGAGGTGATCCATGCGGCGCCCCGGACCATCGTCCGGACGGTCGGCCAGCCCAGCTTTATCGAGAGCTTCGAGCGGACGTCGATCTTTCCCAAGCTGACCGGCTATATCGAGAAATGGAACGTGGACATCGGCGACACGGTTAAGAAGGGCCAGGTCATGGCCACCTTGTTCGTGCCCGAGCTCGTCGAGGATTTCGAGACCAAGAAGGCGACCGTCGGCCTCGACGACCAGAAGGTCGAACTGGCCCTCAAGATGGTGGACGTGGCGGCGGCCGACGTCCAGGCGGCCGAGGCTCGGGTCGTCGAGACGAAGGCGATCCTGGCCAAGTATTCGGCCGAGGTCGAGCGCTGGGATTCGGAGGTCAAGCGGCTTGAGGACGAGGTCCGCCGCGGCGTCGTCGACCCCCAGGTGCTGCTCGAATCGACCAATCAGTGGAAGTCGGCGGCGGCGGCGCGCGACGCGGCGCGCGCCGACATCCTCAAGGCCGAGGCCGAGCTGCTCTCCGACAAGGCCACGCTCGCCAAATCCAAGGTCGCCGTCGCGGTCGCCCGCGCCGACCTCGCCGTCGCCACCAGCGAGGCGAAGCGGATCGAGGCGTGGGTCGGTTACATCACGCTCCCCGCCCCCTACGACGGCGTGGTCGTCGGCCGCAACGCCAACACCGGCGACTTCGTCATGCCCTCCACCGGCGACCCCACGGCCCTGGAGCGGTCCCCCCACCTCGCGCCCGGGGGCGCCGCCGCGCCGATCTACGTGGTCGACCGCACCGACGTGGTCCGGATCTTCATCGACATCCCTGAGCAGGACGCCAACTACGTCAAGATCGGGACCAAGGCGACCGTCCTCGCCCGGGCGTACCGCGACGTGCCGCTCGACGGGTCCGTCACGCGCACCTCGTGGGCCCTCAACATCAAGAGCCGGACGCTCCGGGCCGAGATCGACCTGCCCAACCCCGGCAGCCAGCTCTTGCCCGGCATGTACGCCTACGCCAAGGTGATCATCGAGCGCCCCGACGTCCGCGCCCTCCCCAAGGCCGCCCTCACCCACTCCGGCGAAAAAACCTACTGCTGGAAGTACGAAAACGGCCGCGCGGTCAAGACCGAGATCCAGACCGGCGTCAGCGACGGCGAATGGACCGAGGTCACCAACCGTCGGGTCACCGACGACAAGTCCGCGACGGCGCAGGTCGACGAGGTCTGGACGCCGTTCGACGGCTCTGAGCAATTAATCCTCGACGATCAGTCGATCCTCGCCGACGGGCTCGTCGTCGAAATCGAGACCGCCAAGGACGACACGAAGGTCACCGGCCAGGCGCCCAAGACCGTCCAACCCACGACGGCCGGCAAGACCGAAAAAGTGGTCCGCATCCCCTGATCTGCCCTTCTCGGTTGCGGCGGCCGGGCGGATCCGTCCCGGCCGCCGCTCGACATAAATGGAAACGGGCGCGTTCGGCGCTCTCGATTCGGTACGGAGCCGACGCGTGAATCGTCGGGCGGGCGACCCCGCGCGCCGAGGCGACGGCGCTCGGCGAACACCCGTCGAGCTTCACGGCGCGATCGCGAAGCCTGCTTTCCCGGCGTCGGCTTCCCGAGCGGGTCATGAGCCTCCTAGGGAGTCAAGCCGAGATTTTGCAATCCCGTCAACCGCAATTTGCCGATGAACACGTAGAGTCGGCACGGCCGGATCGACCGTCGCCGTCGAGACGCCGGGGGCCCATGGATGGAGTGACTTGTAGCATGTGGAATCGAACAGTCAGGGCATGGACGCCCATCGTCGTCTTGCTAACGTGGTGGACGTCGTCCGCGCCGTGCGTCGCCCAGGCGCCGTCGGCGCCGTCGGGCGGCTCGGGAATCGCGACCCAGGACGGGCGGACCACGCTGCCGACCTTGCCTCAGGCGCCGGGACCCACCGACGCTCCGCTTTCGAGGCCCTCGCCTCCCGCCGGCCTCAACCCCTCGTCGCCGTCGTCGACCGGCACATCGGCCGCGATGCCCGAGATCCCCAACGTCCGCGGCCTGCCCCCGGCCTTGCCGCCGGGCATGATCCCGCCGGAGGGGGGCGGCCCCGAGACCCCCGGCGAGTCGGCGCTCGCCAGGGACGTGAGATTGAAGGCCGCGCCGCTGGAAGCGACGGACCTCCGGTTCCCGATCAACCTGGCCACGGCGCTGCGGCTCTCCGACGCCCGCCCGCTGATCGTCGCCGCCGCCCAGGCCAGCGTCTGGGTGGCCGAGGCCCAGCTCACCAGGGCCAAGGTCCTCTGGGTGCCGACGCTCAACATCGGCGCCGACTACGTCCGCCACGACGGCGGCGGCCCCGACTTCAACAAGGGCATCATGACCGCGCCGAGCGTCAACTTCTTCTACGGCGGCGCCGGCGCCATTCAGACCGTGGCCACCACCGACGCGTTTTTCGAGCCGCTGGTGGCGCGGCAAGTCCTCAACTCGCGGCAGTGGGACATCCAGGCGGCCAAGAACGACGCCCTGATGATGACCGCGAACGCCTATTTCACCGTCCACCAGTATCGCGGGATGTACGCCGGAGCGCTGTACACGGTCGAACGCGGCCACGACCTGGTCGAGCGGATCGCCCAGTTGAGCAAGGAACTGGTCCCCAAGGTCGAGGTCGACCGGGCGCGGAACATGGTCGCCGATCTTGAACAGCAGGCCACCGCCGCTCGCGAGGCCTGGCGAGTCAACAGCGCCGATCTGACGCAGGTCCTCCGGCTCGACCCCCGCGCGGTCATCGTGCCGCTGGAGCACGACCATCTTCAGGTCACCGTCCTCGACCCCGCCCGGAAGCTCGACGACCTCATGCCGGTCGCGCTCCTGAATCGTCCTGAACTCGGCTCGCAGCAGGCCCTGGTCAGGGCGGTGATCGAGCGGATCGGCCGCGAGAAATGGCGGCCGATGTCCCCCACGGTCATGCTCAACGGATTCCAGACCCCGTACGAGCAGATCCAGGCCGGCATCTTCGGCATCGGCTCCAACAGCAAGCTCAATCAGTGGAAAGGTCGTTCCGACTTCAGCTTCCAGGCGCTCTGGCAGCTCGACGGGTTCGGCGTCGGCAACCTCGCGCGGATCAAGGAGCAGCGCGGCGAGCAGTCGCGGGCCATCATCGACTTCTTCCGCATTCAAGACACGATCGCCGGCGACGTCACGCGAGCCCAGGCGAGGCTTCAATCGGCGACGGCCCGGGTCAGCCAGGCCGACCGCGCGCTCCGGACCGCCGTCATCACGTTCAACGGCAACTTCGAGGGCCTGCGGCACACCACCCGCTTCGGCGACGTCCTGGTGCTGGTCAACCGCCCGCAGGAAGTGGTGTTCGCCCTCCAGTTGATGAAGATCGCCTTCGACCAGTATTTCACCACGGTCGCCGAGTACAACCGGGCTCAGTTCGAGCTGTTCCACGCCCTCGGCTATCCGGCCCGCGAGCTGGCCGACCTCCGGCCGCCGGGCGAGATCCAACCGGTCGACACGTCGCGGCCCGCATACCTGCCCCCGGTCGGCAACGGACCGCCCCCGGCGACTCGATGAGCGTCGGCGTTCCATACCGAGGGTACAGGTTTGCTCAGTCATCGAATTGGGAGGGGCCCCGTCCATGCACCGCCGTCTGATCGTAAGATTCCGTCCTGGTCTCGAACCGATGGAACAGAAGCAGTTGATGAGCGTGGGAGGGGCGGCCGCCCCGTTCGCGGCCCAGGGGCCCAGGGCGCGCGCCGCGGCGATGCACCAGGCGGCCTGGGCGGCGAGGGCCGGAGCCGACGCCCCCCAGCCCCCCCTCGACGACCGGCCCCAGGCCGCGGCGGCCGACCCGGCGGCCCCCCCCCAGGATCAGCCGGCGCCTCGATCCTTGCGGTACCAGGTCTCCCGCATCACCAACCCCACGCCGATCAACCACATCCTGATTCCACCGTTCAAGCAGGTCTCGGTGCAGACGAATCAGCCGATTCCCGGTCAGACGTACAACGTGCTCGCCATCACGATGCGGAACAGCACCAGGGTGACGTTCCAGGCGAGCGACGGCGTCTTCGTCAGGTTCGCCGGGCAAAGCCCGGAACACGCCTATCCAGTTTTGACGGGGGATGAGAAGTGGGAGCCGAATCAGGTGATGGTCTTCTACATCCTGTCGAAGCAGTACTACCCCCCCCGGGCGATCGTGTCGAACGGGTTCATCTTCGACATCGCCGGCTCGCGGGGGATCGCGATCCCCGGACCGTCGAGCATCTTCCTCCGAATCAAGTACGACCCCGCGAAGTTCCCCCGGCTCCTCGACTGGATCGTGACGAAGGGTCCAGGAGCCTACGGACATCGCACGGGCATCACCGACACGTCGCTTTGGGAGTTCACGAGGTTGCCCGGGCAGGGCTCGCAACGCGTCGGATGATCACACGTCGCTCACACGGACGAAACGACTCGCGGGGCTGCGGAGCGGCCTTTTCCGAGTCGTCGCCGCGCCAAGGATCACGTTCCAGGGAGGGGAGGGTATGACGAACCGATACGCATGGCCATGGATGGCCGTCGTGCTCATTGCGGTCGCCATGGCGGAGTCGCCGCCCTGCTCGGGTCAGACGCCCCCCGCGCCGAACAATCCGATCCCCACGCCACGCGCCGCCGCGGCAGCCGCCCCCCCCGCGACGCCCCCAGCGTCCGGCCCGCAAGCCGGGACTTCGACGCCGGAGGCCGCGGGCGCCCGGTCGGTGATGCCGGCGATGCCGGATTCGCCGACCGAAACGGAGCTGGAGCACGCGGTCGACAACATGAAGCTGAAGACCGCGCCCGTGGAGCCTTCGGACCTCCGGTTCCCGATCAACCTGGCCACGGCGCTGCGGCTCTCCGACGCCCGCCCGCTGATCGTCGCCGCCGCCCAGGCCAGCGTCTGGGTGGCCGAGGCCCAGCTCACCAGGGCCAAGGTCCTCTGGGTGCCGGTCCTGACGTTCGGCGCCGACTACATCCGCCACGACGGCGGCGGCCCCGACTTCAACAAGGGCAACATGACCGCGCCGAGCGTCAACTTCTTCTACGGCGGCCTCGCCGGCAACCTTTACGTCAACCTGACCGACGCCTACTTCGAGCCGCTCGTCGCCCGCCAGGTCCTCGACGCGAAGCAATGGGACATCCAAACGGCCAAGAACGATGCGTTGATGCAGACCGCGACCGCGTATTTCAACGTCCATCAGAATCGCGGCATGTACGCCGGGGCCTTGTACACCGTCGAACGCGGCCACGAACTGGTCGAGCGGATCGCCCACCTCAGCAACGAGCTGGTGCCCAAGGTCGAGGTCGACCGGGCGCGGAACATGGTCGCCGATCTTGAGCAACAAGCCACCGCCGCCCGCGAAGCCTGGCGCGTCCAAAGCGCCAACCTGACGCAGGTCCTTCGCCTCGACCCGCGCGCGGTCGTCGTGCCGCTGGAGCACGACCATCTCCAGGTCACGCTGATCGATCCCAAGCGGGCGCACGACGACTTGATGCCGATCGCCCTGGCCAACCGCCCCGAACTGGCCTCGAATCGGGCGCTGATCCGGGCGGCCGAGACGCGAATCCGCCGTGAGAAATACCGGCCCCTGCTCCCCGCCGTCCAGATCAACGGTTTTCAGAGCGCGGGCATGTTGATTCAGGCCGGCCTCTTCGGCCTCGGCCCCAACGGCAGCATGGACCAGTACACCGGCCGCGTCGACGTCAGCTATCAGCTCGTCTGGCAGCTCGACGGCTTCGGCATCGGCAACCTGGCGCGGGTCAAACAGCAGCGCGGCCAGCAATCGAACGCGATCGTCGAGCTTCGCCGCAACCAGGACATGGTCGCGGCGGAGGTGAATCGGGCCCAGGCTCATCTCCAGTCGGCCGCGGCCCGGGTCAGCCAGGCCGACCGCGCGCTCAGGACCGCCGTAATCACGTTCAACGGCAACCTTGAGGGGTTGCAGCAGACCACCCGCTTCGAGAACGTCCTGGTGCTGGTCTATCGGCCGCAAGAGGCGGTCTACGCCCTTGAGCTCATGAAGCTGGCTTTCGACGAGTACTTCACGACCGTCGCCGACTACAACCGGGCGCAGTTCGAGCTGTTCCACGCCCTCGGCTATCCGGCCCGCGAGCTGGCCGACCTCCGGCCGGCCGGCGAGGTGCTGCCGGTCGACACGTCCCGTCCTCAGTATCTTCCCGCGGTCGGCAACGGTCCGCCTCGGGCGACCCGGTGACCACCGCCGCCCTTCGATCGACGTATAACGTGCTGAATTCACAAGCCCGAAATCATTTACGGGAACACCTATCATGATCTCGATCAAGCAGAGAGGCGGCGGTCTCCCCTTGAGGGCGTTGACCCTGGGATTGGGGGTCTGGATCTCCGCCGGCGTCTCGGCGTCGGCCCAGGCCGACGGCCCGATCCCGGGCGCGGCGCTGGCCGTCGAGCCCAACCTCGTGGGCAGTCTGTTCCCGAGCAAGCTGGGGCTCGGCGGGCTCGGCTACGGCCCCCCCGGCCTGCAACCGGGTTTCTCCGGTTTCGGCCTGGGGTTCCACAAGGGCTACGGCTACGGCGGCTACGGCCTGGGGGTCGGCCCCAACGGCGGCTACCCGTTCTACGGCGGTCCCGGCTACCCGCACGGCTCGCCTCGACTCCGACGGTTCAGCGCGGCGACGCCGTTCCCCTACTACGGCGGCCCCGGCGACGCGTGCCACGGCCCCACCCAACGATACCAGCCGACCGGCCCGCTCGTGGTCGCCCAACCCGTGGCTCACATCGACGACGAGTCTCACGGCGACTTCGGCCCCTACAGCGGCGTACTCCCCTACCCCGAGACCGTCTTCGCCCCCTACGCCAGCGCGGCGGCCGCGACCGGCTCGTCGGTCGACCTGAGGATCACCCCGCCTCCGGGCGCCGCCCCCGGCGCCCCCCCGGACGCTGTGCTCCTCGATCGCCCCACGACGTCGACGTCGACCTCGACCCCCACCGCCGAGACCGCGCCGCTCTCGACGCGCGAACTGGGATTCGAGCAGGAGCTGAGCGTCGACGCCGGCGGATCGAACGTCATGAAGGTGTCCCACGTCTACCCCGGCGCTCAGGCGGAGAAGGTCGGCCTCAGCGTCGGCGACGTGATCCGGTCGATCAACGGATATCGCATCGACCAACCCGGCAACCTGCCCTGGATCATCGACAACGCCGCGCCCGACCACGTCCTCAAGATCACCTTCCGGTCGGCGCTCGACGGCGAGGACCACACCGTTTCCATCAACCTTCCCTGATACCGCCCCGACCACGACCCCCGACGACGAATTAGCGAAGAGAGCCGCCGAGGACGCCTCGGCGGCTCTTGGTCGTCTCGTCCGTCGGTGACTCGGCCGGGCGTCCGGTCAGTCGGCGTGCGTCCTCCGCAGGATCGCGTCGACGCCCCCCGCGACCAGATGTTGCGTGAGGTTGTAGACGATGATCGGCAGCATGGCCAGCGGATGCGACTCCAGGGCGAGCGAGGCCAGCACGAGACCCGTCCCGTTGTTGTTCATCCCCAACCCGAACATCAACGCGGCCCGTTGGCCGCGATCGGCCCCAACCAGCCGAGAAACCCCGTACCCCGCGGCGAACGTCGAGATGCAGAGCCCGCCGACGAACGTCAGGATGATCCCCAGGAAGTCCCAATCGGGCTGACCCAGGGCCTCTGGGAGGCAGGCCGAAGCATTGGCGTAACAGAGGACGAGGAGCGTGGTCGGCGCGACGATCCGCAGCCTCCGCTCGACCGCCTCGGCCCGATCCTCTCCCAGGAGGAACCGGGCCGCCATCCCCAGAAGCGACGGCAGCAGCACCCAGGCCGCGAGGAAGGCGCCGGTCTCGCTCCCGGCCAGGCGGTGCAGCTCCGCGCCGTAATGCCCCGGCGCGATCGATCCCAACACGTGCAACGAAGCGGGCGTGGTCAGCGGACTCAGCAGCGTCGAGCCCAGCACCAGTCCCAGACTCAACGCCATGTCGCCGTCGGCCGCCTGCGCCCAGCCGGTCGACGACCCGGCGATCGGCATCGCCGTGACGAGGGCCAGCCCGATCAGGACGACCGCCGCCTCGTCGGGATTGTGCCAGGCCCGCAAGGCGGGGACCATCAAGGTCAGAAACAGGAGCGGCACGGCCAGGTTCGCGGCCAGCCCGACGAGCATCATCCCCGGCCGGCGGACGATCCCGCCGACCCGCCCCAACTTCGCCCGCAAGCCGGCGTTCAGCAGCAAAAGCGCAAGCAACAGCTTGGGCGTCGTGATCGTCACCCGGCCGCTCGACGTCGCAAGGTCCACGACCGCGGCGTCCTTGATCCAAAGCCCCGGCGCGGGAGCCGTGGAGGCGAGGACGTAACTCAGGACGATCAGCTTGAGGAGGTTGCAATGCAGAAAACGCGACGCTCGCGACGTCAGATCCATCCGCGTGGTCATCATTCCGGCCCTCGATCCGTGGTCGGCAACGGCGGAAAGGACTTCCCTCCCGCGCCCCTCAAACCCTACGGAGCGACCGTAAGGCGGCCGTGAGTCGAACATAAGATCGTTCTTATCTTCGCCTCATCGTCTCCTCACGGAATCGCAGTAGAGTGGCGCCGTTGGGACTCGGGACCGGAACTGGACGTACCAGGCCTCCCCCGTCTCAAATCACCTCGTCATGGAGTGCTCGATGAAAAACGCCGCTGCCGCCGCGTGCCTGTTTGCAGGTCTGACCGCGTTCTCGATCGGCGCGCGGGCCGACGAAGAGAAAATCGCGCTCAAGGACGTCCCCAAGGCCGTGCTCGACGCCGTGAAGGCCCGGTTCCCCAAGGCCGAGATCAAAGCCGCCGAGAAGGAAGTCGAGGACGGAAAGACGTCCTTCGAAATCGCCCTTGAGGACGACGAACACAACATCGACGTGGCGCTGAACGCCGACGGCAAGATCCTGGAGATCGAGAAGGAAGTCGCCGCCAAGGACCTGCCGAAGACCGTGCTCGACGCCGTCGCGGCCAAGCACCCCAATGGGAAGATCAAAAAGGCCGAGGAGATCCTCGCCTTCGAAAACGGCAAGGAGGAGAAGTCCTTCGAGGTGATCGTGGAGACGGCGGGCGGAAAGTCCGTCGAGGCGAAGCTCACGCCCGACGGCAAGGTCGTCAAGCAAGACGACGACGACGACAAGGCTGAGAAGAACGAAAAGGACGACGACTGAGCCGATTCGCGACGAAACGACGACGGCGGCGTAGAATGAAGAACGGCCGTTCGGCGACTCCTTGTCGGTTCTCAGGACCCGGGCCGAGTTGAAACGTCATGGGCATTCGCATCCTGGTGATCGAGGACGACGAGGAGATCGCCGATTTCGTCGTGCGCGGGCTTCGCGAGGAGGGTTTCATCGTCGAGCGGGCCGCCGACGGGGACGCCGGCTGGCACGCGCTTCAGCACGGCCCCTGGGACGTGGTGGTCCTCGACTGGTGGCTGCCGGGACCGGACGGCCTGACGCTTCTGCGGCGGCTCCGCCAGTCGGGCGACCAGTCTCCGGTCTTGTTCCTCACGGCGCGCGACGCGGTCTCCGACAAGGTCCGCGGACTCGACCAGGGGGCCGACGACTACCTCTGCAAGCCGTTCGACTATGAAGAGTTCCTGGCCCGCGTCCGGGCTCTGTCGCGTCGCCCGACGAAGTCGACGGGGACCGTGCTGGACCACGCCGACGTCCGGATCGACCTCGTCACCCACCGCGCCGAGCGGGACGGCCGAAGGCTCGAACTTACGGCCAAGGAGCAGGCCCTGCTGGTCTTCTTCCTCCGCCATCCCGACGAGGTCCTTTCCAAGACGCGCATCTATGAGCACGTCTGGGACGAGCGGTACGACGGAATCTCGAATACGCTGGAGTATCACGTCATGGAGGTCCGCCGGAAGCTTGAGGCGCACGGGCCTCGGCTCATCCACACGCTCCGCGGCCGGGGCTACCTGTTCGGCGAGCGAGCCGACGCGGGGCCGACCTCATGAGCATGCGATTAAGCACCAGGCTTTCGATCTTCTTCCTGAGCACCGTCGGCTTGATCCTGGCGGGGTTCTCGGCGGTCCTTTATGCGGCGGCCTCGGAGTACCTCCATCGCCAGGCCGACGAACGACTTGAGGCCGCCCTCAATACGCTGGTCGCCGCCGCCGAGGTCAACGCCGAGGGGGTCGAGTGGGAACCCGAGGAGCGCAGGCTCTCCTTCGGCCGCCGCACCGTCGCGGGCGAGTTCGCCTGGGCCGTCCGCGACGGCCTCGGGCGCCGCCTCGACGGCTCGGCGCCGACCGACCTCGATCCCCCCTGGCCGGATTCGAACCGGCGGGCCGCGACCGCCGAGCATCCACGATCGGTCGACGATCCGGGGGGGCGGCCCTGGCGGGTCATGGTCAGGCGGCTGGAAGCCTCGCGAGCCGACGCGTCGAACCGCGCGGACGGCGGGAACGTTCACGACGCCCTGCTCCTGAGCGCGGCCGTCTCGCTCTCAGGGGTCCACGAGACGCTTCGCAACCTCGGCTTGACGCTCGCCGCCCTGTCGGGAGGGACCTTGACGCTGGCCCTGCTGGTCGGCGGCCGACTCTGCCGGAGGGCGCTGCGGCCCGTCTTCGAGATGTCCGAAGCCGCCCGCGCGATCGCCGGTCATGAATTCGACGAGCGGCTGCCGATCGCCGCGACGGGCGACGAGTTGGAAGACCTCGGCCGGGCCTTCAACGGCTTGCTCGACCGTCGCCGCGAATCGCACGACCGCCAGCGCCGGTTCACCGGCGACGCGTCCCACCAGCTTCGCACCCCGCTGACGGCGATCCAGGGGCAGGTCGACCTGGCCCTGCGGCAGCCACGATCGATCGACGAATATCAGCGCGTGTTGATGGTCGTCCAGTCGAAGACCCGGCACCTGCGGCAGATCGTCGAGTCGTTGCTTTTCCTGGCCCGAGCCGACTCCGAGTCGCACCCTCCTCCGCTTGAGACCGTCGACCTGACCGTCTGGCTCCGCGACCACATGACCGAGTGGGCCGGCCCCCGCCCCGACGACGTCCGCCTGGAGTTCCAAGAGGGGGAAACGGCCCTCGTCGCGGCCCATCCCGCGCTGCTCGGCGAGCTGCTCGACAACCTGCTCGACAACGCCTGCAAGTACAGCGAGCCCGGCACGCCGATCGTCGTCCGCGCGGGGCTCGACGGCGATTCGATCCGGCTGTCGGTCGAGGACCAAGGCGTCGGGATCGAGGAAGCGGCGGTCGCGCGGGTCGCCGATCCGTTCTATCGCACCGAACAGGCCCGATCGCGCGACTCCAGGGGGCTCGGCCTGGGCCTCTCGGTGGCCGACCGGCTGGCCCGGCTGTTCGGCGGCCGGCTCGACGTCGCCAGTCGGCCCGGGCGTGGCAGCACGTTCGTCGTCGTCTTGCCGATCGCCGACTAGAAGTCGGTGAGCATCTGGAGTTGGAACAGCGTGCCGCTCTCGCCGGCGCGGTAGCCGGTCAACGGGTTGTCGGCCGGGGAGTGGTTGATCCGGGTCACGTCGAAGGTCAGCCGCCAGGAGCGGGCGCCGAGCACGTACCAGTTGACGCCGCCGCTCCACTCGTCACCGGTCCCCTGACCGCCGGACACGAACGAAAAGCGGCCGTAACCCTCCAGTCGCCTGGGGACGATGAAATACGACCCCTGGGCGTAGGCGCCGTGAGTGAACAGGCCGCGGACGGTCAGCGGGCCGCCGACATGGCCGAAGTCGTCAAGCCAGCGGAGGTAGTATTCGCCCGAGAGACCCAACCCCCGGTACTTGACCGCCGCGTCGAGCGCCCAGAGCCGGAGGTTGGTCGTATTGACCTCGACCCCGGGCGCCAGGGCGCCGCTGAGAGCCAGCGGGGTGCCGTCGGAGAGTCGAAAGAGCGTGTTCTCAGGGTTCGACTGGACCGCGTTGGCGGCCAAATTCTCATGGAAGAACGTCGCGCTCGATCCGATTCGCGCGACCGGTCGATCATGCCACTCGAAGTCGGAAGGCCCCGCGCCGTATTTGCCGAACGGCTCCCACCAGAGGGTGCCCCCGAAACCGACGTCGTTGCCGATCCGATTGTCGGCCAGGTTCAGGCCGTTGAACGAGTTGGCGACCATCGCGATGTAATGGAGGTTGTCGATCGGCTCGCCCGACGCCCAGACGCCCGGGCTCATGTTGGGCCGGAAGAAGGTCGTCGCCATCGTGCGATCCGCCCCGAGCGTGTAGCGGAACGAATCGGACCACTCGCGGCTCCCCGGGACCTTGAAGTATCCCCCGGAGAGGGTGAACGCCTTGCTGAACCGGTAGTCGAGCCAGCCGAGGAACACCGTGGAGTTGGTCGTCGACGAGCTGAAGATCACCGCCATGAACTGGAGCCTGGGATCGAGCGCGTAGCCGCTGAACTGGAACCAGTTCCGGTTGACCGCGAACATGGCGTCGTTCCGGACCGGCAAGACCGTGCCCGCGCTGTTGGTCCAGGTCCGAGCC
>ERZ778018.1639-NODE-1639-length-17170-cov-12.916798_pt1 | contig 17170 bp, 20 predicted proteins | sample MGYA00375748_ERZ778018 | MGnify/ENA primary metagenome ERZ778018 (study PRJEB29350, sample SAMN05509839) | bioreactor metagenome | biome: bioreactor; material: wastewater | place: South Africa: University of Cape Town | collected 2014-04-22 ... | reverse complement strand
GCACGTGGGCATGGCGATGCGGCATGACCGCCTGCGCCAGCTTGCCGGTGCGCACCTCGTGGCCGCCGATGACCAGCGGGATCTCGATCTTCTCCGCCGCCATCCGCGCCAGCTGCGCCTGCAGGCTGGCACGCCCGGGCGTCCCCGGCGCATAGCTGTGGACTGGTTCGTTGGACGGGACGGGGGCTGTGGAGATGGCGACGGACATGACGACTCCTGGTTTGGACGTCCCATTGTAGGGCGCGCGTGCAAGCCGGGCATAATCCCCCCGGCGCACCCGCATCCAGACCATCCCAAGTCGCCACGCCCCCAGAAGCACAAAGGCCAGCAATGGTTTGCTGGCCTTGGAAGATGGCGCCCGAAGTTGGACTCGAACCAACGACCCCCTGATTAACAGTCCGCTGCTAAATCAATATGTTACGGAAAGCCTAGCGAAGCTTGGCGAAGGCTTTGGAAGCTAAAAGCAGTTTGCAATCAGAAGCTTGGCGAAGTTGAACGAAAGGTCGGAAAGCTGAGCGGTGTACCGCTGGTGTACCGCTTCGAGCTCATTTCAACTGCTCTGAAGCCGCACCTAACCCACCAAGCTCAGCAAGTGAAATCGCTTGCATTTGCGCGATGCGCAAACCGGCTGCCCTCATCTCTCCGTCTTCAGTTTCGACCCGAACTCGAATGATCTCTGGACCATCGAGCTTGAGTGGTGAAAACACGAAATGGGCGGTCATTCCCAGCCACTGATTTGTCTCGTCAGACTCACCATCGTCAGGAATCGCATCAGCAACCACAGCGGTCAAGTCCTGCATTTGAAGTTCGCCCTCTGCGAGCGTCTCCTCATCTTTGAGTATGCGGATCTTCAATCGCTGGAAAGGCTGACTCCTCGACGTGAGAATATTTAACACGAGGCAAAGCTTCGGCAGTACGCACGGAAATGCCGGAACGAGGAGGTCACCAGCGTAGATGCCCACAAGCGTGAGCTTTCCACCCAACTCATGCCTAATATCATCGCAAAATGTTGAATGCGCGTAGCGGTTCATGAACGGGACTTTGCCTCAGTGATCTTCTGCTGCTGGCGAAGGGCTTGATCCAGCGAGTTCATGTCCACTTCAAGAACAGATGCAATCCGCCGGCAGGTATCAATATTCAAATTGTCAGCACCACCTTCAATCCGAGCGATATGCGGCTGACTCGTCCCGATGGCGGTTGCCAACTGCAGCTGAGAAAGTCCTTTGCGCATACGCAAGGTACGCAAAGTGATGCCGTCATCCCCGTGAAACTCATCCGCCAGCCATCGACGTGCATCTTCCATAGCAGCACGACGTGTGGGATTCGCATCCCACTTCGAGACCAAATCGGCAATGGCAACGTGCCGACGGGGCGCAACCTCAGCAGGTGAAAGGTAGTCACCAAAAGAAAACACTTGGCAAGGCTCAGAAACCGAGCTTGTCAGCAACGTAACCCCATCACCGGTGCGCTCAAAGCTCTTCGTAGGCATGGAGGATGCGCTGGGTAAGCGGATGGCTTTCGTCATAGTTGAACTCCCTGGGGGCGACAGCCAGCACATGGTAAGTGTGCTTTTGTGGAATGAAGGCGTAAACGATGCGGTAACGAAGACCCTTGTTCTCCAAGTCCCATATCTTGACTCGCCACAGATTCCTACGCTTTTGCTGTTGTTCTTGCCACATGCTGACATCAATGTCAGCGGATCGATCCGCACCGAATTTGTGCTGTGTCAGCCTGTCCAGAAGATCTTGGTTGCCTTGGCATTCTTCAAGTAGAACTGTGACTCGAGCCGCCGCAACGGGATCGCTCGACCAAAGATCTTCCAAGTCAGCTTCAGCATCATCATGCACGAATAGTCGGAACACTATACCTTCCTAGGTATATTGGCGGCAAGAGCCACGCTGGAATTTATACGGCTGGTTAACGCATGCCGCGTCGAAGACGAATTTCACTCAAATCAATGACTTGTCCACAACCAGCCGCAAAATATCCTTCAGGCAAGCTCGCCAGATTCTGAACGTCGCCTGCAGACAGCCCAACTCTATCGGGGATGTTCTCCCGTAAAAACACCCCTCCTTCGACCATCATGGCGATCGCTCGTCGCAGCAGACGCGGCTGTTCTGGAACCAGCTGATCATCCAGCGGCTCGGACTTCCCCCCGAAACGAGCAGATCGGCGCTTCCAAAGATTCAATTGCTCTCTTTCGTCGATCAACCCCAAGGCCGCAAGACGCATCTGCATCGCAGCAACGGAAGTTTTCCATCGTGGCTTGAGAGCAAGCAGCGTATCCAAGGTCGGCATGGGCGGAACCTCCGCCGAAAACGTCTCCGCGGGCAACAAAAAAGCGCCTGCGAAGTAGTGTGCCTGGCGCTCCATTTCCTTGTGGTTTGCCTGAGCGATGTGCGGCGAGATGTGCTTATGCAGAACGACATGCCCCAGCTCATGCGCAGCATCGAATCGACTACGAAAGCCATTGGCCTTGTCAGCACTTAGGTATACAAACGGGCGACCGTTGACGGCGCACCAACTCGAAAGTCCCTCAATGCGTGCGACACCCGTCACTTCGCGCACAACGATGCCGCCAGCATTCTCGATGGCAAGCACAACATCTGGAATTGGCCCAAGCCCAAGCTTCCAGAGCTGGCGACACTCCGACGCTGCAAGTTCGATTTCTTCGTTGGTGATCTCGTTTGGGTCGAGAAAGTTTCGCTCGGGAAATGCCACGTTTGGGTATTCGACGAACTCGCCGAACTCCGCAGCCAGCTCCTTCGACCAAGCGTGGCGGGCAGACATCAGGGCGCGGGCTGACTTCAACGCCGATGCATTGCTCCGGAACAATTGCACACTGGCATCGAACTCCGGGATGGGCCGGAGAAACCAACTAGGCTGCACATTGACTGCTCGCGCAAGATTGGCCAGCGCATCTGCCTGAGGCTCTTGCAGGCCGTTTCGCCACTTACTGATTGATCCAGTCGACACGCCAGCGATCGCAGCCAGCTGCACCTGCGAAATTCCACGCGCGTCGAGCACCTGAGTAAGGCGCTCTGGACGAAATCCATTTACACCGCGTTTCATGGCTGTGAGTCTTGCTGCTTCTTGACGGCTGCCTTGAGACGAACACGGGCAATATCCTGCTGTTCCGCAGGTTGTGCGTAGCGGCCAAGAAATACGTTCAACGGTTCACTGAACAACCGTTCGGAGAGAGTCGTATCCAACACAGCAATTTCGACTGACAACGGAAGTTCAGGCTGAATGCGAACATCACTGCTGTAGACCGATACAAGAAAAACGGCGATCAGAGGCCCTTTGGATTGCTCGCCAAACAGCCTTGGTTGAACCATGCGCTCAAGCCACTGGTTGTGACTGGCCACGTCAAGCCGACGCTTGCTACGTTTCGCGTTGTTCCACTTGCTGTGGTGAGTACAAAACCGACCGATCCGCAACGGCCCCAGCTCACCGATGATGATGTCGTTACCACGCAGTGGGTTATGGACGACGCTGGCCATATCCAAGGCAAGAGCGAACTGCTCGTTGGAATGGAAGTGACGCGACTGTCCAAGAACGCTGGGAAGATGGCCTTCGTGGCGCTGGGCGCTATCACGGTAAGCCCGTGCACCAGCTGCAACCAAACCTTCCTCCAACCCGTGGCAAAGAGCCTTGGGAAGATGCTTGAGCAAAGCGTCGACGATGGTCTTTTCCGCTTGAGAGGTCACAGGCAACGCTCGCAATGAATTTCGTTAAGCGGAAATTACACCTAATTTATTTCCCAATCAAGTCCTTCCACTCTCTGCCAAGTCGCGCCCGGAATTCACGACCGATCAGGCCGTGAACAGGCGTTCGAGGGTGGCGGGGAGCAGCACGGCGTTAGCAGCACGGATGGCGGCGTGACGAGCCTTAAGCGCTTGTACGTGGGCCTGCAGGGCAACGAAGGCTTGCTGGGCCACCAGCGAAGGCACGGGCACGTCAACTTTGGCGAGCTTCTCCACCCCTAGGGTGCGGTTGCGACCGGCACCACCAGGCGACGCTTCGCGCACCTTCTCCAAGCCATCGGAACCCAACAAGTAGTAGCGCAGGAACTCGGCAAACATTGCCCCTGGGTCGACGACGCAAGTCATGAAGCGATGCGACCCGAAACGCCCGTTGTCATCGCTCTTGGCGATCGCGATGGCACCCTCCCACGCGAACACATTGGAGAATAGTAAGTCACCTGCCTGGATGCGGAACAAGCGTTTGGTGCCGAGTTCCATGCCGGATACCGCCGGTTTGTGGAAGGTGCCTTTACCGAACGAACGGATTCCCAGTTCTGGATAGCTGGCCTCTGGATCAATGGTCACTTCGCGACGCACCAGCGGAGCGACTTCGGCCATCGGACGGTACGGCGCGTCAGCGATAGCATCACGAAAATGCAGGGCCAGAAGACGGTCGGCATCGGCTTCGATGACGTCGAGATGTTCGATCAGTTGCCGGGTTTTGTCGGCTAGCGCGTCGAGGTGGGCGACGATGGCTTGCTGTTCGGCCAGCGGCGGGAGCGGGATTTCCTGCGCAAGGAAACGATCCTCCTTGATACGCACCCGATTCGTTGTGCCTTCACTCGCTGCCTTGCAGAGCTCAACGAAGGTCGCCGAGCGCACAAGCCAGCCCATGTACGCTGGATCGCAGCGTTTCAGGTCGCTGAATGTGAAGGAAGGAAAGTCGTTGCTGACAATGGCTCCATCCAGCTCTGGCGGAACCATTCCTATCGCGCCATTGCGCGCGTCGATCTTCGACAAGATGAGCTGGCTCGCGCGCACAAAGCGCCGCGTTGTCGTCACATCACTGCCACGAACCTTTCCACGGCTGACGACACCTTTGCCCCACAGCCTGATCGTGACTTCGTGGTACTCGCCGTCGGCCGTGAGCACGGTCGGCTCTTCGGCCCGCGCAAGCAACTCACCAAGCGCGACGTACGACGATTGCCTCACGCCGCCACCTCGCCGACAAGTTTCTCGATCTCTCCCAGTAGCCGCTGCACTTCAGCCTCGTGGCTGCGCATGCTGGCGATCAGATCCTTCGGGTGAGCATGCTCCAGGTTCTGCTTTGCATTGGGATTCTTCAGATCGAGGTTGTAACCGCGCTCAACGACCTCGGCGGCAGTGACCTTCCACGCCTGCGGGCCTTCCTCGCGGTCATTCCACCAAGCAAGGCATTCGGCAAACTCCTCGTACTGCAGCGGCGCGGTCTTGGAATATTTCTTGCGACCCACCGGCAGCGGCAGTTCGTAGAACCAGATGTCGCCGGTGCTGCCGTTGCGGTCGAAGAACAGCAGGTTGGCGGGGATGTCAGTGTACGGCGCGAACACGCCTTGCGGCAGGCGCACGACGGTGTGCAAGTTGAAGTCATTGAGCAATTGCTGCTTGATCAGCGCGGCCACGCCGTCACCGAACAACGTGCCGTTGGGCACCACCACGGCGGCACGGCCGCCTTTGTCGGCACCGAAGCCGACCATCCGCAGTTTGCGCATGATGTACTGCAGGAACAGTAGTGCGGTTTCGGACGTCTGCATGGTCGGCGGGAAGTTGGCCTTGATGCCAGCCTCCTCCTCGCCGCCGAACGGCGGGTTGGTAAGGATCACGTCCACGCGCTGATCGTGCCCGATCTCGGTGAGACGGTGCTGCAAGGTATTGCCGTAGGTGATCTGCGGCGCTTCCAGCCCGTGTAGCAGCAGGTTCATCTGCACCAGCATGTAGGGCAGCGGCTTGGCCTCCTGACCGAACAGCGTGTCCTGCTGCAACTGCCTACGCTGGACCGGGGCTTTCACCTGCCGTGCAAGATAGTCATAGGCTTCGACCAGAAACCCTCCAGTGCCGCAGGCAGGATCGAGCACGGTTTCGCCGAGCTGCGGCGAGGTGACCTCGACCATGAAACGCACGACCGGGCGAGGCGTATAAAACTCGCCGCTGTCGCCCGAGGCGTCACGCATTTCGCGCAGCATTGACTCGTACAGATGCGAGAGGGTATGCACCTCCTCGCTGCTGGTGAAATGGATGGCATTGATCTTATTCAGGATGTCGCGCAGCAGGTAGCCGCTGACCATGCGGTTCTGCACGCCCTTGAACACGTTGGCGATGACGCTGCGCTGGCCGTTATGATCGTCACGCTCGGCCTGCGCGCGTAGGTAGGCAAACAGTCCGGGGCCGCGCTGGCCATCCGGGCGCATAGCCTCGTCCTGATTGAGGAAGGCCAGTAGCTCGTCGCCGTTGATGCCATCAGGCTGCGCGGCCCAATCACGCCAGCGATAGGGGAAGTCGATGATCGAATGATACGGCGTACCGTCGAGCTCAGCTTCCTCTTCGTGGCGGCGTTCGAGGTCGTCGAGGAACTTGAGAAACATCACCCAGGTGAGCAACGGCAGGCGGTCGGCGTCGCCATTGAGGCCTTTGTCCTTGCGCAGGATCTGACGCGCAGATTTGATCAGGGCCGACAACTGCTGGGCGGTTGTCTGTTTGGGTTTCGCTTGTTTGGTACGGGACATTGAGGCTCGTTCGAATTATTGGTAGAGCGCCGTCTGCAGCTGGATGATGGCGTCGCGCATGACGGGCACGCTGCCGAAGTGACGGTTGGCAATTTCGGAAGGACTGCCAAAGCGGTCGAAGGGCTGAACCTTCAACAGCTCGGACAGATGACTGAACTGGATGATGCCGCGCTCGACGTAGCGCTCCAGCAGCAGGTCGAGAATTTCCCGTGCCGTATCGCCGTGCCGCTCGAACTGGTCATGTGTACGCTTGCGTGCCTGTTCGGCCCGCTGGCGTCGGGTAAGCAACGGGGCATTCCAGGCCAGGTGGCACAACAGATCGAATGGATCGGCGTCAGTCTGCCCGCTGGCGGAAGCCAGCTCGTCGAAACTGATCTGACGCTCTGCCAACTCGTGCAACACCTCGGCACGGGTATCCGGCTTGGCCCACGCGGCTTGTAGTTCGGCGCGATTGGGATACAGAGAACGCACCGTACGCGCCGAATACTCGGTGTAGCGCACTACCTGAAGCTTCTTGCCGGCTGCATCAAGGTCGTAGACCAGATGCCCGATGATCTCGACGGTGCCGCCATCGACATAGAACTTGCGCGGCTCGTCGGACCCCTCGCTGGTGATCTCGGCATCCAGCATGCCCGGCTCAATCGTGACATCGTGCTCGGGCGTTTCGTCTTGCTCGGAAACAGCCTCTTGCGCTCGTACCTCGCCCTGCTCGTCGATGGTGATCTGCTCGATGTGGGCAGGCTCGCCATCAAAGTCCGGGTCGGCGAAATGCTGGGTCGCCGTACCGGTGAAGTCGATGATGTTGAAGAACTCCTTGCCGTAGTCCACGCGCAGCCGCGTACCTCGGCCGATGATCTGCTTAAACTCCGAACGCGAACCCACCACGCGCGCCAACACCACGTTCTTTACCGTCTCCGCATCGACACCGGTCGTCAACATTTGTGAGGTGGTGAGGATGGTCGGCGTAGGTTCGTCGATGTCCTGAAAATCGGCTAGGTGCCCCAGGCCGATAGCTCCTTCATCGGACGTGACGCGGCAAACGTAGTTCGGATAGAGCTTCACCAGGTCGCTGTTGAAGTTGATGAGCTCCTCGCGCATCTCTGCGGCATGCTCCTGGTCGACACAGAACACGATCGTTTTGGCGAAGCGGTCAGAACCTTTGAGAAAGTCCGTCAGGTGCCGCGCGATCGCCCTGGTGCGGGCGCGCAAGGCCACTGCCCGCTCGAAGTCCTTGGTTTGGTACTCGTCATCCGGGATCGGGCGACCGTAACGATCCAACTCATCCCGATTGGGACGCCAGCCGGCCGCATCGGCCGTCGTGATGACACGATGCACGCGGTAAGGGGCAAGGAAGCCGTCCTCGATGCCTTGGCGCAAGCTGTACGTGTAGACCGGATTGCCGAAATACTCGTAGCTGTCGCGCGACTCGTCGCGCAACGGCGTGGCGGTCATCCCGAGTTGCACGGCAGGCATGAAATAATCGAGCACGCGACGCCAGTTGCTGTCATCGCGCGCAGAACCGCGATGACACTCGTCGATGACGATGAGGTCGAAAAAATCCGGACGGTACTGGCGGAACAGGTCATCGTCGCTGCCATTGGCCAGCGATTGGTAGATACCAAAATACATATCGCGCGCCTGACTGGGGTCGGCTCCGCTGATCTTGTGGCGCGCGTCGCCAAACGTTGCAAACATCTTGTCCTTGGGATCATCGACGAGGATGTTGCGATCGGCGAGGAAGAGGATCTTCGGACGTCGGTATTCGCCGTTGCGATTCCAGCGACTGTTCCACAGCTTCCAGCAGATCTGGAACGCCACGCAGGTCTTGCCAGTACCAGTGGCCAGGGTGAGCAACACGCGCGGCTGGCCCAACAGGATCGCCTCAATCACGCGATTGATGGCGATGTCCTGGTAGTAACGCGGGATCTTGCCGGAAGCAAGGTTGTACGGTTCCAGCCAATGCTTGGCGACCGGCTCCGGTAGGTGCGTGCCCTGACTGAGCCGGTGCCACAGCTCGTCAGGACTCGGATAGCGATCAACCTCACGCTCAGTGCCAGCCGTGTAGTCGATCTCGATGATGCGTCGACCATTAGTGGCATAGGCGAAACGCAGCCCCAGCATCTCGGCGTACTCACGCGCCTGCTGGACGCCATTCTCGGCCGGCAAGCCGATTTCCTTGGCTTCGACGACAGCAATCGGGAAGTCCCGGCGCAGATACAGGACGTAGTCCGCTCGCCGCTGCTTCCCGCGACGAGGCTTGCCGCCGACCAACACGATGCGCCCGGAAGTGATGGCGTGCTGCTCGCCAATGGCGTGCGGGGACGCACCCCAGCCCGCCCGCTGCAGGCCCGGAGTCACGTACTCACGGCAGGTATCTGCCTCGGTCAGTACCGGATTCGGTTTTTCTTCCACGCTCATCGCTTCGCCCACACCAAGACTTGTTTTCGTGCAAATCCTGGGCGAACGCCCCCTTGCAATGCGGGAACTCTGTCACGGGGGTCGCGGGATCGCAACTTGACGGGCGCGGCAGCCCTCAGCGAAGCGAAGCACCATCACATGCCAGCGCATGTGATGAATACCGGCGACAGCCTATCCTGCACTAGCTCAAACCACGCTCCGTTTTTTGAGATTCTCAAATTCCCCCCCCTGCCCCGCGCGGTTGGTGTGATGGTTGGCAACCCTCATCAGCCGTGGCCAACACCTGACGCGGGAGTTCTTCAGCGCATTTTCAAAGGCTTCAGCGGTGGCCTTTGAACTACTTCATCCCGCATGTGGCTGAGCCGGTGGGGCTCGTGGGCAACGGCCGACCGCTGGGCAGGCGGTGGGCGACCTGTCGTCCACGGGCTGTCCAGCGGGAGCCGCGCAGCGGCTAGGACGGTATCCGGCAGCGCCGGATTGTCCACAGATCCACGGGCGTGCTTCGGGCTGCATGTTGCGTGCAGCCCCGTACCGCGATCCCTTTTTAAGGGGATGGGGAGTCGGTATGCGATCCGACCACCAGGCCAAGCTCCTGGAATTCGCGCGCCACCTCGGCCCGGATAGCAGCCACCCGTGCAGGCATATCGCGCTCCCAGGCTTCCGACCTCGCCTTGCTGGCTTCAGACTCGGCCTTGCTACGTTCAAGCCGCTCGCGCAATTTGGCAATCTCGCGGACGAAGGCGCGCATTTCGTCCGGATCGGTTCCCTCAAGCTCCAAGCGAGTTCGCACCCATTCGGAAAGCGACAATCCGGCTCGCTTCGCCTGCACGCTTAGCGCCTGCTTCAGTGCAGGAGACACCTGAACTGATAGGCGTTCCACGGGTTCGCTCGCCATCGTCGTCACCCGCCGAGCGTTGACCGCTGGCGTTCCAATGCTTGGGCAATATGGAGGGCCACAGCCTGGTCGTGCGTCAGCTCGCCCCGGATGACTCGCTCCTGGACTGCCAACGCAGAAGGCGAAGGCTGCCAGCCCTCCAGCCCAACGATTGCGTTAGCTTGGCGGAAAGCTTCACGCCGCTGTTCCTGCTCATTCATGCTTCCTCCTCCCTAGCTGCACAGTGACAGTGCAGGTGACGATGCCGCTACCTAGTGACCTTACCACCACGTTTCGAGCCCCAGTTTCGCCCGATGTTGTCCTTGATGGCCTGCCGGTAAGCCGGGTTCAAGATGGTGTTTCCCGCCACCATATGATCAAACCGCGTACCGGTGGACATCATGCCGGACTGCAGATCTCGCCGCGTGCTGATCGGGTTCAACATGTTGCCCGCCTCTTTGGTCGCGCGCATGCCTCCTGTGACGGGAGCGGCGAGGTTGCGCAGGCTTACAGCCACCGACGACATGCCGCCTGCCAGAGCGGTTGCAATGTTATTCGTCTCGTACAGCAGCCAGAACAGGATGCCGGCCATCACTGCCATGCACAGAGCGGTAAACAGCGTGTTCTGATCGCCGGCGGGATTCACCGACGAGGTGTAAGCGGAGAAGGCTGCCACCGCGAAGGCCGAGACCGCAGATAGAAGCGCGATGCGCAAAATGTAGTTCAAACACTGCCCGAACCAGCTATCGAAGAAGCGGGTTGCCGGTGGCCACATCAGGCAGATGATGAACAAGGGGCCGATACCAAGCATGAGGGTAAGTCCGGCCTTGGCGACAATGATCATTGCTCCGGCCGGCAACATGATAAGCAACGTCGACAGGGCGACCACGGCCGCGTTGATTTCGTCGCTGATCGCCGCCCCTATTTCGGTGACGCCGCGACCGGAGGCCTGCTGCTGGAGGTTCGCCGCGATGCTCAGTCCCTTGTCTAGCGTTTCATCCAGCGTCTTGTATACGTTGGCATCCGCGTCGCTACCACTGAAGGCCGACGTCATGCCCTGCTCCAGCCCTTGCAGCGTGCCGACCACCCAATGCGAGTAGTTGCCCGCATTGAGCGCGAAGGTCGAAATCAGAACGAGCTTGGCGCTCTTGATGAGGAACGCAGTGAACGATTCCTGGACATGGCCAACGGTGACCGCGTAACCCATGCAAGCGATGTAGATCGCGGTGCAGGCCGTGGCAAACAGCGTGAAATCGAAGATAACCCGGCCAGAGGTGACCTCGACGAAGCTATGAAGGGCAAAGTCCAGCGAATCGCCCATGAATTGGAAGATGACCGGGCCACTCATGGTCAGCCTCCAATCTTCGCGTGGATGGGTGCCGGCTGGACGTATCCGCGCCGCTCGGATGCGAGGATGGTGTCGGCTTTCCGTGCGTTGATGCAGTTCGGCGTCAAGGCAAGTTCTCCAGGATCAGCGCCACAACGATCCAGCATCGCCTTGCGCTCGGGAGCATGCGCCTTGTACCAGTCAACCGTCTGCACGGCGCCGCTCCTTCCGCACGCGGAGAGGCTGGCGACTGCAATCAACACGATGGCTTGAGCGATCTTCATTTCCGAATCTCCTTGACGTCGATGATGCGACCCTTGCCGGGTTGGCTCTTTTCGTGGGTCGCGTACGCCTGGCCGTTCTCCACTAGCCGCGCCAGCTCCACGGCGTCGATGATCCGGAGCGCTGCCAGCGTTCGCAGGGCGGCTTCGCGCATGCCTGCGAGGCTCGGGTGGGTGAAGCGCTCGCCGGCGTTGAAATAAGCCACGACGCAGCAGACAACGCTGGTAACAATGGCTAGGAATGTCACCTGCCAGTCGGCCATCGGGCCATCCTGCAGGATCGGCAGCGTCACGCCGAACCAGCCATGCAGGCTCCAGTACCCGGAGAGTGCCGCCATCAAAAGGGACACGCCGTCGAGCGCGAGCATATTGGGTGCGCGCCCGACAACTTCGCCGGCGTAGCCCAGTCGGCGAAGCCAGTACCAGAACCGGACGATAGCCAGGCTCATCAGAGCAGCCGGGATCAGTGTGAGGTAAAGCATGCGTATCTCCTTGCAAGGTGGGATCGCCGATTTGTGACGGCGGGTTGAATCACTTCCAGCGACTGCAATCGACGATGATCCGCTCGGCAATGAAGGGCACGTCGATCAGCTCGTCCATCGCAACTTCGAGGGTGCGAAAGCGATGTGGGCGGTTGTTGTCGTCGACCACCCGAATTGCCCTGCGATCATCCAAGACCAACATGCTGAAGCCGCGCCAGTAGTCGGCCCGAAGCATGACTTGCACATCGCCGTCCCGTTCGGGCGAGTCGCAGTAGCCCGCGAGGTCGCGGTAGTTGATCGCTGTCGGGTGAGGTTTCTTTCGCCTAGGCTTCAGGTACACCACGTTGCTTACCTGCGGGCTTGCGCTCATTCGCCACCCCCGATCAACACCCGCACCGGGGTAGGTTGGACGTACCCACGGCGGGCGGCAGCCTGGACGTTCAACTCGCGCTGCCGTTGCTCCTGAATCTTGTCCTGTGCGTCAGCCACCATTTGGTAGAGCTGCAACTTCGTCTGTTCGTTCTGGATGGACGCCTGCTCCGTGGCGATGCGGCCCTGCAGTTCCGCGATGGCCTTCGGGTCTTGGGTGGCGTTGATTTGCTGCGTCAGTTGCTCAATCTGGTTGAGCCGATCCGTGGCGGTCTGGTAGGCATCTTCTGCCATGCCCTGATCGAGCGCAGGCTTGGTCGCCTGCTGTTCGCAAACTGACTTCTGACCGGCTTCCAGAAATGAACTGCAGGCGTCGTAGATGTGGTTGTCGTCGTAGATCGACTTCGCGGTTCCGGTCAGGCCGGCATAGCCGCCGGACTTCACTGAGTCGTAGACCTTCTGCCAGTCCTGTGGCAGGTACTGGCGAAATCGCGGATCGTTGAAAATGTCGCCCAGATTGCGCGAGCCTGTCAGTGCGTCGAACTGCTGCTTCTGCTGCTCCACCTGCAGCTTTAGCTGTTCGATTTGCTGGACAAACTTCGCAATATCCTCGACGTGTGCCATCGCGCTCTGCGTGATGTTGGCGGCGTCAGTCACCGGGATTTGCGCCCACGCCGCCGTGGTCAACGCGAACAGGCCCAACGCAAGCGCCGGCCGGATTGCAGTGTTGCGAGTCATCGTTCCTTCTCCTCGGTCTTGCCCGCGTTCTCGCGGGGGTTCGGTTCACGCGCTTGCTGCGTGCCTTGTTCTTGCTTGTGCTCCCGGTCGCGCTTCCTGGCGACCACAGCCTCACGAGTGGAGAGCGGTGGCGGCATCCGTCGAACAAATTCGACAATCTCAAGCGCAAGGCGCTGGTCTTCCTTGGCGGGCGATACCGCAAGCAGGCGCGCAGCCTCCCCATACGACGCGATCACCCGCTTTCGGCTCTGGTCGATGACGTGCTTCAGTGGATTCGGAAACAAATGCTTGCCCCGCAGTTCTTCGGCCACTGCGCGGCGCTGGCCAGCCATCGCGGTCGTGGCATGGCCTCGGCGTTCCATCTGATAGACCTGTTGCCTGATGCCCTTCCTGACGACGCCACGTGCGACGCGGCGCGTCGCATTGGCGGCCACGCCCTGCTCCCTGAGCGATAGCGCAAACTCTTCGCGCCACCGCTGTAAGTCGGCCTTACGCGGATTCAGCCGCGTCCCGTTGTCGCCCATCGCCTTGACGCATAGGTGGACGTGCGGATGCGCTTCGTCAGCGTGCTCCGCGAATACATAGGGATGGTTGCCGCCAAATTGCCTTGTCGCAAAGTCGCGAGCCGCGCTTTTGACAGCCGCACGATCGGTACCCGGCGGCATCGACAAAACGATGTTGAAGGCCTGCTTGTAGCGGCCCACTTCCGGGATTCCGTACTGGCCGTACTGCCATTCGTCGCGCAGATCCCGCAACGCCTCTCGCCCCGCCACAACCTCACCGTTCTCGTTCTCAAGCTCAACTTGGCCGTTCCGCGAGATGTAACTGAGATGGGCCGCCACCTGCGGCATACTCTTGCCGCCCCCCGAAATCTTGACCATCACTTCCGGTGCCTTCCGCACCGTGCTGGTCAGCCTCAGACGGCCCATTTGCATTCCCTTGCGAGGAGCGCTCGTGTGTTTCGCGGGGGTGACCTTGGTATGGGCGAGCGTCCGTTTTGCTGCGCGCCCTCCGCTGGGGCGTCGGAACGACCGCTCGAACCATGCATCAAGCAGATCGTCGATGCGCTCGCTCATACCAGCGTCCACCGGTCGACGTTTGCCCGCATCACAGTAGCGACCTGCGCCGCATGCTCCTTGATGAACGCGGAAAGCGCGCGAATTTCGTCGACACTGGGCTTTGCGTCCGCACCTTCGCCGGTATTTAAGCGCCGCGCGACCTGATTCAGGTTCCGACCGATCGACAACAGGGCCGTGTTCGAGCTGGCAAGCGCGGTCAGCTCGACCATGCCGAATTGCGGCTGCCTGGTGAGGTGCCCACGAACGAGGCTCGCGACCCACCGGTTTGGCGACAGGCCTTGCGCATCGGCCAATTTGGAAATCTTCATCAGCTCGGACTTGGTGAGCCGAAGCTCCAATCGGTGCCGCGTGAGATCCGCCTGGTCGCGGACAATCTGCGCACTAACGCCAGGCTGCTCTACTGAGGCAAGGAGGTGCGCGATGACCTGACGGATACCCGAGCTCGGCGTTTCGTCCTGCCGCTTGCAGTGCGCCACCCATCTTGGCTTCAGATCGCCAGGCAGGTAGACGCTCAAGATGCTGCCGGTCGTCGTCATTTGGCCACCTCACTCGTGACACGAAGGACGGCTGCGATCTTCGCGATGTGCGAACGCGCCACTTCCGGATCGACGACTGCCCGGCGCTCAGCCTTCACCGGCACGTTGGCCTTTGCGCGCCTGGCTGCGACAAGGGGAGCCCCCACAGGGTTGAACTTGCCCTGCACGTATCGCTGAACAAGGCCGTAGAACCAACGGCCTGGCGTGGTCTTGATCGTTCCTGGCACCTCCAGCGCTGCTTCCAACTCGTCCAGCAACACCTGGGCGTCGGCCTCAGGAACCTCGCGCAGAAGCGTCACGATTCCGGGTCTGTCCCCCTGTGGCAGCCGCCGGGGCATGACCAGGTTCGTGCAAGCACTTGGCTCGACCAAAGAAGCGCAAGTAGTAGTAGTTTCAACTGAAGGTTTAGTTGGTAGTTCTTGGGGTGACACAGCAGCGTCACCGCCCCCGCGACACGCGTGTCGGGGAGGGGGTGACATTCTGTCCGGTGGCGTATTGCGCGCCATCTGCCCCGGTGACATTTTGTCAGCCGTCCACATCTGCAGCTGGTAGCGGTTTGAAGTCTGCGCACCGTTGTCGCGATAGTGCCGCTGTACAACAAGCACGTTATCGCGCTCGAACTCCTTGATGACACGCTGAACTGTGCGCTCCGAGATGCAGCACTTCTTGGCGATCACTCGGATTCGGGGGAAGCACTGCCCCACTTCATCCGCAGCGTCGGCCAGCGCCATCAAGACAAGCTTTGAGCTGGGCGGAAGCGCTTGCGCCCATGCCCAATTCATCGCCGCGATGCTCATTGGGCAGCGGGGCTCGCTGAACCGTCTGCAGGCGCGTCGAGTTTGAGCGCATCGACTACTTGCAATGTACGGAAGTAGACGCGCCGACCAACCCGCACCATCGTCGGCTTCAGACGCTGGGAAACGTCGCCGTCCGAGTACAAAGCAACCCGGACACCATCCGTCGACCGGCCCAATAACTGGGCAACATCGGCGATTCCCATTAACGGCCCGAATTTGCCGAGCAAATACTCTTCGGTCGTCATCTCTTACGTACTCGTCAGCGCCGTGAAACTACGGTCTACACGGAGACTACGACGAGAATGGGATCTTGCAACTTATTGAAAAACCAAGGTTATATATCTTGGTTTTTGCTATTGGTGACCGGCAAGAGCACCCTAAAACGCCTCCTGTCACCACCCCTCTAAATTACCCTTTTTGAATGAGACGGTTACCTAAATCAATGCCGGGGAAGATCACTCCTTCAAAAGAGCATGAACATATGATAAACACCGATTTTATCGTTCCTTCAAAGCGTCTAACTTGCCCACAAGATCCTCCGCTCGCAGGTGCGTATATCGCTTGAGCATCTGCATGGATTTGTGGCCACTGATCGCAGAGACCTCCTGATCGCTCAAGCCTCCCTCCACAAGCCGGCTGACCGCTTCGTGGCGCAAGTCGTGGAAGTGAAGATCGGCAAGGCCGAGCTTCTTCTTGATCCCGTTCCACGACTTCTTGAAGTTGTACGGGCGACGCTCTCCATCACGCCCTGGTTCGCCGAAGAACAACAGAGCACAGCCACGCGGACGCAGTGGGTGGCTCAACACCTCCTGGAAGACTCGCGTGGCTTCTCTCGTCAACGGCACGGTGCGTGCCGAATCGTTCTTGGTATCTGACAAGCGGACAATGCGGCGTTTCATGTCGACCTGGCTGAGCCGGAGCCCAAGAATCTCGCCAGAGCGCATGCCGGTCTCCACCGCGATCCGCACAATCCACCCAAGCATCGGATTCGAGTGGGCATCCACGGCCCTCATCAGCGCCAGTTCTTCAGTCGTGTCCAGACGCCTATCGCGGCCCTCTGCGGGCTTCGGCTTGCGCACTAGGGTCACGGGGTTCTGGGCAAGCCCCAAGCGCCACTCTCGAATTGCCGTGGTGAACAGGTGGCCAAGCAGGGCAAGCTCAAGACGCACGGTCGAGGCGGACGTTAGCCGAGTGCTCTTTTCTCCCTTCTGTGGCTTCAGCGCAGTGGCCAGTCGCATGTCGCGATAGCGGGCCACCAGGTCGGGCGTGATGGCCGCGAGCGAATACTTGCTGAAGAAGGCCCGCAACGGCTTGGCCCGTTCGATTTCGGTCTGCTGCGTGGCCGGCTTCTTGGTCGGAGTCACCTCCGACAGGTAGCGATCCAGTGCAGCACCCAAAGTCAGGCGCTCCGACGCGCCACGCTCGATGTACACGCCGCGCACCATTTCGTCCTCGGTGCGGCGCGCCCAGTCTTTCGCGTCACGCTGAGTGCGGAAAGTCTTGGCAGTGGTCGGCCATCCCTGCTTGCGGATGACAGCCTTCCACGTCTCCGAAGGTGTGCGGACAATCGTTGCCATGAAGCGCTCCAGAATCGGCTGTGTACCGAAACTGTACCTCTGGGCAAATCACAGAGTCGAACGCTTGCAGCCTGAAATTTCTGGCGTCGCCAGAAAAACAAAGGCCGGCAATCACTTGCCGGCCTTTCAATTTGGCGCCCGAAGTTGGACTCGAACCAACGACCCCCTGATTAACAGTCAAGTG
>ERZ778018.1636-NODE-1636-length-17198-cov-4.583912_pt1 | contig 17198 bp, 14 predicted proteins | sample MGYA00375748_ERZ778018 | MGnify/ENA primary metagenome ERZ778018 (study PRJEB29350, sample SAMN05509839) | bioreactor metagenome | biome: bioreactor; material: wastewater | place: South Africa: University of Cape Town | collected 2014-04-22 ... | reverse complement strand
CAATCCATGCTGTAGGAGCGCACCGCAGGGGCGCGACCGGGCCCGGTGCCATCGCGCCCCTGCGGTGCGCTCCTACAAGTTCCAGGAGATTCCAGATGAGCAAGCAATACAAGGTGGCCGTGGTCGGCGCGACCGGCGCGGTCGGCGAGACGATGCTGTTGATCCTGGCCGAGCGCAACTTCCCGGTCGGCGAACTGGTGGCGCTGGCCAGCGAGCGCTCGGCCGGCGGCAAGGTCGAGTTCGGCGACGAAGACCTGGTGGTGCAGGACCTGGCGACGTTCGACCCCTCGGGCGTTGACATCGCGCTGTTCTCCGCCGGTGGCTCGGTGTCGAAGGAGTACGCACCGAAGTTCGCCGCCGCCGGCGCGGTGGTGATCGACAACTCCTCGACCTTCCGCTACGACGACGACGTGCCGCTGGTGGTCAGCGAGGTGAACCCGGAGCAGGTGCGCAACCGCCCGCGCGGCATCATCGCCAATCCCAACTGCTCCACCATGCAGCTGATGCCGGTGCTGGCGCCGATCCACAAGCTGTACGGCATCGAGCGCGTCAACGTGGCCACCTACCAGTCGGTTTCCGGCGGTGGCCGCAGCGCGATGGAGGAACTGGGCCGGCAGACCGCAGCGCTGCTCAGCTTCCAGAACCCGGCGCCGTCGAAGTTCCCGGTGCAGATCGCGTTCAACCTGATCCCGCACATCGACGAGTTCCAGCCCAACGGCTACACCAAAGAAGAGATGAAGCTGGTGTGGGAGACGCAGAAGATCCTCGGCGATGCGTCGATCCAGGTGAACCCCACCGCGGTGCGCGTGCCGGTGTTCTTCGGCCACTCGGAAGCGGTGAACATCGAGACGAAGAAGAAGATCACTCCCGACGAGGCGCGCGCGTTGCTGCGCGAGGCGCCCGGCGTGGAAGTGGTGGATGAGCACAAGGCTGGCGGTTACCCGACGCCGGTGACCCACGCCTCGGGCAAGGACCCGGTGTTCGTCGGCCGCATCCGCGAGGACCTGTCGCATCCGCGCGGGCTCAACCTGTGGGTGGTGGCCGACAACATCCGCAAGGGCGCGGCCCTCAACGCGGTGCAGATCGCCGAACTGCTGGTGGCCGAAGGCTTGCCGCCGAAGGCCGCGCGCAGCTAGAGTCACGGCGCCAAGGGCGGGGGATGGAGTACACGTGATCGGAACATTGCGCACAGCGGTGGTGGCCGCGCTGTTGCTGGCGGCGGGCAATGCGTGGGCGCTTGGTCTGGGTCAGATCCAGGTCAAGAGCAAGCGCAACCAGCCACTGCTGGCTGAAATCCCCATCGTCTCCACCACCCCCGGCGAGTTGGCGGCGCTGCAGGCGCGGCTGGCCTCGCCGGAAACCTTCCGCCGGGTCGGCCTGGCGCCGCCCAGCGGCGTCGCCGCCGACCTGCAGTTCAGCCTCGGCAGCGATGCCAGGGGCAGGCCGGTCATCCGCGTCACCACGATCCGCCCGGTCGAACAGCCGGTGCTGAGCTTCCTGATCGAGGTGGACTGGGGCGCCGGCCGGCTGGTGCGCGAGTACTCGGCGCTGATGGACGCCCCCAACACCGCCGGTGCGGCGTTGCCGCCGGACGTGAGCATCCCGCAGACCCCGGCGCCGGCATTGGTGCAGCGTCCCGAACCGGCGGCGCCCGTGGTGCCGCAGGCCCGTGCGCCCGTGACCGCCGCCAACCCGCCGTCACCGGCCGCGCCGGTACCGGTGCGGGCGCCGGCCGAAGCACCGGCCGTTTCCATCGCCGTGCCGGCCCCACAGCCGGCGCGTCCTGCGCCGGTCGCGATGGCGCCGATAGCCGAAGCCGGACCGGCTGCGGATCCCATGCAGTACGGCCCGATCAAGCCGGGCGAGTCGCTGTCGAAGATCGCCAGCGGGCTTGACCTGCGCCGCAGTTTCAGCCTGGAGCAGACCATGCTGGCGCTGCTGCAGGCCAACCCCGAGGCCTTCCTGGGCGATGACGTCAATCGCCTGCGCAGCGGTACGGTGCTGCGGGTGCCGTCGAGCGAGGACGTGGCGAAGATCAGCGCCGAAGAGGCCGCCCAGGTGGTGCGCCAGCAGGCCCGCCAGTGGCGGCAGGCGCGGCGCGCGGTGCGCCTGCCGGACGCCGCGGATGCCGCCAGCACTGCCAGCTCTCCGGCCGCGGCCAAACCGGCAGGACCGAAGCCGGCGCCTGCGTCCAATGTGAAGGCGCCCGCGGCCAAGCCCGCAGCGGTGGCTGCAGTGGCCAAGCCGGCCCCGGCGGCGGCACGGCGGGAAGGGGCTCGCCTGCAGATCGTGCCGCCAACGGCACCGGGCAAGGCCACGGGCAACAGATCCGGCACCAGCGCCGGTGGCGAGGGCAGCATGCTGCAACAGGAATTGCGTCAGCGCGACGAGGACATCGCGGCCAAATCGGCCGAGATTGGCGAATTGAAGGAGCGCCTGGCGGAGCTGGAAAAGCTCAAGGACGAACAGCAGAAGCTGTTGTCGCTGAAGGACAGCGAGCTGGCTGCGGCGCAGGCGCGCCTGGCCGAGAGCAACCGGGCCAAGCAGACCCAGGCCGCGGTGCCCGCCACCAAGGCCAGCACCCAGCAGGCTGCCCCCGCCGAGGCCGCGGACAAGCCCGCGATGATGCCGTGGCTGTGGGGGGGATTGGGCGTCGTCGCACTGGCGCTGCTGGCGTGGCTGATGGCCGGCCGCCGCAAGCAGGCCCCGCCGCCGCGGCGCAGCGTGTTCGACAGCGAAGCGTTGGCGGCCGGCATGGCTGCACCGGCGCTGCAGGACGTCGAGGCGCCGGAGGCGCGCGCCGCCGACGAACAGGAGCACGCCCGGGAAGAACACGACGCCACGGCGGCGGAAACCGCCCCGGCCGCCGTCGAAACGGGAGCGGCCGATGCCGGGACCGCATCCGGCGCTGACGCGTCGCCGGGCGCGCCCGCTGAAGCTACCGATACCCCGGCCTGGCATTCGGGTTGGGTGCAGGTTGCGCCAGCCACCCAACCGGCGCCCGAGCGCGCTGCGGTGGCGGAAGCAGCCGGTGTCGACGCGGACGTGGCGGTCGTGGACGCGCAGCCAGCGGTGGTCGACGACCTTCCCGACCACCTGGCGGCCGTGCCCGCGCAGGCCAGCCCCGAACAGCGCTTCAAGCTGGCGCGTGCCTTCCTCGACGTGGGCGACGAGTTCTCCGCGCAGCAGCTGCTGCTGGAACTGCTCGACCACGAGGACGAGGCGGTCAGCGACGAGGCCGCGCGCATGCTCAGCAAGCTGGTGGGCTGAGGCGCGCCGGCGAGAGCGAAGCGATGCGGTTGGCACTCGGGGTCGAATACGACGGCAGCGGCTTTTCGGGCTGGCAGCGGTTGAGCCAGGCCGGCGCGCTGGAGGCCGACGGCAGCCTGCAGACCGCGCTGGAGATGGCGTTGTCGAAAGTCGCCGCTGCGCCCATCGACACCGTCTGTTCCGGCCGCACCGATGCCGGCGTGCATGCGCGCTGCCAGGTGGTGCATTTCGATACCGAAGCCACGCGCGACGCGCGCGGCTGGATCCTCGGCACCACCGCCAACCTGCCGCCGACCATGGCGGTGCGCTGGTGCGTGCCGGTGGCCGACGATTTCAACGCGCGCTTCTCGGCGCGCGCGCGCCGCTACCGCTACCGCATCCTCAACCGCGGCGCGCGGCCGGGGCTGGAGCGCCAGTACCTGGGCTGGGAGCGCATGCCGCTCGACGCCGACGCCATGCACGAAGCCGCGCAGGCGCTGCCCGGCGAGCGTGATTTCTCCGCCTTCCGCAGCGCCCAGTGCCAGGCCACCCATGCGCGCCGGAACCTGCAGGACATTTCCGTCACCCGCGCCGGCGACGAAGTGGTGGTCGAGGTGCAGGCCAACGCCTTCCTCCACCACATGGTGCGCAACATCGTCGGCTCGCTGCTGGTGGTGGGGCGTGGCGAGCGGCCGGTGGGGTGGATCGCCGAGTTGCTGGAGGGGCGCGACCGCACCGTCGCCGGCCCCACCGCGCCGTCGGCCGGGCTGCTGTTCCTCGGGCCAAAATATCCGCCGCACTGGAACCTGCCGGCCGAAGCCTGCGGGGAGTTCGAGTAGGCCATGGCCGGATCCCACTTCCGTACCCGCATCAAGTTCTGCGGCCTGACCCGGCCTGGCGATGCGCGCCTGGCCTGCGAGCTGGGCGTGGACGCGGTGGGGGTGATCTTCGCCGCAAAAAGCCAGCGGCGGGTCGCGCCCGCGCGGGCCGCGGCGGTGCGCGCGGCACTGTCGCCGCTGGTCACGCTGGTGGCGCTGTTCATGGACAACGACGAGCGCGAGGTGCGCGCGGCGATCGACGAGGCGCGGCCGACCCTGCTGCAGTTCCACGGCAGCGAGGACGATGCCTTCTGCCGCCGTTTCGGCCTGCCGTACATCAAGGGGCTGGGCCTGGGCGGTGCCCGCGTGGACGCGGGCACGTTGCGTGCGCGCTGGCCACACGCGGCCGGTTTCGTGCTGGACGGCCACGCCCCCGGCGCGGCCGGCGGCAGCGGACAGCGGCTGGAGGCGGGGAACATCCCGGCCGACCTGGACCGGCCTTGGCTGCTGGCCGGCGGCCTGGACCCGGACAACGTCGGCGACGCCGTGCGCGCCGTGCGCCCCTGGGGCGTGGACGTGGCCGGCGGCATCGAGCTGGCCCCGGGCGTCAAGGACGGGCTGCGGATGCGCCGCTTCGTGGAGGCCGTGCGTGCGGCCGACGCAGACGCCACGGCTGCGATGATCAGGTAGGCTATGGCCACGCCATGAAGACTTCCAACCGCCCCCGCGCACCCTTCGGCCGCTCGCTGCGGCGATGGCGGCGCGTGCCTGCGGCCGCGGTGAGATAAGGCCGCGCTTGCCTTCGCGCCCGTCAGCCGGGCGCACGCCATTCGTTTCGACCTGCGCCAGCGGCGCCACCGCCGCGCGCGTTCCGACACCGGAGACTTCAGCGTGACCACTTCCAGCCCGCAGGCCGCGCCCGCCGCGCCCATCGATTTTCACGCTTACCCCGACGCCGACGGCCACTTCGGCCGCCACGGCGGCCGCTTCGTCGCCGAGACCCTGATGGGGCCGCTGCAGGAGCTGGCCGACGCCTACGACGCCGCGCGCGTCGATCCGTCCTTCATTGCCGCCTTCTACAAGGACCTGGCGCACTACGTGGGCCGGCCCAGTCCGATCTACCACGCCGAACGCCTGAGCCGCGAAGTCGGCGGCGCGCAGATCCTGCTCAAGCGCGAGGACCTGAACCACACCGGCGCGCACAAGATCAACAACACCATCGGCCAGGCGCTGCTGGCCAGCCGCATGGGCAAGACCCGGATCATCGCCGAGACCGGCGCCGGCCAGCACGGCGTGGCCTCCGCCACCGTGGCCACGCGGCTGGGGCTGGAATGCGTGGTCTACATGGGCGCCACCGACATCGAGCGGCAGAAGATCAACGTCTACCGGATGAAGCTGCTGGGCGCGACGGTGGTGCCGGTGACCAGTGGCTCGGCCACGCTCAAGGACGCGCTCAATGAGGCGATGCGCGACTGGGTGACCAATGTGCGCGACACGTTCTACATCATCGGCACCGTGGCCGGCCCCGACCCGTACCCGCGCATGGTCCGCGACTTCAACGCCGTGGTCGGCCGCGAGGCGCGCGCGCAGATGCTGGCCGAATACGGCCGCCTGCCGGATGCCATCACCGCCTGCGTGGGCGGCGGCAGCAACGCCATCGGGCTGTTCCACGCCTTCCTCAACGACCCTGGCGTGCGCATCGTCGGTGCGGAAGCGGCGGGCGAGGGCATCGAGACCGGCCACCATGCCGCCTCGCTGGCGGCGGGCCGGATCGGCGTGCTGCATGGCAACCGCACCTACGTGATCTGCGACGACGACGGGCAGATCACCGAAACCCACTCCATCTCCGCCGGCCTGGACTATCCCGGCGTCGGCCCCGAGCACGCCTTCCTGAAGGACATGGGCCGCGCCGAGTACCTGGGCGTGACCGACGAGGAGGCGCTTGCCGCCTTCCACCGCCTGACCCGCACCGAAGGCATCCTGCCGGCGCTGGAGTCCAGCCACGCGGTGGCGCAGGCGATCAAGCTGGCCCGCGAGCTGCCCAAGGACGCGCTGGTGCTGTGCAATCTGTCCGGCCGCGGCGACAAGGATGTGCACACCATCGCCGCTCGCGAGGGCCTGGCGCTCTAGCCCGCCGGACCCGGTCCATACGCAGCAGCACGGGCAGGCGGGCCGCGATGGGCCCGTCCCGCGCCACTTGCCGGGATTTGGCCTGTGGCCCGGTTTCGGCGAGAATGCCCGGTTCCACTTCACCTCAACCTTCAGGAGTCCGGCCATGGCCGAAGAGAACCAGGCCCCGCCCGCGGCCGAACAGCAGAACGGCGCCCAAGGCACCCAGTTCCCGCCGCAGTTCTTCGACTGCGTCAATGAGTACCTCGAGCTGGCCAACAAGCAGTCGCAGAAGTACGGCGAGAAGAACATCAGCCTGGCCGCGCTGTTCGCCAGCGCGCGCTTCAACGCCCACGTGTTCCTGGCCAACGTCAAGCCGATCGCCGCCGCCGACGAGCGCACCGCGTTCCTCGACTACATGAGCACCATGTACCGCCGCATGCTCAACGAGCATCTGGACGGCATGGGCGAAGAGCGTGGCATCGACGTCGGTGATTCCGAGCTGGCCGAGGAGTACAAGGCGGCCGGCGTGAAGGTCGGTCGTCTCAAGGACGCGCCGGCTGCGGCCAACGAATGACCCGTCTGCAGCAACGGCTGGACGCGTTGCGTTCGGCCGGGCGCAAGGGGCTGGTGCCGTTCATCACCGCCGGCGATCCGTCGCTGGCGGCGACGGTGCCGGTCATGCACGCGCTGGCGCAGGCCGGCGCGGACGTGATCGAACTCGGTGTGCCGTTCTCCGACCCGATGGCCGACGGCCCGGTGATCCAGCGCAGTTCCGAACGTGCGCTGGCGCGCGGGGCAGGGCTTGCGTGGGTACTGGACTGCGTGCGCGCGTTCCGTGAACGGGACGCGGCCACGCCGGTGGTGCTGATGGGTTACCTGAATCCGGTCGAGATCCGCGGTGCGGCGGCGTTCGCCGCCGATGCGGCGGCGGCCGGCGTGGACGGCATGTTGCTGGTCGACCTGCCGCCCGAAGAGGCCGAGGAATATCGCGCCGCCTTCGCGCACAACGGACTGGCGCTGATCTCGCTGGCCTCGCCGACCACGCCGCAGGCCCGCCTGCAGCGCCTGTGCGAACAGGCCGATGGCTACCTGTACTACGTCAGCTACGCCGGCGTCACCGGCGCGGCGCATCTGGACGTGGGCGATGCCGGCCGCCACCTGGCGGAAGTGCGGGCGATGGCGAAGGCGCCGGTGTTCGCCGGCTTCGGCATCCGTGATGCCGCCAGCGCCGCGTCGATGGCCGCGCATGCCGACGGCGTGGTGGTCGGCAGTGCACTGGTGTCCGCGATGGAAGGCAGCACTGGCGAGGCGGATGCCGCTGCGCACGCGGATGCGTTCCTGCGCCCGCTGCGCGAGGCGCTGGACGGGCTGGCCGTTCCGGCCTGAGTAGTAGACTGGGCGCCATCCGGGCCACGGCCGGGATGGAAGCGGGCAATCGTGCGCGCAACGCAACCTGCGGTGATCGAAACGAATGAGCTGGCTTAAGAAACTGATGCCGGGCACCGGCATCCGCACCGAGGCGGGCAGCGAGCGCAAGCGCAGCGTGCCCGAGGGCCTGTGGGAAAAGTGCGAGCGCTGCGGTTCGGTGCTGTACCGGCCCGAACTCGAAGAGAACCTCGAGGTCTGCCCGAAGTGCGCCTTCCACATGCCGATCCGCGCCCGCGCACGGCTGGCGGCACTGCTGGACGACGGCGCGGGGCGCGAAATCGGTGCCGAACTGGGGCCGACCGACGTCCTCAAGTTCAAGGACCAGAAGAAGTATTCCGACCGCATCAAGGCCGCGCAGAAGTCCACCGGCGAGCGCGATGCGCTGGTCGCGCTGGAAGGCAAGCTGGCCGGCCAAGACCTGGTCGCCGCCTCGTTCGATTTCGCCTTCATGGGCGGCTCGATGGGCTCGGTGGTGGGCGAGCGCTTCACCCTTGCCGCCGAGCGCGCGCTGGAGCTGCGCTGCCCGTTCGTGTGCTTCTCCGCCAGCGGCGGCGCGCGCATGCAGGAGAGCCTGTTTTCGCTGATGCAGATGGCCAAGACCTCCGCGGCGCTGGGCCGGTTGCGCGCGGCGGGGCTGCCCTACGTCTCCGTGTTGACCCATCCCACCACCGGCGGCGTGTCGGCCAGTTTCGCGATGCTGGGCGATCTGAACATCGCCGAGCCGGGTGCATTGATCGGCTTCGCCGGGCAGCGCGTGATCGAGCAGACCGTGCGCGAGAAGCTGCCGGAGGGCTTCCAGCGCAGCGAGTTCCTGCTCCAGCACGGCACCGTCGACCAGATCGTCGATCGCCGGGAGATGCGCGAGCGGCTGGCGCACCTGCTGGCCATGCTGATGAAGCGTCCGGCCCCGGCCGACGGCGCGGAGGCGGCGTGAGCACGCGCCGCTACTTCGGCACCGACGGCATCCGTGGCCGGGTCGGCGAAGGCCCGATTTCGGCCGACTTCGTGCTGCGCCTGGGCAACGCCTATGGACATGCGCTGGTGGCTGCCGCCAGCGAGCGCAAGGATTGGCGCAAGCCGATGGTGGTGATCGGCAAGGACACCCGGCTTTCGAACTACATGTTCGAGGCCGCGCTGGAGGCCGGCCTGGTGGCGGCGGGCGTGGACGTGCAGCTGATGGGGCCGATGCCGACCCCGGCGGTGGCGCACCTGACCCATTCGATGCGCGCCGACGGCGGCATCGTGATCTCCGCCTCGCACAACCCGCACCACGACAACGGCATCAAGTTCTTCTCCGCGCAGGGCGAAAAGCTCGACGACGCCACCGAGCTGGCCATCGAGGCTGCGCTGGACGCGCCGTTCTCCACTGTGCCTTCGGAGAAGCTGGGCCGTGCGGTGCGCACCCGCGACACCATCGGCCGCTACGTGGAGGCCTGCAAGAATTCCGTGCCCAAGGGCTTCCACCTCGACGGCATGCGCATCGTGGTGGACTGTGCCAACGGGGCCACCTACCAGTTGGCGCCGCTGGTGCTGCGGGAACTGGGGGCGCAGGTGGAAGCCATCGGCATCGAGCCCAATGGCGTCAACATCAACGAGGGCGTCGGTTCCACCCACCCGGAGACGCTGGCCGCGCGGGTGCGCGAGCGCGGCGCCGAGCTGGGCATCGCTTTCGATGGCGACGGCGACCGCGTGCTGTTCGTCGATGCGCAGGGACGCGTCTGCGACGGCGACGACCTGCTCTACGTGCTGGCCTGCGACTGGCAGCAAACCGGCCGCTTGCGCGGCCCGGTGGTCGGCACGCTGATGACCAACTTCGGCTTCGAACAGGCGCTGGCCGCGCGCGGGATCGCGTTCGTGCGCGCCAAGGTCGGCGACCGCTACGTGCACCAGCAGCTGCTCGCCCATGACGGCGTGCTGGGTGGCGAGGCCAGCGGCCACATCCTGTGCCTGGACCGCGCCAGTACCGGCGACGGCATCGTCAGCGCGCTGCAGGTGCTGGAAGTGCTGCAGCGCCGCGGCATCGGCCTGGCCGATGCGCTGAAGGACCTGCGCAAGGTGCCGCAGAAGACCGTCAACGTGCGCTTTGCCGCCGGCAGCAAGCCGGCCGAAGCGGCCAGCGTGCAGGCCGCGCTGGCGCAGGCGCAGCGTGCGGTCGAAGGCCGCGGCCGCGCCTTCCTGCGTCCGTCGGGCACGGAACCCGTGGTGCGGGTGACGGTCGAAGCCGACGACGCCGCGCTGGTCGAATCCACCCTGTCTACCTTGGCCGACGCCGTGCGCGCCGCCGCCTGATCCAACGCCGCGATTCCCGCGTCCGCGGGAAGGAAGAACACCATGACCCAGCAGATCCCCACCCTCGACATCCGCCGCTTCACCCATCCCGCCAGCCCGGCGGACCGCCAGACTTTCGTCGATGAACTCGGCGCGGCCTACCGCGAATGGGGCTTCGCCGGCATCCGCAACCACGGCATCCCGCAGGCGCAGATCGACGAGGCCTATGCCACCTTCAAGGCGTTCTTCGCGCTACCGGAGGAGGTGAAGAAGCAGTACCACGTGGCGGGCGGCGGCGGTGCGCGCGGCTACACGCCGTTCGGCGTGGAAACCGCGAAGGGCTCGAAGCACTTCGACCTCAAGGAGTTCTGGCACATCGGCCGCGAGATCCCGCGCGACTCGAAGTACGCCGCCGACATGCCGGAAAACCAGTGGCCGGCGGAGATTCCGGAATTCAAGCGGGTCGGCTACGGCCTCTACCAGTCGCTGGATGCGCTGGGCTCGCAAGTGCTGTCGGCGCTGGCGCTGCACATCGGGCTGGCGGAGAACTATTTCGCCGACAAGACCGATTCAGGCAACTCGATCCTGCGTCCGATCCACTATCCGCCGATCACCACCGATGACATCCCCAACGTGCGCGCCGGCGCGCACGAGGACATCAACCTGATCACCCTGCTGGTGGGCGCCAGCGCGGAAGGCCTCGAAGTGCTGTCGCGCAAGGGCGAGTGGGTGCCTTTCACCGCCGATGCCGACACCATCGTGGTCAACATCGGCGACATGCTGCAGCGGCTGACCAACCACGTGTATCCGTCCCCCACCCACCGGGTGGTCAATCCGCCGGGGGAGAAGGCGCGCCAGCCGCGCTATTCCACGCCGTTCTTCCTGCACCCGAACCCGGATTTCCTGATCGACGTGCTGCCGTCCTGCATCACCCCGGACAATCCCAGCCGCTATCCGGAGCCGATCACTGCGGAAGGCTACCTGCAGGAACGCCTGCGCGAAATCAAGCTGAAGTAAGGAGCGTCACATGCGTCGCAAACTCGTCGCCGGCAACTGGAAGCTGCAGGGCAGCCGCGAATTCGCCCATGCGCTGGTCGCCGACATTGTCGAAGCCGGCGTCGCCGGGGTGGAGCTGGTGGTGCTGCCGCCGTACCCCTACCTGGGCGAGCTGGTGGCAAAATTCGACGGCAACGGCGTGGCCTTCGGCGCGCAGGACGTCAGCGCGCACGACAAGGGCGCCTACACCGGCGAAGTGGCGGCGGCGATGCTGGCCGATGTCGGGGCGGCCTATACCCTGGTGGGGCAATCCGAGCGCCGCCAGTACCACGCCGAGAGCAGCGAGCTGGTGGCGCGCAAGTTCGCGGCCGCGCAGGCCGCGGGGCTGGTGCCGATCCTGTGCGTGGGCGAGAGCCTGGAAGAGCGCGAGGCCGGCCGCACCGAGGACGTGATCGCCGCGCAGCTGTCGCCGGTGCTGGCGCTGGCCGGGGTGGCTGCGTTCGCCAACGCGGTGGTGGCCTATGAACCGGTGTGGGCGATCGGCACCGGCCGCACCGCCAGCCCGGAGCAGGCGCAGGCCGTGCACGCCTTCATTCGTAGCCAAATCGCCGCGCTGGATGCTAGAATTACCGATTCGCTGCCCCTGCTGTACGGCGGCAGCGTCAAGCCCGACAACGCGGCCAGCCTGTTCGCCCAGGCCGACGTGGACGGCGGGCTGATCGGCGGCGCCTCGCTGGCTGCCGCGGATTTCCTGGCCATCGCCCGCGCGGCGGCCTGAACACCCAAGAGAACGCGCAGATGTTGCTGCAATTCATCCAGATCGTGTACGTGCTGGTGGCAATCGCCATCATCGCCTTCGTGCTGCTGCAGCAGGGGGCTGGCGCCTCGGCCGGTTCCGGTTTCGGCGGCGGCGCCTCGGCCACCGTGTTCGGTGCGCGGGGCGCGTCCAACTTCCTGAGCAAGAGCACCAAGTGGCTGGCGATCACGTTCTTCGTCATCAGCATGGGCATGGCCATGTACGCCAGCCGGCAGGCCAACCGCCAGGGTCCGGCTAAGGCCGATCTCGGCGTGATGGCCCAGCAGGCTCCGGCGCAGCCGGCTGCTCAGGTGCCGACCGCGCAGGTGCCGACTGCCGCCGCGCAGCCGCCCGCAGCGGAGGTCCCGCCGGCCCAGCCGGCACCCGCACCGGGCCAATGACGGCCGGCGCAACACGTTCTAGAATTGCGGTCCGCAGTCGAAAGGCCGGAAAATTTGCCCAGGTGGCGGAATTGGTAGACGCACTACCTTGAGGTGGTAGCGATTTAGGTCGTAGGGGTTCGAGTCCCCTCTTGGGCACCAATAACTAGTCCGCGGAAGTTCGATAAAGTCCGCGGAAATCCTCTGAAACCCCGCTCCGGCGGGGTTTTTTCTTTGTCTGGGGGTCCGGCAGCGTCCGAGGGGATCCCATTGAAGCCGACCTATTTTGGGGGCACGATTGGGGGCACGTTCCGCCGTGGGGGCACGGTGGGCCCAATTTGGGGGCATGGACATGGCTAAAGAGACGGGAAAGCTCACAGTGCTGGCGGCCAAGAGCGCCGGCCCGGGCAAGCATTTCGACGGCGGCGGCCTGTACCTGGAGGTGCTTCCAAGCGGCTCGAGGATCTGGCGCTTGAAGTACCGGCACGCCGGTAAGGAGTCCAGATCGACCTTTGGGCGTTTTCCCGAGGTAGGCCTGGCCGAGGCCCGGGAGCGCGCGGCCAAGGCCCGGCTAATGCTTCGGGATGGCGTTGCCCCGAATGCAGCCAAAGCCGCCAAGGCCGAGGAGGAGAAGCGCAGTGCACAGGGGGTCTTCCCGGTCGTGGCCCAGTCCTGGCTGGCCAGCCGTAAGCCCGAATGGGCCGATGAGACGTACCGGAAGGCGTTCTATGTCGTCGAGACGTACCTGATCCCCAAGCTGCGGAGGGTGTCTATTGCCACCCTCACGACGAAGCAGGCGGCGGATGCGCTGGCCACGATCCCCCCGGCGCTGGCCTCCAAGGCCCGAGGCTACCTGGGGCAGATCGTTACCTTCGCCATCCGCAATGGACTGCGGGAGGACGGCAAGCTGTTGTCGCTCCGGGGCGCTATTCCCCGCCACGCCAAGGGACATATCCCAGCAGCTATCGATCTGTCGGACGTGCGCAAGTTGGTTCGGGCCATCGCCGCCTATCCGATCCCTGTGACCCGAAGTGCGCTGACCGTGGCCATGCTGACCGCGCAGCGTCCTGGCAACGTGGTGGCAATGGAGTGGGCGGAGCTGGACCTGAATGTGGCGGAGTGGACGATCCCGGCTGCCAAGATGAAAACAGGGCATGCCCATCTCGTGCCACTGTCCCGGCAGGTCGTCGAGGTGCTGCGGACTATGCAGGCCTATACGGACGGGCACCGTTACGTATTTCCGGCGCTGTTTCGGCAGGAGACTCCTCACCTGCACCGCGATGCCCTAAGCAATGCCCTTCGCAAGATGGGGTTTCAAGGCAAGCATGCGACCCACGGCTTCCGGGGCATGTTCCGCACAATGGCGCGGGAGCGGCTTAATGTGGCGGCGGACGTGTTGGAGGCTCAGCTCGCGCATGCCAAGAAAGACGAAATCCAAAAAGCGTACGACCGCACATCGTTCGTGAAGGAGCGCAAAAGCGTGATGCAGGTGTGGGCGGATTACCTGGATAGTCTCCAAGCGGATGGAAGCAACGTTGTCCCCTTCCAGCAGTCCGTTGCCTGACGCAGCCAAGATGCCCCAGATTCCGAAACTTCCTCTGGGTCCGGCAGTCGTACACGTCGCTGGTGGAATTCGTCCAGCACTGTTCGTGTGGCCTGTGCGCACCGGCGTGGCTTGGCTTGAGCCGGGCTATCTCGACCCCTATGGATGCAGTCGGCCTGCGTTCCATATATACGAGGGCGAACCTGCTGAGGCCGACCCGCGCGTGATCTACCGGCGAGAAAATTTCGCGCTTGTCTTTGCCTACGCTGCGTCCGGCGACGATCCCGAACTTTTGCCGGCAGATGTTGCCGAATGTATTGAGTGGGGGCTTGCGCAGTTGGAAGAGAAGGGCGCGACCTGGGACGCGGAGCGCGCCAAGGTCGAAGGGCTCTTGGCCGCGGATTTAGAGCTGGCAGGCGGCATCCTTGAGGTGCCGCCAATATCGTGAGCAACGGCTGGCGCTTGGGCCTGACAGGCACTGCCAACTAGTGGCGAATGCGCTTGAGCGGGCTTCTGCATGTGAACGTGCCGTTTCAGGCCCGTTGGACTTCCCACGTCGCCCAATTGCATTCGGTCCCCTACTGCCTACATAGCCCAATAGACAGCGACAACGCTAGGCACTGCTCGATCGCAGGTGCAGGAGTAGGGCGGCCAGGGTCACCACGTCCTGATGGTTGTGGCGCAAGACGCCGCGCAGTGTCGCTGCCGATCCGCCGCGCAGGTAGGACAGCCATGCGGCTGGTGCCTCGCTGCCAGGCAGGTCGTCTTCGCGGACGATCCCTAGTGCGTTGCGCTCGATCGTGGCCAGCCTGCAGTTCTCCCAGCGGCCCTTGTAGCGCCGTCGGGTGGGGTAGAGCAGATCGAGGTGGTCGATGCCCTGCAACGGGGCGCCCATCCGTGCAAGCCGAAAGCGCCCCGCAAGCAGGGGCGCGTCATAGCTGCGGCCGTTGTAGCTCACCAGTAGCGTGTCCTGCCGCAGCCACGACCGGAATGCCTCCAGCATCGCCGGCTCGGCGCCAGTTGTCGTGATGGTCAGCTGGCGCACGCGCAGCTGGCCGCCCATCCAATCCGACGCGCCGATCATGAAGGCGCGTGTGCCGACACCGCCGGCCAAGCCGGTGGTCTCGGTGTCGAAGAACAGCGCTTGGGCGGTGGGTATGGCCTCCCGCCGGGCAAAGCTGCCGTCGAGCAGAGCCGGGACATCTGGGGCAGGCTGGCGCACTTCGGTCAGCCGAAGCCCCGGCACGAGTTCCACGCCGGGTAGCTCCCGGTCCTCGCTCCTGAGTGGCGTGATCTGGCGGTGCCGAATGCGCAGCAGCGCGCGCAGGGCGCTGCTGTCCACCGAGGCTGTCACCGACGGCGCGGGCTGGCGGGCGCTTGCAGGTGCCGCTTGGCGCCCTGCCTGACGCGCCAGAAGTCGCAGGCGGTTGAGCGCGGTGGTCATGCCTGCGCCTGCAGGGCGGCCAGCACACGCGTCGCCAGTGCGCGTGGGGTGTGGCCCTTGCCCGAGTCGAGGGCGGGGCCAACGCAGGCGGGACAACCGGCCTTGCAGTCGCATGCCTCCACCAGTTCCTGGGCCTTGCGCACCAGCTCTGGCTGACGCCGCCAGAGCGGCTCGCTCAGGCCCACGCCGCCCGGGTAGTTGTCGTAGAGGAAGACCGTGGGGACGAAACTGTCGGCCTTGGCCGGATCCAGCAGTCCGCCTTCCATGGTGCGCAGCTGTCCACGACCTCGGCCGTCGGCCTGGGCGAACCAGGCGCCGTCGCCACTGCCCACCGCTCTCTGCAGATCCACGGCATCGGCCATCACCGCCACCTTGGCCACGACGTGCAGGGCATAAGCGGCAGCCAGGAACCCATCGAGCTGGTCCTGGCGCGAGGGCAGGAGCTCCTCCAGCACGTGCTGGGGCAACTGCCACCACACGGCGGAAGTGTGCATTTCCTGGTCGGGCAGGTTGACCGGGCCGTAGCCGATGTTCTCGTGGGTGTAATAGCGGATCTTCTTGTAGCCGGAGACCCGCCGGACCACGTGGACTTCGCCGTGATGGCATCCGCCGCGGCCTGCGACGCAGCCGTCAAAACGTTCCAGCACCTTGAGCTTTGTGTAGTCGATGGCGTCGGTGTAGTAGTCCACCCGGGTGCGCGTCACGAACGCCTTGCGGCCTTCCCAATCCAGATGTTCCACCTGGTAGGGCGTCGACTGGACCATATGGATGGCCCCCTCGTAGAGCATCAGCGGCGCGGAGCTGAAATCCACCTCCGCAATGATGGTCTGGCGCCCGTCGGTGCGATCCACCACCACGAAATTGCCGTCTGCGACCGAGCGCAGGCTGACGGCAATGGCCGGGTAGCTATCGGCGATCCATTCCCAGCGCCCGCTGTCGGGGTGCAGGACCCCATCCTCGGCCAGCAACTCCAGGTAGACGGTCGGGTCCACGTCGCCGAACAGTTCGCCGGCACGGAACGGGAGCTCGAAGGCCGCGCAGCGTATGTGGTCCAGCAGGATCACGGGCTGGTCTGGGGCAATCCGCGCATGCTCCGGCGCCGCGTCGCTGAAGAAGCCCGGGTTGCGGACCACGTACTGGTCCAGCGGATCGGAGCTGGCAACTAGCACACCCACAGCCGCCTGCTGTCGGCGTCCCGCTCGCCCGATGCGCTGCCAGGTCCCGGCAATGGAGCCCGGGTAGCCGTTGAGGACAACCACGTCCAGGCTGCCAATATCGACGCCCAACTCCAGGGCGGACGTGGAGACGATGCCGTCGATATGCCCGGCGCGCATGGCGCGCTCGGCGTCCCGGCGCTCGGTGGGCAGGTAGCCGCCCCGATAGGCCCGAATCCGTGCTGGCTTGCGCGGATCGGAATCGAACACGTCCTTCAGGTACTTGGTCAGTACCTCGACCATCGTGCGCGACTGGGCAAAAACCAGCGTCTTCAGGCCTGCCTTGATGGCGGCACGGGCAATGCGGTTGGTCTGGGAGCGCGCTGATGCGCGCAGGCCCAGGTCCGGATTGACCACCGGAGGATTCCAGAGCAGGACGTGCTTCTCGCCGGATGGGGCACCGGATTCGATGATCGCGATGGCGTCCTCGCCGATCAGCGCCTCGGCGTGGGCCTTGGCGTTGCCAATCGTGGCCGAGCAGAGGATGAACTGCGGGTTGGCCCCATAGAACGCGCATACCCGCTTGAGTCGACGCAGCACGTTGGCTACATGCGAGCCGAACACGCCTTTGTAGGTGTGGATTTCGTCGATGATCACGTACTGCAGGGACTCGAAGAACTGCGCCCACTTGGTGTGGTGGGGAAGAATCCCCTGATGCAGCATGTCCGGATTGGTCACCACGATGTCGCCATTGAGGCGGATAGCCTGGCGTTGGTCGCCGGGAGTGTCGCCATCGAAGGTGGCCACGCGAATCCCCAGCTCTCCCGCACGGCTGAGCTCGATCAGCTCGGCAACCTGATCCTGAGCCAGTGCCTTGGTCGGAAACAGGTACAGCGCCTTGGCTTGCCGCGTCATCGCGGCAGCCACCACGGGGAGGGTGTAGCAGAGCGACTTGCCCGAAGCAGTCGGGGTCGCGATGACTACGTGCTCGCCGCGCTGGGTAGCCTCCC
>ERZ778018.1634-NODE-1634-length-17216-cov-3.866033_pt1 | contig 17216 bp, 11 predicted proteins | sample MGYA00375748_ERZ778018 | MGnify/ENA primary metagenome ERZ778018 (study PRJEB29350, sample SAMN05509839) | bioreactor metagenome | biome: bioreactor; material: wastewater | place: South Africa: University of Cape Town | collected 2014-04-22 ... | reverse complement strand
TAACTATTGCAAATTATGTTGCCCTTAAATATAGTGACCATGATAATAAACTAAATATCATGGGCATTATTTATGAACAACATAATTTACAATAGTTATGATCACGAAACCAATCGATTTTACTCTATTAACAATGATTATCATTAGGGCATATTTGTAATTAAGTTGCCAAAATTGTAAATACACTTAAAGCAATTTATAATAGCTTTGTTCCTAAATAATTATTTATAATTAATTTATAATAAGGCTATTTAATAAATTATAATAAGGCCATTTAATAAATTTTATAGCCATTTCCCTTAAATTGAATATATATTTTGAGAAATATTACAAAAAGTGGAAATTAGAGGTTTTATCTTAATTTAAGTAAACATTCAAATTTCCTTATATAACGCTTAACCTTTTTACTCTTATTTTTTTTGTAAATAATTATAGCTATTTTCATTAAAAGAAAAAAGACAATTAATCCGGCCATATTTACGATTGTTTTGATAACAAAACCAATTGATTTTTTACTCCATTAGGAACCTTTTGTAATTTGGTGACCATTATGAATTATTAGTTCAATTGATTACAAAAACTATTGTAAATTATATTCTTAAATTGAAAACTTGATCTATAATATTATGATTATAATTGAATTGTCTGCTTATCAATTTCACTCTGAATTGACCATGATCCGTAATTAGGTGATCATTTAGAATTATTTGCGTTACAACATAACTTGCGATTGTTTTGATCGTGAAACCAATCTATTTTACTACGTTTGATAATGGCTCCCTTCCAATTTTATTATTAGATTAGCAATTTGATTTATGACTTGCTGATTACAAAACCATTATTAATAATATTGTTCTCAAATAGAGTGACATTAATAGTATCACGATAACTATTCACAAATAATGTTATTATCAATAGTTTGATCATAAAACTAATTGATTACAGTTTGCTGGTCTTATAAATAGATAATCATTAAAAAAATAATATATGACAAAATATTGTAAATTATGTTGTTCTTAAATAGTGATTTTGATAATGAATCATCTGATATCATGGTAATTATTTATGTGCAACATAATTCGTAATAGTTTTGATTAAAGCCAATCGACTTTACTTGGTATTGATAATGGCTCGATTGAGGCTTATTTTTGTAATTAGGTGAGCTATATAATTTATAGCTTAGCTGATTACAAAATTATCGTGAATTATGTTGTATATCAAAAGTGGTTTGGTTTGATCTGTCGTTTTATAAATAGCATACTTGATTCAAAACTATTGTAAATTATGTTGTTCTGGTAGTTGATTGTCAATTAAAATGAATATCTTATCTGATTACAATTTTCTATTACATCGTTTTTTAAAATAGAGATCCGAGAAATAATCTTGATAATATTATGGTTATATTAAATTTAGAATTCGATTTCAAAACTATTGATAATTATGTTGTTCTTAAAAAGTGATCTTGATAGTGAAAACCCATAATATCATCGTAATATTTATTATGTACAACATAATTAATCAATAGTTTGATCACAAAGCCAATCTTTTTTACTCCGTATTGACCAATGGCTTTGGGGGCTTTTTTGGTAATTAGGTGACCAATTATAAAAATAGTTTGTCTGATTACAAAACCATTGTTAATAGTTGAATCGCATAATCTATTTGTTTCATATTGATATTAACTTAATTTACTTGTTCAAACAATGATCCTGGTTGTGAACAACTTAATTTATAACTATTTCGGTTCGTTAGATCTGCCAAATTATATAATCTTGATTTATTTTTCTGATTATTATACTATTGACTATAATGTTGTTCATAAATTGTGATCTTGATTATGAAGCTTAATTAACAATACCAGTCTATTTTACTCATATTGATCATTTGAATTCTTTTACTTGATTACTAAATAATCGTAAAAACAGTAAATCTTGATGACGGACCAGATTAACAATATTTTTTAATTACAAATATCTATTCGATTCTGAATTATCGTAAATTATATAGTTCTTAAATAAAAAAATCTCGATATTTGGCCAATAATATCATGATTATTATTTATAGATAGCATAATGAACAATTATTGTGATTACAAAACCAATTTATTATACTCTCCGCACTAACTATTGTAAATTATATTGCTCCTAAATTATGACTTTTGACCATTTTTTTACTAATTAATGATCAATTCAATTGAATAGCTCGCTAATTACAAAACTATTATAAATTATGTTGCTTCTAAATAGTGATTTAGATAATGAGTCGGATAAAAAATATCATTGCTATTATTTATGAACAACATAATGAACAATAGTTTTGATCGCCTAGCCAATAAATCTTACTCCGTATCGACAATGGCTTTTGATCGGATTTTGGTTATTAGGTAACTATTTTAATTAAATAGTTCGCTTGATTACAAAACTATTGGTTATTATGTTGCTCTTTAATAGAAATCTTGATTGATAATGACCAATAGGTTCACTTGATTACAAAACTATTGGTTATTATGTCGCTCTTAAATGGAAACCTTGATAATGAATCCAATACAATATCATTGTTATCATTTATGGACAACATAATGAACAATAGTTACGACAGCAAAGCCAATTTATCATACTCCGTATTCACAATGGCTTTCGGCCGGATTTTGGTAATTAGGTAACCATTTCGATTGAATAACTTGCTTGATTACAAAACTATCGTATTTAATTTTATTCTTAATAGTAAATAAATCATATTATGTCGGATGCTTTAATATAATTTATAATCGTCTTGACTTTATTGCCAGCGATCATATAGGTTGGTTTTGTAATTCGGTAACAATAATAATGATCTTCGAATCAAGTTATATATTATTTCTAATATTTTGATATTATAACCTATCTATTTTACTATAATTATAAAAATTAATTTGGCTATATAAACTATTATAAAATTATTAAGATAGCAATTTTATTTCCTATTATATTGGTTAATTCCAAGCTATTTTTCAATATTCCATAAGGTTTATTAGCTATGTTACAAAACTATAGTTCGTCATGATGTTTATAAATTATTATTATGATATTGTATTTCTCTCTTATCATTGATTCCTATTTATTTATAACATGATTTACAATAGTTAGCAATGATGTTTCTTTCAAACTAATTTAACCATAATATTTCAAACCTATTTAATTATCCAAATTATTTGTCTTATTATTATCGATTATTTATATGTTATCAAACTATCTTGATATTGCCTAATTGTTCATTATTACTGGTAACTATTATTCTTCATAATTTCGTTAAAATTGAAATTACTAATTATAAATATTATATTTATGTATAAAATTAGTTATGAATCGCATTATATATGAAGATTTAAGTGATCCTATTACTTTTGATTGGTTATATAATCCGATTGTATTACCCTGTTGTGCAAAAATTATTTCAATGTCAGTAATATTACAACATTTAGAACATAATAATAAATGTCCATTATGTAAAAGATTAATAAATAAACTTGGTAAAAAATCTATTGGGAATATTGATATTTCAGAGAATTCTATGATTTGGAAAATTCATTATAAAATCCTCGTATTAACAAACCCTTTCTCTTTTTTTAAATCATACATAAATAATGACATAAAAAAGGAAATTATTGAGAATAATAATCAATGGAGTGTCAATGTTAAATGTTTGTCTGGTGATGATTTTATTGGTAAGATGAATGTTTATTGTAAAACTGATATATCTAAAACACTATTGATACCTGTCATTCATATTGGTGAATTGATGTCTGACAATATGGCTGAACAAATTAAATTTATGTCGAAACATATCGTCGATTTTACCTATGATAATCCACATATTGATACTTATTTTATTGTACGTGATTATGTAACTAATAAATATTATATATACAGAAAACATCCAAAAACAGTTTATTATAAAATGATTTCGGAACTATTATCAAAATCACGTGCTGAAAAAGCATCCTCTTATAATAGATATTCGGAATTTTACTCTGTTTTTGATAAAATTGTTGAAATATGCCGTCATTTTAATAGTAACATACTTAATAAAGAAATTGTGATTCTATTTATAGGTACAAACTGTCGTAATTATTCAGATAATAAGAAATACGAAGATTGTCTCCACAATTTTGATAATTCAATGAAAAACATTTTAAATGTAAATTATAAAATACATATTATTACAAGCACTGACAATTGTTACAATTATCAAAATCTAAATAGGATTCGTACCTTAGGAAATAATGATGGAATGTATTGTTATGTTGATGGAACTAAAAACGATTATTTCTTATGTGAAAAAGTTAGTGGCATTATTAATTCTTTAACTCTTCCTAATTCGCTACCAATTGATATTAAAAATATACCGTTCAATATTTTACATAAACATAAATGTGATTACTGGCTTGATCTGAAAAACATAAATAAGAATTCCGAATATTTTATGACTTTAACCGTTAACAATGGACCTGATTTAACTATAAAAATAAACTTTGAAGATTCTAATGATGAGCAATTATGGAATGATTTTTATGCTAAGATTATTGATGATATTGCTGATGAATTAACTGCTTTTGTTTCAATTGATCAACAATTAAAGAAATCATATATAAAATCAATACAACACAAAATAACTTCTATATTGAATAAACCATATTTACAGGATAGCAATAGAAATAAATTATCTAAAATATTTGATCTATTGAAGATTATTGATGAAAATAAAACTATTAATCCAATTGTAATTGACAATATCATACTTGAAACCAAATATCCTATTATTCCTTACCAAAACCATAATGAAAATGTTGTTAACCTTCATACTAAATATATTAATAATATTTGTTCTGATTCGGCATTATTACAATTACCTCATACTAGAATTAATATTGACACGCCTAATTTCAATTCTGATTGGTTCATACATAAACTTCCCTTTAAAAAAATAATAATTAATATGACCAAGAAAAATGATATTGCCCATATTATCGCTAATAAGAGTTTCCAATATTATTTCAAAAATTGGATTTATTGTAGAAATTCCAAATTAATTAAATATCAAGATTGTAATAATTCTAATGCGCTAATGATTTCAAGTGCCACTGGAAGGTTCAAATTTACAAAGTATTTTATTGAACAAAAATTATTCGATGTTAATAGTGTTAATAATTATGGTTATAATGCTTGTGATATTGCTATTGTGTATGGCTATTATCGTACATTACAAATTTTAATTGATAATGGTGGCACACCAAGCAATCATTTAATTTTACCTCTGTTTAAGACTTGTTTGATGAAAAAATATTATAAAACAGCGAATATTATATTAAAATTTGTTACAATAGATCAAGAGTTTATTAATACTTCTCCTAATTATAAAATTTATAAATGGTTGAAGAAAAATTGTTAAATTTTATTGATTTACAATCATAATGTAATTATGGACAATATTATTAATATCAAGTTCATCATATTTTTATGGATTTTTTATTCGTTTTTTAATAAATAAAATATTCCAAATTATGATTTTCGACTGACGGATTTATTTGTGTTAATTACAAAATAACATTTATTTAAAATTATTACTATCAGGATAAAGATCACCTTTTCTTTTATATAAATAATTATTTATGTAAATAAATCTATTGCGATGTTCACGGCAATTCGTATTACCTTTTCGCGTGCAATCAATATGAAAAATTTGTTCACATAATTTATCTGTCTTCATAATATCTTCAGTAGTCATTTTTTCATGCTCGTGTTTCAAATCATGGAGACAATATAAATACGCTATTCTATACGAATTTAAATTTCTGCCAATTCCGCGAATATATTTCCTTTGAATTGATCTCAATTCTTCCAGCGGACTCTTATCATTTTTTTGTTCGTTCATATTTAATAACAAATTAATTACATTACCGTGAAAATATTGTTTTTTCAATTTTTTAATTATATCAGTTATCATATCTAACAATAAGAATTTGATTCTAATCATAAATAAAAAATATGAATATAAATCTTAATTTATGTTCATATCTAATAATGGAAGATTTAATGAATTGATTTTATTAAGTTAATCCATATATAGCAGCAAATCATTTATTTAAAATGATGTCTCATATTGGATTAATTATTTACTGATTATGATGGTGTGCTAAGGTAATCATTTTATTAATATTTTATGATTAAAATAATTGTTAATGTTTTATTGATCCGCCATTATAATTTGTAATTAATTCTTATCACGAAATTATTAAATAATGCAGAATAAATAATAATCCAATTATTATTTATCCATTATGAGGTTTATATTTATCACTTTACAAATTGTTATGAATTATATTATAGGTTGTTTGGATTAATATAATGGTTTTATGTTGTTTATTGTTGCATTATTACAACTTTGATTATCAAATATTTTATAATTATATTACTGATTTATAGTGCTATTTAAACTAAATATAAATTATAATTTACGCGTTAGTAAATTGCCGTTTCATGAAATTCAGTTTTTGATTTGAATTATAATTATTAAATATATTTATTAATATCATCTAAAAATTTTAAAACATAGAATTGAGTTTTCACAGTTTTCCACTTACCATCGATCTTCTTTTTTGAATTTGAATTACTCTTCAATATAATTCCAAAACCCCAATCCTTAAAGATGCTATTTATAAATCCTAAGAATGCCTTTGTTGAACCTATTTTTATATTTTTTTTGATTCCAAATAATGGCTCGATTTTTAACTTATTATTGAAAAATTCGGATTTTATCAATAAATTATTCCAGTTCTCGTCAAACTTTGCTTTTGGAACATCTTTTGTATCCATAACTGAATTAAAACCTAATTTTATTATCAAATCCTTTATTATTTTTATTTGTTCTAATTTTTCAGCTTTTTTAAAATCTACCATAATTTTACCATACAGTTCAATATATGGGTCAATTTGAGTTTCGTCAATTAACCATCTTAAATTATATAAAACATTAGTCTTGCCATAATATTTTTCTGTAAAATCTTCAGTTATTTCATTGGTTTTCCAATCCTTTTTAAATATGTGTTTTTCAATCATTATTTTGTCTTCTCTGGTTGCTTCATTTGATTTTTGTTTTTTTAGTAAATAGGTAAAATAATCTTCATCAATATCCTCTGCTTTCATTATTTCTTCCTTCATTATAGTACCTTTATTTATTGTTTTTTTACTGCAATTATCTAATAATTCATAAGTATGACCTTTCTGATCTAATAATTTAAGTAAATAAGCTACAAAATATTTGGAATTTTTATTTGATCTTTCAAGTATATTATGAACTAATATTTTATTATATAAATTCATTTCACATCTATAAACTGTTTTTTTAACTCCGTTATCATATATAATTTTTTTTTTCCTTGATAAGCAATCTTTGGTAATATTAATTACATATTCTTTTATTTCATCATATTTATAAAAACTGACTTTTGTTAAATATGGCAGGGAATTTAAATAAACCAATATCTCCGTATTTTCTACTTTACGGCATCTTGAAGTCATCTGTAGTAAACCTCTCGGGCTTGTTGAGTTTGATGATAATATTATATATATTTTATATATGTGTTCCTTATCAAAATTTACTCCCGATTCAACACTCGGTGAATAAATTATTAACTCATATTTAATCCAAAAATCATTTACATTCTTAAGTTCGTTTTTCAGTTTATCATCAACTTTTGAAGTATGTATAATACATTTATATTTTTTACTGTAACGCTGATAATAATCATCGGCCACTGTTGAAGACATACTAACTATTATCACATTTTTACCTTTTGCAAGGTTTTTTTCAATTTCCTTATCAAAATTTTCTTTATTATTCGTAAATTTATAATTCCTTTTATTTTTTTTTACTTCATTTTCTAAAATAATATATTGTGATTTTTCTTCACTATCTAATATATTAGATACATATTCAAATGATCTATTATCGAAATCACCATCTAGTGCCAATACTTTGCCACTACTATTTATTATATCACTCAATAAATCAAATGTCTTTTTTTTCTCCTTAATAGTCCCCGATTCAAAATGGTTCAATACAGATTCGATTTCATCTATAACAACTAGATCGTATGATGGTATTTCAATATCAACACCCTCATTATCGAATGCATATATTTTGTTCATTATTTTATGTAAGGATTCTATTTGACATATTAGACGATCACTATCATATAATCCATCCAAATAACTGTTAACCTTTAATTCATAAAAATTTCCATGTAATTCATTTGTTAATGTCTGTCTATACGACACAAATAATATTCTTTTAAATTTATCCCCAAATTCTGTTATTATCTTTTTTATCAAGGTTGTCTTGCCCGTATCGTATGTGCTCCTAATTGCCAATGTTTTTATTTTTTTATTGGTAACCCATTTACATACTTCTTTTGTTACGATCGATTTTTTGTCTTTAATTTTTTCATTCTGTTCAAGCAAATAATTAGAAGTAAATTTGATTGTTTCAAATGTCCTTTTTCTAAAGTATATTCTATTTCTGAATATAAATTCAAATTATCCTCTCTTGCATAATATTTTAGTGTGGCGATACTAAGAGGATAAAATTTAAATGTATTCCATTTGTAAGCACACAAATCTCTTCCTCCATAATCTACTCCCTTTGAACTCCATTCGTTCCATAAATTAAAACCATTAATATTTGGGTGACAATTAAATATTATCATTCCGATTTTTACCCAATCATGATAATCATTTACTCTGCGATCATTTAATATATCCAAGTATTTTTTGATTAATATTAATGGTGTTTCAATATTATTCTGTTCTATATTTTGTAACAATGTATCTATATCCGTATTTTTATTTTTGTTTGGTCTATTTCTTTTAACTATTTTAACATTTTTAGGAATTTCGATTGGAACAAGTTGGGATTTATCATTTATATTTCTTAATAATGAATCGAAAAACAATTTCTTGTTCCCTAATTCGTTGTCGTTATATTGGTAATTATATGCTTTATAAAATTCTAATGGATTTGATAATCCATATTTACTACACCATAGCATTCTTAAACAACCAACTTTGTAAATTAATGGATCTATCGTTTTTTTGCATATTAATTCTGAATCAATTGACATCATAAATACTTTTATAGCATATACATCATCAAAATATATATTATTATATATAATATGTGCTGATAATTTATCTTCCCTGCATGATTGTAGTACTATTATCTCTGGATCTTTAATTTTATACTTTTCTAAATTTAATCCAATCAAATTAATGGCTCTATCTATTAAATTATCAAAATACATTTTTCTATTAGATCCTGAAGGAATGTCCTTTGCCTTGACATCAATATCTAAACTGAGCTTTATTTTGTCTCCAATTTCATAACATTCATATAAACAATATTTTTTCGTTGAAGCCAGCAAAAACAAAGATTCGTGGTCAATAGCATAAAATTTTTTATGATTAAAATTTGATATATCTTCACTAATTAAATATAGATTATTATTTTTGTTGTTATTTATATATTCTAAAGCTGAGTCCTTTTTACTAAACACTTTACAGTGCGGATTTTTTAATAAAATATTTTCTGTATTAATAATATCATTCACCGGAATCATCTTGGTCGGAGAAACCAGTGAATGTTCATTTTTTTCTATTTTTGTACAATATTCTAATATATTGTTAGGAATTGTCTTTTTTTTCATTCTTAGGTATATAAAATTTATACATATATTTTATTTGCCATTATAAACGCACTTTATTACTTTATTTTTATTTTTATTATTATATTAAATTTCCTATTTAAGGCAAGCATGTTATTCGCAACAATATTATAGGAACATTATAATAAATTAAATGCTGGATGATGGTAATTATATTTTTTGCCATTTTGTTCTTTAATTCTTTTAGATTCTTCCAAATATTGTGGATACAATTCTGATAATTTAATTCTTGCCTTTTTTTGTTTCCTCATTATAATGTTTTATATCTTCTGGTAATTTATCATAAATATCCCTTTTAATTATACCGCCAAACATTATTTTTATAATTAGTGTTTTAGCCTCCGATCTGCTCATTTTAAATGTATCCATCATTTGCTTAATATATGATTCTCTATCATCGTTATAAATATTTACATATTTGCTTGTTATATTATTCTTTATCATAATATAAATCTTTTAATATGAATGATTTTAATTCATTCCGCATATGGGTTTGTGTTCCGCCTGTAACTGATATATTCACCTTATTACCACTATTATCTTTGACTTTTTTAAGAATATATGGCTTTTTTAAGAATATATGGCTTCAATCTTCCAATACCATTATTTGGATAAACATAACTTACCGTATTATAATATATATAGTTTTTATCTTTTGTAGAATATTTGGATAAACTTAAATATTTTAATATTTGATTATAGTAGGATTCATCTGCAACACCTGCCAATAAGAATTCAATACATTTCTCGTTCAAAGTGACAAAAATTTTTTCTCCATTAATAATATTATTTACAGTATTCTTCGTTACGGTTGATTCTCGTAAATAATCATTTTTACATTTTGGTGGAATGAAACTGTTCTTTATTCCACGATATAAACTTAGAGTTTTATTTTACCATTCTAATTTATACCTGTATATAAATTAGTATGTTATAAATACACCTATTTTCTTTCAAATATAAGTGTTCTTATTATTGTTCTTGTGGTTTGATCATATAAAATGGATGAATAATATTTACAATTCATATATTTTAGTATTGATCTTGTTAGTGATACATGAGGATCTGTCGGATTCTTTTTTGCATAATATACCCATCTTTCACAGCAAAAATATCGTTTAATATCGTCTACCATTGCTAATATACGCTTCTTCTTTATTTCATCCTTCGCTAACTTATCCACATTTATTATATTATTATTATCTGTTATTCCTACTATATCCAATATTTTTTTCAATATCTCTTCTCTTTCCTTTTTATATTTAAAGTCTTTAGGAAACCTGCCAGTAAATTCATTATTTGGAATATTACTAACATTCTTTTCTTTCTTTTTAATAGATTTTTTATAACTACACTATGGTTACCATTTAAAATATCTATTAATTCTGTCATTTATTATTACATAATAACGTTTCTTTTAATAAACAAACTTCAAAAAATATATAATTAAATAGATTACCCTGATAAATGTATTTTGAAACCTCTTTTTTCCGTTTTGTTAGTTTCATTATCTCTTATGGCCATAGTTGTAACTTTCACTTTCATATCCTTCAATATGGATCTACATAATGATGTATACGGCATTATTGTTTTTTTTCTAAAATATACCCATTTGCCACAAGAGAAATACTTCCTTATATCACTTAATAATTCTATTATCATTTTTTGTTTAATTTGATCCTTCTCTAGGTCATTTATATAAAACACTTTATTATCATCATTAATTCCTAATATATTTAATAATTTGCAAAGTACCTCTTTTCGTTCTTCTTCAAACTTAATTTCTTTTGGAATTCTCCCGTAAATTGTGATTTTATTAGGTTCTTTATCCTCCTGTTTTTTAGGTTTCTCTTTTTTTTCTTTCTTCTCTTTCTTATTGGATTTATCCTCATTATTGTTCAAACTATCCTTAGGTTTATTTTTCCCTTCGGATTTATTATTCTTATTATCAGATTTGCCATTTAAAATGTCAATTAGATCTGTCATTTATTAAAATATTATGTTTGTTTCTTTAAATAAATGAATTTCAAATTTTATAATATATCTTCAATATTAGGAACAGTTATATATTAATAATATTTCTTAATATATGTTTATCCTTATTATTTCTTCATTAATATTCTCCTAATTGTCGTCATTAATATTATCCATTAATATTCTCCGCTAATATTTTCCTAATATTCTCCTGGTTATTGTTCATTAATATTGTTCATTAATATTGTTCATTAATATTTTTCCAATTATTGATATAAAATTTACCCTCGAACTCTCCGATTATTTGCAATAATCCAAATTGCAAACATCCGGTGTAAAAAATTATAATTAACAATAATAATAAATGTTGGTTGGAATATTACATTATATATTTTTGAATTATATATTATTGTCGTTATATATCAGAGAATCATTTTATTGTTATATTTTGATTGAATCGAATTCATATTTGTATAAAATTTATGAGGAATTATATTGATTATATATTATAATCACTTTATTTGGTGTTCGAAAGTTCCTTTATCGAAGATAAAAAATGGATATACATCGATTATTCATGATAAATACACGGATATAATTTAATAAATAATATAAACACGTTATTTTCAGTATGATTATAAAATGAATAGTCTGTTATATTTATTGATAATATAAATTACGATCATATTTATTCAATAAATTGGTGATTCGAAAGTTCAATGGACACATAAATTATATATTTTGAAAAGGCAATGAAAAATAAACTAAATAACTATATTGAAATCTGTAATACATTTTTATTAATCATTAACATTATCTTCAAATGATAATCATGATAAACAAAAATGATGTTTCAAAAAATATTAATCTGATAATAATAGAATACAACGAACAAAAAATAAAAGGTTAAATTAAAATCGTTAAGTATATTATTATTACAAAATATATAAAAGTATTGCTGTATATACTTTTATATGCACGAAAAAAACCATTCGGCGGAATCAACTTTAATGAAGAACCCCCTAAATGATAATATCATTATAGAAAATATTTTATCGAAAAATCCGCACAATAAATTATTTAATGAAGAAAAATTGGCTCTAGAATATATAAATAACAATAAAAATAAGAATCTATATTTAATAAGTGAGAATATATCCAATTTTGACCATAAAAAATATTATACCATAGATCACGAAACCTTATTTATGTTGACTTCAATAAGAAAATTTAGTTTATATGAACATTATGGACCAGAAGACAATATAAAATTAAGTTTTAATATCAATGTTAAGAAAAAAGAAATTCCACAAGAATCTAATAAAAAGGCATATATCGACAATTTGATAAATAAAATTATTAAATTAATGGAATTGAATTTAGAGCAATATGGAATAAAGAATTCAGAAATAATAGTGTTAGAATCCTCAAGTGAAGAACAAACATCAGTACACATAATCTATACAAACGTATATTTTCAAAGTGCACATGACATCAAAGTGTTCACGATGTTTATTGAATCAGAATTAATTTGTACAAAAGTAATAGACCCATTTTCTTACAAACAAGGATATTTAAGATTATTATGGAGTCCAGAATATGGGTTATCGAATACTATGGAGCTTTATAAAACATATAATTGTCAGTATAATAACAATAAATTAGGAAATAAAAAATTATTTTTCAATTCATTATTAAGAAATATAAATGATAAATGCCAACTTGTTTCAATCAATATTCCTAAAGATGTTAAAATAGTCGAAAAGGATAGAATAAAATTGAATAAAAATGCTTTTTTACGGAATATAGAGGAAAAAAATATTAAAACACCATTAACATTAATCAAAAAGTACTTGGATATACTAAATGAGAACAGATTAAATAATTATGATAATTGGGTAAAAATCGGAATGATAATATTTAATTGTCATCCAAACATTGATGGTTTTAATTTATGGAATGAATGGAGCTCGAAAGGAATAAATTACGCGGGAAGAGAATTATGTGCTTATAAATGGAATTCATTTAAATTCTATTCGATTGGTGTAGGTACATTAAAATTTTTAGCAAGAGAGGATAATTTAGATATGTATTCAGAAATAGAATGTATTTTGGAAAAAAGAACATTTGAAACGATTAAATTAAATTCAAATTATTTGATCGATCAAAATGAGAAAATAAAAGATAAAAAATCAATTGTAACGAAAGAGTTATGTAAGTGGATAAATAATAAAAAAATAAAAACATTAGCAATTCGAAGCACATATGATACTGGCAAGACAACTTTAGTAAAGAAATTATTGACAGAATATGAGGACAAATTTGAAAGAATATTATTTGTGTCATATAGACAAACATTAACGAATGAATTACATGGTAATTTTAAAAAGTTAGATATCAATAGTTATTTGGATAGAGCATATAATAGTGATCGTTTAATATGTCAAATTGAATCCTTACATAAAATAGCGAATAAAAATATCGATAACAATAAATTAAAGGTTGAAATACCATCATTTGATTTGATCGTTATAGATGAACTAGAATCGGTTTTAAATCATTTTGAATCGACGACAATTAAGGAAAAAGAAAAAACATTCAATTTATTGAGTGATATAATATATAATAGTGACAAGATATTAGCACTAGATGGAGATTTTAATAATAGATCATTTGAATATATTTCAAATATAATGAGTTATAATGAAGAAAAACCAGAATATATTATATTAGAAAATGAGGTCAAAAAAAATAAAACACATTTTAAATTTACGAACGATAAAAATAATTTTGATAAACAAATTGAACAAGATCTAGAAAATGGTAAAAAAATAATAATAGTTAGCATGTCCTTAATAATGGCTGAATATTATTATCGCCTATACAGTAAAATATATAAATGTGCTCTATATACTTCAAAAAATGATGATAAACTAAAAGAAGAATTTAAAAATGTGAATGATGTATGGATTAAGCTTGATTTAATAATTTATTCACCGAGCGTTGAATCAGGAATAAATTTTGATAAAAAACACATATATAAAAAATATATAATATTGTCATCACATTCAACGAGTCCAAGAGGTTTATTACAAATGGCTTCAAGATGTCGTAAGATAGAGAATCCGGAAGTAATGGTATATTTAAATTCTTTACCATATTTTACTAAAATTAGTTTTTATAAACATGATGAAGTGAAAGAATATGTATTAGGAATGTTCCATAAATATTTATCAAAGAAGGTTGTTATTGATAGTAAAACCAAAAAAAAGATACATGAATATGAATACAGTTTATATAGTAAAATATTAGTTCATAACATGGTTGAAAAATTAAATAAATATCCAAAATATTTCGTAGCATATTTACTAAAATTATTAGATGAAAAAGGTCACACTTATGAATTATTAGATTTATCTAATATAAAAACAATTCATAAAGAAAAAATTCCAAAAGAAGAAATACTAAATGCTAATGATATAGATGAGAATCAGTTTGATATATTATTTAAAAAAGTAAAAGCAAATGAAGCAACTAGAAAAGATAAAATAATGATAGAGAAATATTTATTAAAAGTAGATTGGAAAAACAACAATATAACGGCAGATTTTTTGGATAAATTTTATGGTAGAACTTATGTTTTATACAATTTAAGGTGGTTAATAGATGAGACAAAAGTGGATCCATATCTTGAATTAAATAACGAGAAAATCGCAGACTTTAATAAGATTGAGAAGTTGGAACAAATAAAAATAATAAAAGAATTGTTAAATAGAATAGGTTTTGATTCAGTTTTGGATACAAAAAATATTCCAAAAAAACAGTTTGATGAAAATTGGAACAATCTATTAAAAAATTATGATATTATTAATAATAAATCAAAATTTGAGCCTTTATTTGGTGTTATAAAAAATAATAAAATGAGTTCGACGAAAGCATTTTTAGGATTTATTAATAGCATTTTTAAAGAATGGGGTTTTTCCATTAAATTACATCAAAATATTACAAAAAAAAGAGATGATCAAAAAAAGAGAAAATCGGTTGTAAACAATTATTATGTTTTGAAATATATAGATAATATAAATCAGTATTTATAAAAAATTGAAATATAAAATGAATAAATTATATAACTATTTTTATTAATTATTAGATGTCATTAAGATTTGCCAAAATATTATTTGTATCAGCAATTGGTTATTTAAATTATGAGAATATTAAATTGCAGAAACCGGAATCACCCAAAGAAGAATTTGGATTGAAGACAACGATTGGTCTAAAAATGTTAACATATTATGCCACATTTCCAATATCGAGTATTATAGTTTTCACAGATTATTTCATGGGCAGTAAATATCGTTATAAAAGACACGTTGTGCCTTGCTCGGTATATGGTAGTAGTACAACAATGAAATTTACGGATAATTTTAAAAATAATATAGCCGTCGAATAAAAATTTATTTATAAACTTTTAGCCAAAGCTATTGTACATTATGGAATATTTTACAGTAGCTATGAAAAACCAAACTATTAATAATTATGCGGTCAAAATAATCACAATGATATTGTACCCATAATTCGCTATCACGACTATAACTGATGGGCAACATAAATTATAACAATAGTTAGATAAACAATTATATGGAATTTAACAGTAATAAAATGACAATTCACTTAATTATATTAATGTCCAAAGTTAAAAAACGAACTATTCAACGATTATTAATTAATTATTATATTGATTCAAAATAATAAATATGATATTGTATCTATAACATTTAAATCACTAACAATTAACGATAATATAGCTCAATTCTTTATTTAACATACGAATGATTATGATTAGATATACAATTAAATTGCCATTTATATTAAGAATATATAAATGACTCGATAACTTTATTGATTTTCGATAGCAATATAAATCGAACTATTAACAATCATGTAGATCATAAATAATAAAATAATATGGTGCTCATAACCCATATATTATGATCATTATTTATTCGATACATGAATGATAATAGTTAAATATACAATTATATAATCATTTTATAGTCGTCATAATAACAAAATACTATAATGTTCACAATTACGAATAAAAAATAATTAGATATATAATTATTCATTATTATTATAATTAAATTTAATGGTCTATTAAAAATAACTATAATGGCAACAATATATTTGTTAATTATATTGATCAATAATAATAATTTACTCGATATATAAGTAATAGTTTTATATATGATTATATAGAACATAATAATTATCAATCGAATTGCTCACCTAATTACTTGTCAAGCCCGAAAAGCTATTGTACATTATGGAATATTTCACAGTAGCTATGAAACTCAACTATATACGATCATATAGATCATAAATAATAAATAATGATATTATACCAACAAATATTATCATGATTATTATTTATGATCTATATGAATAACAATAGTTCAAAAATATAATAAATGATTAAAAAATAAAT
>ERZ778018.1633-NODE-1633-length-17217-cov-9.503496_pt1 | contig 17217 bp, 13 predicted proteins | sample MGYA00375748_ERZ778018 | MGnify/ENA primary metagenome ERZ778018 (study PRJEB29350, sample SAMN05509839) | bioreactor metagenome | biome: bioreactor; material: wastewater | place: South Africa: University of Cape Town | collected 2014-04-22 ... | reverse complement strand
CGCGGTCACCCTCCATCTGGACAAAAATTCCACCAACTTTCAAGACGCCCACCGGCAACGCGACGGACGACGGTTTTTCGACCGAACGAGGAAGACGGCGGGGCCGACGCGCGAACCTCCCGCGACGACGGGCGTAAATCGGCATTGGGCGCGACGTACCATGTTACGGGGGCGAGGACGGGCCGCCGCGGGTTCGTCTTCCGCCGCCGCGCCGTCCGCTTTAAGCTGGACGTGAGCGCATCCACGGTCGCGACGGCTCGTCGCGACGATCCGAAAGACCACGGACGACGCGACGCGATGGGATCCGAACCTCCCCCCCAGGCCGAGAACGAACGCACCGGCGACTGGTCGCCGTCCGGGCCCGCCAGGGTCGCGCCCGCGGACCTTTCCGGCATGACGCTGGGAGACTTCCGCATCGACCGCCTGCTCGGCCGCGGCGGCATGGGCGCGGTCTACCTCGCCGAACAGATCAGCCTCAAGCGCCCCGTCGCGCTCAAGGTCCTGCTGCCGGAACTGACGTCACGACCCGCCTACCTAAGCCGGTTCTCGATCGAGGCGACGGCGGTCGCCAAGCTCAACCACCCCAACATCGTGCAGGTGTACGCGCTGGGGGAGGCGGACGGCGTCCATTACATCGCGATGGAGTACGTCGAGGGGACCAACCTGCGGGAGTACCTGATTCGCAAGGGGTCGTTGGATCTGCCGTTGGCGTATTCGATCATGAGGCAATCGGCCTCGGCGGTGGGGGCGGCGGGGGAGATGGGGTTGATCCATCGCGACCTCAAGCCGGAGAACCTGCTTCTCACCCGCAAGGGTCGGATCAAGGTGGCGGACTTCGGGCTGTGCCGCGACATGGAGGCGGATCGGCTCCACGTCACCCAGCAGGGGACGACGATGGGGACGCCCCTGTACATGAGCCCGGAGCAGGCGCAGGGGAAGGCGCTGGATCCTCGCAGCGATTTGTATTCGCTGGGGGTGACGTACTACCACATGATCGTGGGGGAGCCGCCGTTCCGGGCCGAGTCGGCGTTGGCGACGGCGATGAAGCACATTCGGGAGCAGCCGGTGCCGATGCGGGCGCGTCGGCCCGACGCGCCTCCCGAACTGGATCTACTGGTCCTGAAGCTGCTGGCGAAGAAGCCCGACGACCGCTACCAGTCGGCGGCGGAGATGCTGGTCGACCTGGGTCGGATCCGCGGCCAGTCGTCGACGGTCGCGACGACGGCGGTGGGAGCGACGACGGCGGCGTCGATCGTCGCGGTCGAGGAGGTCGCCGCGGCGGCGGAGACCCCCGCGGCGGTCGAGCCGGCGCGGGCGTCGCGGGGGCTCGGGTTCGATCCGGCCCTCCTGCTCGGAGCGCTGGGGGGCGAGTCCGGGGGGTGGTTCCGGCCGCGGAACCTGGCCGCCCTGGCGGTCGTCGCGGCGGTCGCGGGGGCCGCGGCGGGATGGCGGGCGCGGTCGGCCGAACTGGCGTCGGAGCGGGGGGCGGTCGCGGCGGCGACGGCGCCGGCGTTGGGCCTGGGGCCGCGATGGGAGTCGACCCCCAGGCGGGAGTCGGCCGAGGCGCAGTACCGCCACGCCTGGCTGGCGGCGCCGCCGCGACGGCTGGCCGCCGCCTGGCTGGCGGTGCCGGGATACTTCCCGGAATCGCGCGAGTGGATCTCGCCGGCGTACCTCCAACTCGGCCGGACGCTCTACCGCGAGCGCGACGCCGAGCGGGTCGCCGCGTTGGCCGGCGACGTCCGGGCGTGGCGGGAGCGGCAGACCCGCGACGAGCAGCTCGCCGACGTCCTGGAGGCCGGCGAGGCGCTTTTGCGGCGCGACGTCGACGGGGTCGTCGGCCGGGTCCGCCGGATCCTGGAGTCGAGGGACCGGCCGCTGTCCGAGCCGGGGTTGATCGACTTTTGCGTGGAGATCGTCGCCGACGGCCTGCGGTCGCTCGACCAGCCGGGGGCGACCGGGACCGCGGCCCAGCGGCCGGACCTGGCGACCCTGCGGGGCCGGCTGTTGCTTTTGCGCAATCAAGTCCTCAGAACGGATCTCGCCGTCCGATGACGGCGGGCCGCGGTCGTGGTACGCTATCAAGCGGTTCGAGGCGTCGAGCCGCGGCGTCGGGACGGGATCGGCGGGCGTGCTGACGGAGGGCGGGCGGGATGGCGTTCCTGAAGCGAGCCAACGGCGATTCGGCCGGGCAGATCATCGAGTTGGCCTGGGAGCGGACGGTCATCGGCCGCTCGCCGGAGCAGTGCCAGGTGGTGCTGGGCCTCAACGGCGTCAGCCGCCGCCACGCCGAGGTCTACCGCCGCGGCGACGCCTTCTTCGTCGCCGACCTGAACTCCCGCAACATGACCAAGGTCAACGACGCCAAGCTGGCCCCCGGCGCCGACCACAAGCTCTCAAGCGGCGACCGGATCAGCATCTGCGACGTCGAGTTCGTCTTCCACGCCGCCGAGCCCGGCGAGGATCCCCGCGGCCGCGAGGTCCAGATCGTGGGCGACGGCGAGACCATGGACGTCCTGCCGCTGCACACCCTGGACGCCTCCCGCTCCACCGCGGTCGCCAGCATGGTCAAGCCCGAGGCCAAGCTCCGGGCCGTGCTGGAGATCACCCGCGACCTCTCCACCGAGCTGGAAATCGACAAGGTCGCCCCCAGGGTGCTGGAGTCCCTCGCCCAGCTCTTCCCCCAGGCCGAGCGGCTGTTCCTGGTCCTGGTCGACCCGACGACCAAGCGGCTGATCCGCAAGGCGACCAAGATCCGCCAGGGCCGCGGCCGGATCAGCTTCAACACCACGATCCCGGCCGACGAGGCCCCGATGCAGATGAGCCGGTCGCTGGTCAACCACGTCCTGGGCCAGAAGAAGGCCGTCTTGAGCCAGGACGCCGGCGCCGACAAGGACCTGCCCACCAGCGCCTCGATCGCCGACCTGAAGATCCGCTCGGTGATGTGCGTGCCCATGGTCACCCCCGACGGCGAGGCCGTGGGGATCGTCCAACTGGACACCAGCGACCGCAAGCAGTTCCGCCAGGAGGATTTGGACGTCCTGACCGCCATGGCCGGCCAGGCGGCGATCTCGATCCAGAACGCCCGGCTCCACGAGTCGCTCCTGGAGCGCGAGCGGCTGGACCGCGACCTGAAGCTGGCCGAGCAGGTCCAGAAGCGGTTCCTGCCGCAATCGGTCCCGACCGTCGCCGGCTACGAGTTCTTCGCCCACTACGAGCCGGCCTACGAGGTCGGCGGCGACTACTACGACTTCGTGCCGCTGTCGCCCGATCGCCTGGCCGTGGCGCTCGGGGACGTCTCGGGCAAGGGGGTGGCCGCCGCCTTGATGATGGCCAAGTTCTCCGGCGATACCCGCTACTGCATCCTCACCGAGAACTCCCCCGCGGCCGCCGCCGGCGAACTCAACGCGCTCCTGTTCGCCGCCGGCATCGAGGAGAAGTTCATCACGTTGAGCCTCGGCGTCCTGGACGCCGCGACCGGGACGCTCACCTTCGCCTCCGCCGGCCACCTGCCGATCCTGATCCGCCGCGCCGACGGCCGCGTCGAGGAGCTGGGGGGGGAGATCGCCGGCTTCCCCCTGGGGATCCTGCCGGGGACCGAATACCAACAGGCGCGCACGACCCTGGCGCCCGGCGACGTCGTCGTCGTCCACTCCGACGGCGTCCCCGACGCCCGAAGCGTCAGCGACCAGTTGTACGACTGCCGCGACGACCGCCGGTTGCTCCGTCGCCTGGCCCAGACCGCCGGCGGCCCCCAGGCCGTCGGCCGGGCGATCCTCCAGGACGTCCGCCAACACTCCCTCGGCCACCCCCAGGCCGACGACATCACCCTGATCTGCTTCGGCCCGGTCGCCGCCCCATGAACACGACGGTCAAGCTGAACAATCTTCGGTTGGAACTCGACGACGCCGAGGCCGCGCTGTCGGAACTGGCCGCGGCGCGGCTCGGGCTGGGCGCGGAGGCGGTCTCCCGGGTCCGGATCCTCCGCAAGTCGCTCGACGCCCGCCGCGCCGACGACCTTCACTTCAACTACGCCCTGGAACTGGAACTCCCCGCCGAGGACGCCGCGCGCGCCCTGGCCGCGGGAGGCCCCGACGTCCGCCCCTTCCGGGAACAGGGCTTTCTCTGGCCCGAGCCTGGAGCGAACCGGCTGGAACATCGCCCGGTCGTCATCGGCGCCGGGCCCGCCGGGCTGATCGCCGGCTACATGCTCGCGCTACACGGCTACCGCCCGCTGGTCCTGGAGCGCGGGCGTCGGGTCAAGGAGCGCGTCGCCGACGTCCGCAAGTTCAACGCCGGCGGACCCGTCGACGCGGAAAGCAACTACCTCTTCGGCGAGGGGGGGGCGGGGACGTTCAGCGACGGCAAGCTCACCTCCCGCGGCGGCGGCCCCGACGTCCGAAAGGTGCTTGAGATCCTCTCCACCTGCAAGGCCAAGCCCTCCATCCTCTACGAACACCGCCCCCACCTGGGATCCAACCGCCTCCCCCTGGTCGTCAAGAACCTTCGCGAGAAGCTGGAGGCCATGGGCGGCGAGGTCCGCTTCTCCTGCCGCGTGGAGGACCTCGACCTCGTCGACGGCCGCCTCCGCGGCCTGGGGACCAGCTCCGGCTACGTCCCGGCCGACGTCGCGATCCTCGCCATGGGCCACAGCGCCCGCGACGTCTACCACATGCTCCTGCGCCGGCGCGTGCCGATCGTGGCCAAGCCGTTCCAGTTCGGCGTCCGCGTCGAACAGCCCCAGGAGCAGATCGATCAGGTCCGCCACGGCGCCAGCAAGGGCCACCCCGCGCTGGGCGCCGCCGACTACGCGCTGAACGTCCGCGCCGGGGATTGCGACCTGTTCACGTTTTGCATGTGTTCCGGCGGCTACGTCATGCCCAGCGTCTCGGAACCGGGCTACTGGTGCTCCAACGGCATGAGCGAGAGCCGCCACGACTCCCCCTTCGCCAACAGCGGCCTGGTCGTCACCGTCGACCCGACCGAAACGAGTTCCCACCCGCTGGCCGGGGTCCACTTCCAGCAGCGCCACGAGCGCGCCGCGTACATCGCCGGCGGCCGTTCCCACGCCGCGCCGATCCAGTGGGCGCGCGACTTCCTCGCCGGCCGCGCCAGCCGGGGGACGGTCGCCTCCAGCTACATGCGCGGCGAGGTCCGGCCGATGGACCTGGGCCCGCTCTTGCCGGAGCGGGTCGTCCGGGCGCTCGTGAAGGGACTGCCGATGATGGACCGCCGGATGGACCGGCGGTTCCTTCGCGACGCCACCCTGACCGGCCCGGAGTCGCGCGGCAGTTCGCCGGTTCGGATCCCCCGCGATCCCGCCACGTTGCAGAGCCCGGCCGCCGTCGGGCTCTACCCCTGCGGCGAGGGGGCCGGCTACGCCGGCGGGATCGTCAGCGCCGCGGTCGACGGCCTCCGCGTCGCCCGCGCCCTGGTCGCCGCCTTCGCCCCCCCCGGCTGACGTCGAGGATCGCGGCCCGGTCTCCGAGGAAGCGCGCGGGGTCTTCTTGGCATCCTCGCGCCCCGATCATAACATGGCGTTCCGGCGCGCGAGACCGCGGCGAGGGGCGCTTCACGCTCATGATCATCGACTGCCCGCAATGCGGCTTCACCGGCAGGGTGCCCGATCACGCGACGTCGTCGTCGCGGCGGGCGCGCTGCCCGAAGTGCCTTTGCCGCTTCGCGGTCGTCGGCGCCGACGGATCGGCCCGCGCGGCGCCCGACCCGGAAGACTCCTCGTACGAGCTGGCCCCGATCGTAGCCGACGATCCGGAGGTCGATTCCTGGTACGGCGATCCCGACGAGCCCCGCCTCCCCCTCGCGGAGCGACGCCTGGCGGTCCGCCCGCCGCGCCGGGGGGTCCGAATCCCCAGGCTCGCGACGCTTCGGATCCGGATGTTCCAGGCGTGGGCGGTCTTCTTCCTGATCTGGGCCGCGACGATCGCCGCGCGAACCGCCGCGGCCGCCTTCCGGCTCGACGACGCCCGCTTCTTCTCCAACGACCTGCTCCGCCCCGTGGCCGCCGTCGTCGTCCTGGTCTGCGCCTCGGCCTTGATCTGCCTCTCCAACGACCTGAGCCGACGCCTCCAACGCCTCACCTACGGCCCGCCCCCCCCGCCCTCCCGCCCCCCCGCCGCCGACTCCGACTCCCCGAACCGCGCCGCCTGACGCGCCCGCGGCGTCTGGCTTCGCTCGTCGTCGCGACGACCGAAGCCATCGGACGCAAAGCCTTATCGAAATACTAGTTGCGGCGAAAAATCGCGGCGTCCTGGTTCAAACTCGAACATGGTTTTCGAAGGTTGCCGAGGCGATCGCGAACGGTTTTCGCGACCGTCGCCAGACCGCCGCGCGGGCCGCGCTCGGGGTTTCCCAGCGTCCCGTCCGAACGTTGATCCGGTCGAATTGTCAAAGAACGACGGACTCCGCCGACACTCCCATGATCCGCGGCGGGGCCGTCCGGATTTCAAGATTCCGCGCGGTGGCTGGAATTTTCCCGAAACCGCGGCGGATTCCAGGGAGCTTGCCGGCCGCGCGTGGGCGTCGCTATGTTGATGCGGGTCGATGAACGTTCCACGCGGGGCGGCGGGGATCGATCGACCGAGCCAGGGAGGCCGCCGATGACGGGACGGCGACGGACGTACTGGGCCTTGGCGGCCTGGCTAGTGGTCACGGCTCTTTTCGTCGTTTGCGGTCGCGGTTCGCTCGGCCACTTCATCACGTTGGGCATGGCGACGGTCGCCGCCTTCGGATGCTGGGCGATGGACGGCTTGATTTTCATGTTCGCGCGGCCGGCCCCGTCGGGACGGCGGGAGGCGAGCCATGTCTTCCTCATCGCCGCGACGGTCCTCTTCGGTTCGTGGGCGTCCGTCCCGTTCGGACTCGTCCTATATCGGCGCGACGTCGCCGAGGCCCGGGCGTTCTGCGAGGCCCTGATTCCGGCGATCGAGCGTTTCAAGGCCGAGACCGGCCGCTATCCCCAATCTCCCCCCGGGCTCGCCGAGATCGTCGCCTGGCCTCGGTTGATCCGCAAGGATGATTGGTTCTATCACGCGATCGGCATGGACGACTACCGCTTCGACTTCGTCGACCCCGGAGGACTATTTAGTGGGTTTAAATACGAAAGCTCGACGGGTCGATGGGACGGATCGGGCGGATGGGACTGACGGCCGTGACTCTGGCAAGAGGGTCGCGAGGGGACTCGGCCGATTCGGATTCGTCGCCGAGCACGGCTTTTGGTAACCCCATTTGAAGCCACCGCGCCGGCCGCCGCTCGCGGGTCGCTCGACCCGGTGTCAGCCAGGACGCAGACCGCCGCGGGACGCGCCCCCTTGACTTCCGCCCCAATGTGGCAATACAGTGCCACATGGCGGTGGATTGCCATTTGATTTCCATGGGGGGGCCGTCATGGCGAGGGACGATCCGAGGGAGGCGCTGGGGGCTCGGGAGCGCCAGATCATGGACGCGGTGTATCGGCTGGGGGAGGCGTCGGTGGCCGACGTCCTGGCCGGGTTGGCCGATCCCCCGTCGTATTCGGCGGTGCGGACGATGATTCGCTCGCTGGAGTCGAAGGGGTTGCTGAGGCATCGTCGGGAGGGGGTCAAGTACGTCTATCGCCCGGCGCACTCGCGAGACGCGGCGAAGGCCGGGGCGCTTCGGCACCTGATGCGGACGTTCTTCGCCGGGTCGGCCGCGGCGACCGTGGAGGCGATCCTGGATCCTTCGGTGACGAAGCTCTCCGACGACGACCTGGCGCGGCTGGAGTCGCTGATCCAAGAGGCCCGGAAGAAGGAGAAGCGGGATGACGCTCACGGTTCTGCTTGACGCCGCCGTCCGCTCGACGCTCCTGCTGGGGCTCGCCTTCCTGGCCGCGCGGCTGCCCCGGCGGGCTTCGGCCGCCTATCGCCATCGCGTCTGGACCGCCGCGCTGCTCGGCATGACGGCGCTACCGATCGCCGCGGCGATCGCCCCGGCCTGGACGCTGGCCGTCCCGTCGGCCCCGGCGCCTCCGCCGGCGCCGGTCGTCGCGACGGCGACTCGCGACGCGGCCCCGCGCGTCCCGACCGCGCCGCCGGAGCTTCCCGCGTTTCCGTCGGAATCAGCGATCGCGACGGCCCCCGCGCCGTCGCCGGAGCCCGTTCGTGATCCGTGGGTCTGGATCTGGGCGGCGGGCTTTCTGATCGCGGGCTTTCCGGCGGTCGTCGGCCTGGTCCTGAACTTCCTGAGCCTGCGCGCGTCCGTCGCGGCCGGCGAGGAATGGACGACGACGCTCGCCGAGCTTCAAGGCGCGTCGGGGCCGCGGCGTCGCGTCGCGTTGCGGATCGGCGCGGGCGGGACGATCCCCTCGACGTGGGGCCTCTTCCGGCCGGTCGTCCTGCTGCCGGCGGAGGCCGCCTCCTGGCCGGAGTCGACCCGCCGGGCGGTCCTGGCGCATGAACTGGCGCATATACGTCGGAACGACGCGGCGACGCACCTGCTGTCGCGGCTGGCGGTCGCCGCTTACTGGTTCCAGCCGTTGGCCTGGTACGCGCTTTATCGGCTTCGGGTCGAGTGCGAACACGCCTGCGACGACGCGGCGTCGGCCGCCGTCGGCGGCGCGGGCGACTACGCCGAGCGGCTCGTGGAGGTCGCCCGCCGTCTGCGGGCGCCCCGGCTCGGCCTCGGCGCGGCGGTCGGCATGGCCCACGCGGGCCCGCTGGAGGGTCGGCTTCGGGCGCTGTTCGACGCCGCCCGGAGCCACGCCCCGCTGGGGCGGTCGGCGGGCGCGTCGGTGTTCGTCGTCGGCCTGGCGCTGGCGACGCTGCTGGCGACGGCCCGCGTCGCCCCTCGCGTCTCCGCGGCCCCCGCGCCCGCGCCGATGGCTTTCGTCGCGCCCGTCGATCCCGTCGCCCCCGAGGAACCCTCGACGCCCGTGAAGGTCCCCGACGGGACGCCGAGGCGGCTGACCGGCCGCGCGACGATCGACGCCGACGGCGCGCCCGCCGCGGGGGCGGACGTGGTGCTCTGGTGGCCCCCTCGTCGCGACGAGGCCGATGGCAAGATGAGTGGCTCGATCCTCAAGACGACGAAGGCCGGGCCCGACGGCTCCTTCGCGTTCGACGCCGCGCCGGGGCGCTACCGCGTCTGGGCGACGCTCGGCGATCTGGCGACCCCGCGCGACACGGTCCACTGCGTCGCGACGGTCGTGCCGGAGGGGGACGAACCGCCGAAGCCCGTCGAGCTGCGGCTGAAGCCCGCCGTCGCGGTGACGACCGTCGTCAAGGCCCGCGACGGCGGCCGGCCGATCCCGGGCGCGACGATCGAGATGGGTTGGGGCGTCTTCCCCGAGGAGTTCACGACCGACGATCGGGGCGTCGCTCGGATCTTCCCCCTGAGCGCCGATCGCTGGCACCTGCGGGCCGTCGCGCGGGGCTTCGCCTCGGAGGCGCGCTGGCTGAACCTGGAGAACGGCCGCGACGCCCGGGTCGAGTTCCCCATGGGCGCCGGCGGCGATCTCCGCGGCGTCGTCCGCGACCCCTCGGGGCGGCCCGTCGGCGGCGTCGGCATCAGCGTCCGGGTGCCGAGCGCTTCCTCGTTCCAGTACGCCTGGGTCGTGTCCGATCCCGACGGCCGCTATCTCGCCCGGAGCGTCCCGCGCGACGCCGACCTGAAGCTCTCGCTCTCGAAGGACGGCTACGACCGCGTCGACGTCCCCGTCCGCGTCGAGGGCGAGGAGGCGTCTCTGGACCTGACGATCGCCCCCCGGCCGTTCGGCGGCGCGGTCGCGGGCGTGGTCATCGACCAGCAAGGCCGGGCCGTCGCCGACGCCAGAGTGACGAACATGGGGACGTCGTCCGACGAGGTCCGCGAGACCCGCTCCGGGCCCGACGGCGCGTTCCGCCTCGACGACCTTTATCGCGGGACCATGCGGCGCGTCCAGGTCCTCGTCCGCGCTCCGGGGTTCCAGGCCAGGCGCGTCGACGTCGAGCCCGGCCCCGCCGATCGCCCTGGCCGCGCGACGATCGCGCTCGAACCCGGCCACCGGATCCGCGGCCGGGTGGTCGATGAAGCGGGCAAGCCGCTGGCGGGGGTCCGGATCGCCTACGACGAAGGCGCCAATCCGTTCGGCGACGGGGGGACGGGCACGACCGACGCCGACGGCCGCTTCGCCTTCGACGATCTCCCCCCGAAATGCCCGTTCGGGTTCGCCAGGGCCGGCTATTCGGACCTTCAGCGCGACGACCTGCCGCTTGACGGCCCCGACGTCATCGAGGTCCGCATGGCCCCCGCCGGCGTGATTCTGGGCCGGGCCGTGGACGGCTCCGGCGCGCCGTTGCGGTCGTTCCGCGTGCGGCTCAACCATTCCCCGCTCCGGAAGCCCGGCGAGCCGAGCGCGGGCCTGTGGTCCGAACTGGTCGACCCCGGCCAGGAGTTCCAGTCGGACGACGGCCGGTTCCAACTCGGCGACCTTCCCGTCGGGACGCCCCTGCTGGTCAAGGTCTCGGCCCCCGGTCATGAAGACGCGATCTCCGAGCGCGTGGTCGTCGCCCGACCGGCGGACGCTCGCGAGGGCGAGTACCGACTGATGGCGATCGACCCGGCCTCGGTTCGGACCTACGCCGGCCGACTGCTTCGCGCCGACGGCAAGCCGGCCGTCGGTGCCGAACTACGGCTGATCGCGAGTCGGCCCGCCGGCGCCGTCCCCGCCCGCGAGGGCTTCCGCCGCCCTCTCTTCAACTGGGACGACGTCAACATCCGCATGAACCTGGATCCGTCGATCACGCGCTTCGAGGAGGCCGTCGCCGACGCCGAGGGCCGGTTCGCCTTCCCGTCGGTCCCCCGGGGGGCCCTCGTATCGCTGTACTGGCGGGGCGAGGGCGTTCCGCCGGGATCGCTCGAACGACTGGACCGCCGCGACGACGCGGCCGCGGCGGCGCTCGACGTGAAGCTCGATCCCCCCGCGCGGGTCGTCGTCACGGTCGATCGGGCGAAACGGCCCAAATTCGCGAGCGTCGATGTCCGCCCCCGTCGGCCCGAGGGGCCCTCCCGGACGGTCGCGCCCGGCTCGGACGACCAATCCCTCTTCGAGATCGGCGACCTCGCGGCCGGCGTGTACGACCTGTACCTGTTGGACTTCCTCGCGCCCTTGCCGGGCGGCCCTCCCGGCGCGATGACCCAGAAGGCCCTCGATTCCCGACACGTCACCCTGAAAGCCGGGGAGACGCTGCGGATCGAACTCCCGTGACCCTTCGAACCGGGCGTGGCGACGGCACACCCGTTGCTCCCCACGAACGGGGAGGTAAGGTGTAGGGAGCAGCAGAACGGCCTTCCCCCCCTCGCGGGGGAAGGTGGCCCGAAGGGCCGGATGAGGGGGAGGACGCGCCAGAAGGCCGTTGCCGTCCAAAGGCTTGCCGGACGGGCTTTCGCGAAATCCAACGGTCTTTTGCGCGTCGCCCCCCTCATCTGACCGCTTCGCGGTCTGTCTTCCCCCGCGAGGGGGGAAGACCGTGACAGCCGTCGTGAGACGGACTCCAATTGACTCCGGAGGACGCGAGATGAAGCCGACCTGCCGCCGCCGCCGATTCCTCCAGGCCGCCGGGGCCTCGATGCTGGTCCCGGCGTTCGCGCCGGCGATTCGGGCCGCCGGAGCGCCGCCATCGTCGCCGGTGGGGATCGCGAGGTGTCGTAAGTACGACTCGGGCGCGATCCTCGCCGAACTGGAAACGCTCATGGACAAGATCGGCGGGATTCGACCGCTGGTCGAGGGTAAGACGGTGGCGGTGAAGGTCAACCTGGTGGGGAACGTCCGCCAGGACGTCCACGGCAAGCCCGCCAGCCGCACCTACCAGGTCCATCCGGCCGTCGTCCTGGCCGTCGCCCGACTGCTCGACAAGGCCGGGGCGCGCCGGATTCGGTTCCTGGAGTCGACCCATCAGCACGAGCCGTTCGAACCCTACCTCAAGGCCGCCGGCTGGGACATCAACGCCCTGACGTCCGCCAGGGCGGCCGTGGAGTTCGAGGACACCCGCAACCTCGGCAAGCGGAAATCATACCTTGAAGTGAAGGTCCCCGGCGGCGGAGCGCTCTACCCGGCCTATCACATCAGCCCCGCGTACCACGAGTGCGACGTCTACGTCTCCCTGGGCAAGCTGAAGAACCACTTCGTGGCCGGCGTCACCCTGGGGATGAAGAACAACTTCGGCGTCACCCCGATCGCCCTCTACGGCCAGCACGAGCACGACGAACAAAGCACCAACAGCCGCGCGATGTTCCACGACGGCCACGACGAACCCGCCGACGGCGTCCCCCACGAACTGTCCCGGACCACCCCCCGGCGGCCGTCGTTCCGAGTCCCCCGCCACATCGTCGACATCGCGAGGGTCCGTCCGATCGACCTGGTGATCCTCGACGGGATCGAATCCACCTCCGGCGGCGAGGGCCCCTGGGTGCCGACCCAGCCCCAGGAACCCGGCCTCCTGATCGTCGGTCGCAACCCCGTCTGCGCCGACGCGATCGCCACCGCCGCCATCGGCTACGACCCGACGGCCCCCCGCGCCACCGGCCCGTTCCCCGGCGACAACCACCTCGCCATGGCCGCGGAACTCGGCCTGGGGACGAACGACCCGAGCCGGATCGAGGTCGTCGGGCTTCCCCTCGCCGAGGCCCGCCATCCGTACGATTGGCAGCCGCCGGAACGCAATATCTAATGATGTGAAAACATGTGGTTTCCATTCACCCGCCCAGGCCCAACCAGGCGGCGGCGTTGCCCCAGGTTATCCGCGCCTTGTCGGCGTCGGAGGCGCGCAGGAGTTCCAGCTTCAAAAGCGCGATGTCGGGATATTGAAACGGCATGCCCGTGCCGAAGGCGAGTCGACCGGGGCCCAGGGCGGTCAGGAGCCGGCCGACCTCGTCGGTGGGGATCGAGGTCGGCCGCGAGATCTCGATCAGGTAGTTATCCGGCAAGGCCCCCGCGCGGCCGAGCGGCCCGTTGATGAAGCCGACGCCGTTGAGAAGCACGAACCGCGCCTTCGGCCTCGCCGCGACCAGGGCCGCGATTTCCGCCAGCGGCACCTCCGCGACGTCGGTCAAAAGCGCCTGGTTGCGGACGTCCTCGACCCGGATCGGGATCGTGATCGGCATTCCCGCCTCGGTTGCGGCGTCGACCAGGTCCAGGCAGGCGGGGTCGCTCAGGGAGTAGCCGTGCCATTTGGGATAGATCCGAAGGCCGCGGAAGCCCAGGTCGCGACAGGCCCGCAGGTCGTCCTCCCAGCCGGCGTAGGCGGGGTTGAGGACGGCGATCGGGATGAAGCGGTCGTCTCGGCCGCGGACGTCCGCGGCCAGTCGCTCGTTGGCCGGCTGGACGTTCCGATAGGTGATCGCCAGGGCGCTTGAGACCGCCGCCCGGTCGATCCCCTTGGCGTCCATCCGGGAAAGCAAGCCGGGCGCGTCGTCGCGCCGAAGCGCACGGAAGGCGAACGGCCCCAGGTAGGCGTTGACGTCGAGGATCATCGTCGAACCCCCTCCAGGAGCCGGGCCATGTTGCCGCCGAGGATCTTCGCGCGGTCCTCGTCGGAGATCTCCGCCGCCCGGAGCCGGGCGACCCCGGTGGTCCGCGACAGGTCGCAACCGAAAAGCAGGCGGTCGACCCCCAGGGCCGCGACGGCCGCCTCGACGACGCCGTCGTCGGGGACGCTGCCGCTGGTGTCGAGATACACCGTGGGAGCGTGGCGAAGGGCCTTGATCGTCCACTCCCAGTCGCCGCCGCCGCAGAGATGGCCGCAGATCAGCTTCGCCTCCGGGTAGCGGCGGGCCAGGGTGGCGAGCCGGCCGCCGTCGGAGATGAACGGCTGGCCCGGCAACGGGTGGTGGACGTGGCCGGCGTGGTGGAGGATCACCGCCCCAAGCTCGATCGCCGCCTCGATCACCGGGAAGACGATCGGATCGTCGCAGAAGCGTTCGTTATACAGCTTCACGCCGACGAACCCCTCGTCGCCGACCCGCCTCTTGACCTCGTCGACCGCCTCGGCCCCGGCGCCGGGGTTGACGTAGCAGTAGCCGAGGACGCGGCCGTCATGCCGGCGCATGGCGTCCAGGACCCAGCCGTTGCACTCGCGGAAGCCGTCGGCGGTCGCGGGTCGTTTCGGGGTCAGGATCGAGCAGCAGAGCCGATCGATCCCCACGCGCTCGGCCGCGGCGACGAGCGCCTCGTCGGACGCCTCCCACGACGGCGACGAATGATGATGCAAGTGGGCGTGGCAGTCGATCACGAGGCTCTTCGGCGCGGGCGGATCCTCGGCGCCGGTCGACGCCGCCGCCAGCCGCGCCGTCGCGGCCAGGGCCGCGGAGCGCGCCAGGAACGCGCGCCGCGAGGGCGCCTCTCCGATCGGGCGCTGGGTCATGGGCGCGAAACTCCTAGGACTATTGAATATCATTATGTGAAATCATGCGGCTTATTCATCCTCGCGCCGCCGCGGCAAGTTCGGCGGAGCGACGGGCGGCGGCCTCGACGGCGTCGATCAGGGCGCCGCGGAGGCCGGCGCGCTCCAGGACCTGAAGGCCGGCGATGGTGGTGCCGCCGGGGCTGGCGACCTGGTCTTTCAGCTCGCCGGGGTGCAGGCCCGTCTCCAGGACCATCCGCGCCGCGCCCAGCACGGTCTGAGCGGCGAGGGTCGTGGCGACGTCCCGCGGCAGCCCGGCGCGGACGCCGCCGTCGGAAAGGGCCTCCACCATCAAGTAAACGAACGCCGGGCCGCTCCCGGACAACCCCGTGACCGCGTCCAGGAGAGATTCCGGCACCCGCGCCACCTTGCCCACCGACTCCAGCAGGGTTTGGACGACCTCGGCGTCGGCCTCCGTCGCCGTCGGCCCCAGCGCGAACGCCGAGGCGCCCTCGCCCAGAAGCGCGGGGGTGTTCGGCATTACCCGGACGACGCGGGTCGACTCGCCGAGCGCCTTCGCCATCGTCGCGATCGACACCCCCGCGGCGATCGAGACGATCAGGTGCCGCGGGGACAGCGACGGGCCGATCTCCGCCAGCGCCGCGGCCATGCTTTGCGGCTTCACCGCCAACACGACGACGTCGCTGGCCTCCACCACCAGGGCGTTGGTCTCGTGGACGATCACGCCCGACTCGCGGGCGAGTTGCTCGCGGGCCGCCGGGAACGGGTCGCTGGCGACGACGCGGTCGGCCGCGGCGACCCCCGCGCGGATCATCCCCCGCGCCAGGGCCGAGGCCATCCGGCCCGCGCCGATGAAGCCGTAACGGAGGGACTTGGGATGCGACGTCGCGGCGTTTGATTTCATGGTTCGCTCGGAAACGCGGCGTGGACCAGCCCCCGCAAGACCAGGTCGGGGACGACGAGTGCGTCCGGCCCCTCGACGGCCGGAGCCAGCAGGGAGGCGTCGCCGCCGGCCCAGACGATCCGCGGCGGCCCGTCCAGATCCGCCTCTTGCCGCTTGAGGAGTTCGCGAACGGCCCCGACGGTCCCCCAGAAGACGCCGGCCGTCAAGGAGTCCTCCGTCCCCCGTCCCCACGACGGCGACTCCGGACCCAGGTCCTCGATCAGCGGAAGCTGCGCCGTGTAATCGTGCAAGGCCCGCGCGCAGAGCCCCAGACCCATCGCGATCGCGCCGCCTTGCCAGACGCCCGCGGCCGTGACCCGCTCGACGGTGATCGCGGTGCCGCACATCACCACCAGGATCGGCCGGCCCACGCCCAACAGCTTCAACGCCCCAAGCGCCGCCAGGGCGCGATCCGAGCCGCCGGTCTCCGCGCCCTCGACGTCCTTGGGGATCGGCGCGTCCGCGGCCGTCCGGAACCAGCGGACCTCCGCCGGCCTCCGCTCGGCCAGGAACTTTTCCAGGCGCTCGGCCAGGGGCGGATTGACCGTCGAGACCGCCCAGACCGAGGGCCCCGGCAGCCTCCGATGCCAGACGTCGTACACCACGGCCCAGCGGGTCGGATCGTCCAGCGGCATCGACACCGTCGAGCCCAGAACGCCCGCCTCGTCCAGAAGCGCCCACTTCAGCCGCGAGTTTCCCAGGTCGACGACGATCCGGGGCATGGCTACTCTCCCGCGGCGGGCGGCGCGACGGCTTCGGCCTCTGCTTCGGCCTCGCGGACCTCGGCGCGCTTCTCCTGGATCGCGCGGAGGAGCCGGGGGACGCCCTCGCCGGTGACGGCCGAGATCGACAGCACGTCGCGGCCGATCTCCCGCGCGATCCGGTCGCGCGCCTCCGCCGCGCCGGTCAGGTCCATCTTGGTGACGACGACCAGTTCGGGACGCTCCGCCAGCGCCGCGCCGTGTTGGGCCAGTTCCTGGCGGATCATGGCGTGATTCTGGACCGGGTCCGAGCCGTCCGTGGGGACGGCCTCGACCAGATGGACGAGCATCCCGGCGCGCTCGACGTGGCGGAGGAACTCGTGGCCCAGGCCGTGGCCGGCGTGGGCGCCCTCGATCAGGCCGGGGATGTCGGCGACGACGAACGACTCGTCGTGGTCGACGTACACGGTCCCCAGGTTGGGGTACTTGGTCGTGAACGGATAATCGGCGATCTCCGGCCGGGCGCGGGAGATCCGCGACAGGAGCGTCGACTTGCCGGCGTTGGGGAGGCCGACCAGGCCGACGTCGGCGATGACCTTCAGTTCCAGGACGATCCAGCGCTCCTCGCCGGGGAAGCCCTTCTCGAACTGTCGGGGGGCGCGGTTGGTGGCCGACTTGAAGAAGGCGTTGCCGTGGCCGCCGCGGCCCCCCTTGGCGACGACGACCTCGTCGCCGTCGGCCTTCATGTCGCGAAGGACGTGGCCGCGGTCGCGGTCGCGGACGACGGTCCCCGGCGGCACGGTGACGACCACCGGCTCGCCGCGGGCGCCGAACTTGTTGGAGCCCTTGCCGTGCCAGCCGCGACCGCCCCGCCAGTGCCGTTGGTGCGACAGATGCGCGAGGTTCGTCAGCCCCTCGGCCGCGCGGAGGACCACGTCGCCGCCGTCGCCGCCATCGCCGCCGTCGGGGCCCCCCCTGGGGACGTACTTCTCGCGCCGGAAGCTGAGGCAGCCGTTGCCCCCGTCCCCCCCGCGCACAAGGATGGTCACGCGATCCACGAACATGGCGAGCCTAACCCAAGGGGCCGACGGCGAACGTTCCTCTCCACCGGCGGCATCCGTCGCGAACGCTACGGACGGGCGGAGTACGGCCTTCCCCCCTCGCGGGGGAAGGTGGCCCGAAGGGCCGGATGAGGGGG
>ERZ778018.1630-NODE-1630-length-17226-cov-9.811601_pt1 | contig 17226 bp, 8 predicted proteins | sample MGYA00375748_ERZ778018 | MGnify/ENA primary metagenome ERZ778018 (study PRJEB29350, sample SAMN05509839) | bioreactor metagenome | biome: bioreactor; material: wastewater | place: South Africa: University of Cape Town | collected 2014-04-22 ... | reverse complement strand
GCCGGTGTATCAGACCGTCAATCAAGAGCGCAAGTACACGGTGATGAAGCCCGTGACGCGCGCCCAGCAAATGGAGCGGCGCTACACCGTCTCGAAGCCGGTCTACGAGACCAAGAAGATGGAGCGGCGCTACACGGTGATGAAGCCGGTCTATCAGACCGAGCGTCGCGAGCGACGATACACCGTCTCGCGACCGGTCTACGAGACGGTCAACCGCGAGCGTCGCTACACGGTGATGAAGCCCGTCACCGAGACGGTGATGGTCGACCAGCAATACTCGGTCTGCCGTCCCGTCACCACGGTTCGTCAGGAGACGGTGGAGACCGGCTACTACGAGCGTCAGTATTCCACGATCCCCGGCCCGGTCGTCGAGCGTCAGGTCCGGGTGCCGGTGACCGAGGTCGACGAGTGCGGCAACGAGGTCCGCCGCGGCCTGCTGGGCCGCATCCTCCATCATCAGCCGAAGGTGACGACGACGGTCGCCGTGCAGTGCCCGCCGCGGGTGGTCAGCCAGCGCGTGTTCGTCTCGCGGCCGGTGACCCGCGACGTGTCCGAGACTCGTTACGTTCGCGAGACGATGGTCCGCCAGGTCCCCGTCACCCGTTGCCGCTACGAGGCCGAGGAGCGGGTGGAGACCACCCCCGTGACCACCTGCCGGTACGTCGCCGAGGAGCGGGTCGAGCCCTACGAGGTCCGCACCTGCCGGTACGTCGCCGAGGAGCGGGTCGAGCCTTACGAGGTCCGCACCTGCGAGATGGTCGCCGAGGAGCGCGTCGAGACGATCCCGGTGACGACGTGCAGCTACGTCGCCGAGGAGCGCGTCGAGCCTTACGAGGTCCAGACCTGCAAGTACGTCGCCGAGGAGCGTACCGAGACGATCCCGGTGACGACGTGCCAGTACGTCGCCGAGGAGCGCGTCGAGAACGTCCCGGTCGTCCAGACCCGGATGGTCGCGGAGACCGCCAGCCGTCAGGTGCCGGTCTGCGTGGCCGAGCAGGTCCCGGTCACCGCCACCCGGATGGTCGCCCGCTACGTCCCCAGGACCGTCGCCACCCAGCGGGTGACCACCGTCCCGGTCGTGGTTCCGACCTGCCTGACCTGCTACTGACCGATTCGATTCGACCGCGAGCCGACGCCGGGCGGCGACCTCCATCGCGGGGGTCGCCGCCTGGCCGGCGTCAATCGTCGAGTTTCAGGTCGAGCATGGTGGGTTCGTCCTTGATCCGGACGCGGATGACCGGGTTCTCCTCGTCCATGTACTTCTCAGCCACGGGAAAGTCCTTCGGCGGGACGGGTTTCTCCGTCTCCTGGTCAAGGTGCCGAATCGGCCTGATGTACACGGCGTAGGTTCCCGGGTCCAGCGGCACGTCGGGGCGCGAGCACTTGACGCGGAACCGGCCGTAGTCGTCGAGATTGCCCGCCCCCCAGGTATGGGCCCGGTCGTCCAGCGGCATCAGGACGACCGCCCCTTGCGTCACCGGCGCGCCGCGGACCGTGACCCGGCCCCACACCTGCGAGCCGCCGTCGTCGAAGTTGACGCCGCAGCCCGAGGCCGCCGCCATCGACGCCGCGACCAGGACGCGCGACAGCGCTCGCGAAAGATCACGCGGACGAATAGCCATGGGAACGGGCCTTTGTCGAACGACGCTTGAGGATGGGAGCGGGCTTCATCGTAATCCCGGCCGGCGTCTCGATCAATGCGGCGCGGCGGTCGATCGAAGGCGAGCGGCGAGCGTCGCGAGCGGGCCGAAGTCGAGCAGGCCGTCGCGCGTCGCCGCCAGGCACCGCAAGCCCTCGCGCGGCCAGTCCGCCGCCGCCGCGTCCAGCCCGGCCGCGTTCGCCGAGAACGCCGGCAGCGCCAAAAGCGACGGCCCGGCCAGGAAGCAAGGCGCGACCAGCCCGCCGAAGCGCAAGACCGGATGATGATGACCGACCGCCGCGCGGTCGCCGATCAAGCCGCGGTCGCCGTGCTGGATCGTCCAGCCGGCCACGTCGAGCGTCGCCACCACGGCCGGCGGTCGCGGCGACCCGACCAGCGCGCGATCGTGGTTCCCCTCGACCAGGATCAGCTCCACCCCCCGCGAGGCCAGCCAGTCCTCCAGCCGCGCGACGTCGGCCGCGGTTTCAGGGCAGGGGCGGGGCGATTCGACCAGGTCGCCGGCCACCACCAGCCGCCGCGCGTCGAACCTCGCGAACACCTTCTCCAACCGCGCGCGCGTCTCCTGGAGCGAGTGCGCCGGCACGGAGTCGCCGGCCGCTCCGCGCGCCCATTCGTACCCCAGGTGGACGTCGGCCACGACGACCGTCGCCTCCTCCGGCCGGATCGCGGCGCCCTCGGGGGTCAACAGCCAGCCCTCGTGCTCGAAGACGCCGATCATCGCGACGGCTCCGCGGCGGCGGTCACTCGGGCGTGGAGGCGGCGGAGGGCGTCGTCGGGGGATTCCAGGCGGATCGGCTCGTCGTCGCCGGGAGCGATCCAGGCGACGGCGAACGGGGAGGGGCCGTCGAGCCGCCGCGACCGTACCGCCGGCCCCGTCGCCAGCCAACGCGCGACGGCCGGGACGTCGAGGACGTCGTGAAGGACTTCCCGGCGGGTCTCGCGGAGCAGGGGGTGGTCGGGGCACGCCGCCTTCACCAGAGGGTACAGCCGGGTGGAGACCCAGTTCATCCCGCCGACCCGCACCCGCTTGCCCGGCTCCGGATTCTTCAGGACCATGAGCGCCGTCGAAGCCACCCGGCGGAACCGACGCGCCGACAACTCGCCCCGATCAACCCCCTCCAGGACGTCCGCCTCCAGGTTTTCCAACGTCGCGATCCCGTCGAAGTCGGCCGGATCGAGCCGCGCGTCGTCGTCGGGGAGTCGGAGCGTCCAGCCCAGGTCGGCGGCCTGGAACGCCAGGTCGCGGCCGCGCCGCCGTCCCAGCCTGGCCGCGACCGCCCGCCCCAGCGCCTCCGCGGCCGAGCGGTTCAAGGGGACGTGGAAGGCATAGGTCCAGCCCGGCTCCAGCGGCGTCGGGAACTCCTCGATCAAAAGCGCGTCGACGTCGGGGGTCTCGCTTTCGCGGTCCTGCGCCTCGATCAACTCGGCGACGACCGCCGCGCCGCGGGGGTCGAGCGCAAGCGCCTCGCCGAGCCAGCCGCGAACGGCCTCCGGGCCCTCGCACACCGAGCGCCGGGACGCCTCGGCGCGAACCGCGGCCAGCTCCGCGGCCAGTTCGGTCGAGAGCGCCTGGCGGTCGCCGCGCCAGACCGGCGGCGAGCCCTCGCCGCCGACGCGACGCGCGCGCAGGACCGCGCCGTCGAGCCCCTGGAACTCCAACGTCCGACCGTCCAGCACGAAGCGATCGCCGGGCGCGAGCCGCTCGGCGTAAGCCCCGTCGACCGTGCCGACCGCCTCGCCGTCGGCGGTCACCGCCACCGACTCCTCGGCGTGGATCGTCCCCACGTTGGTCCAGAACCAGCGCTTCACCCGCCCCGAACGCGCGCCGAACCAGCCGTTCCGCCTCCAGATCCGCGGCGACGTCCACCGCGGCGGCGCGCCCGGCTCGGGCTCGACCGCGCCCGCGGGGGAGGGGAGGTCGCCCGATAGGAAGTCGAGGCACGCCTGGAAGTCGCCGCGGTCCAGATCGGCCGTCGCCGCGGCCCGGCGGACGATCGCGAACGCCCCGTCGATCGACGTCTCCCCCAGGCAGGCCATGCCGATCAGTTGCTGACAGACCACGTCCAGCGGCGAGGCGACCGGCCGAAGCGGCTCGATCCTCCCGGCCCTCGCGGCCCTCGCCGTGACCGCCGCGGCCAGGACCTCCGCGGCCGTCGCCGCCAGCACCACCCCCCGCGCCCTCCCCCCGACCCGATGCCCCGACCGCCCGACCCGCTGCACCAGCCGAGACGCCCCGCCGGGCAACCCCGCCTGGACCGTCAGATCGACCGAGCCGACGTCCACGCCAAGCTCCAAACTCGTGCTGGTGACCACCGCCCGGAGCGTCCCCGCCTTCAATCGCTCCTCGACGTCGCGACGTCGCGCCGCGTCCAGCGCCGAGTGGTGTACGGCGACCTCGGAATCGCCGTCGATCCCGACGCCCGGCGCGCGCCGAAGGTCGCGCGCGATCTTCTCCGCCGTCGGCCGGCTGTTGGCGAAGACGATCGTGGTCCGCGCCTCGGCCGCCGCGCGCCGAATCCGTCGGATCAACCGCGAGTACGCCTGGCCGCGGCTGGGCCACTCGCCGGGGCCGATCAGCGACTCCACCGCGACGTCGATCGCATGCGAGCCGTCGGGCCCCGCCGCCTCGACCACCCGACACGACCGCGACGGCCCGACCAGGAACCGCGCCGCCGGCTCGGTCGGCCGGCACGTCGCCGAAAGGCCGATCCGAACGGGGTCCCCGCCGCTCGCCGCCGCCAGTCGCTCCAGCGAGATCGCCAGATCCGCCCCGCGCTTCGTCGCCGCCAGCGCGTGAACCTCGTCGACGACCAGATGCCCGACCCCTCGCCAGTGGTCGGCCCAGGCCGACTGGCTCAGGAGCAACGAAAGACTCTCCGGCGTCGTCACCAGGATATGCGGCGGATCGTCGCGAAGCTCGCGCCTTTGGTACGCGGACGTGTCGCCGGTCCGCGTCCCGATCCGGATCGGGCCGTCGTCCGTCCCCGTCAACCGCTGAATTCCGACGAGCGGGACCGCCAGGTTCTTCTCGACGTCGTAGCCCAGGCTCCGCAGCGGCGAGACGTACACGCAGCGCAAGCCGGGTCGCAGCCCACCGGCCAAACGCTCCCGGGTCAGTCGGTCGATGATCGCCAGGAACGCGGCCAGGGTCTTGCCCGTCCCGGTCGGCGAGGTCAAAAGCAGGTGCTCGCCCGCGGCGATCGCCGGCCAGGCCGACCGCTGCGCCGGGGTCGCCCCGCCGGGAAACGTCGCCGCGAACCAGGCGCGCGTCGGCTCGCAAAACCCGTCCGGCGCGTCCCCGTCGTCGTCCATCAGGGCTCGACCTTCGGGAACGGGGCGTCGCCGTAGACCGAGCGAGGGAACGTCGCGGGGACCTTCAGCTCCTCGCGGAGCCGTTGCAGCTCGCGTTTCAGCTCGGCGACGACCGGCTGGCGGGCGGGCTCGTCGTAGACGTTCCGAAGCTCGCGAGGGTCTTCGCGAAGGTCGAAGAGTTCCCAGGCGTCGAGGTCCGGGCCGTCGAAGCGGACCAGCTTGTAGCGGTCGGTGACGACGCCGTGATGCGGTCGGACGCGGTGCCAGACCGGGTATTCGAAGTACTGGTAGTAGAAGCTGGTCCGCCAGTCCTTGGGGGGCTGGCCGCGGAGGAGCGGGACCAGCGACCGACCCTGGATCTCCGGGGGGATCGCGACGCCGGCGGCCTCCAGGAGGGTCGGGGCGAAGTCGAGGGTGGAGACGATTCGCGGCTCGGTCGTCCCCGGCTTGACGACCCCCGGCCAGCGGAGCAGAAACGGCGTCCTGAGCGATTCCTCGAAGATCCAGCGCTTGTCGAACCAGCCGTGCTCGCCCAGGTAGAAGCCCTGGTCGGAGGCGTAGACCACGATCGTGTTTTCGGTCAGGCCCTCGTCGTCGAGGTACTTGAGGATCCGGCCGACGTTCTCGTCGATCGCCTTGGCGCAGGCCAGGTAGTCGTGCATGTAGCGGTTGTACTTCCAGCGGACCAGGGCCTCGCCCTTGAGGTCGGCCTTGCGGAACGCCTCGTTGCGGGGGCCGTAGTAGGCGTCCCAGGCCTGGCGCTCGTCGGGGGTGAAGCGTTCCTGGAAGTCGTTGGTCTTGGTGTCGTTGGGGGTCATCGTCCGGGCGATGGTCATGTCCTGGTCGCGTTCGGCCAGGCCGCGGCCGGAGTAGTCGTCGAAGAGGGTGGGGGGCTCGGGGTAGGTCCGATCGCCGTCGAAGCCGAGGAGGCGGACGGGGGGCGACCAGGGGCGGTGGGTGGCCTTGTGGTGGGCCATCAGGAGGAACGGCCGGGACTTGTCGCGCTTCTTGAGCCAGTCGAGCGAGACGTCGGTTATGACGTCGGTGACGTAGCCCTCGTGGCGGGACTTGACGCCCATCTCGATCATGTCGGGGGCGTAGTAGATCCCTTGTCCCGGCAGGACGTTCCAGTAGTCGAAGCCGACGGGTTGGGTCCCAAGGTGCCACTTGCCGACGACCGCGGTCTGGTAACCGGCGGCTTGCAGCAGCCTGGGGAAGGTCGTCTGGCTCGCGTCGAAGCGGCTGTTGGAGTTGTTGTGGAATCCGTTGACGTGGTTGTATGTTCCGGTCAGGACGACGGCGCGGCTGGGGCCGCAGATGGAGTTGGGGACCAGGCAGCGGTCGAATCGGACCCCCTCGCGCGCGACGCGGTCGAGATTGGGGGTCTCCAGCAGGTTCCTGGGGTCCTTGTAGGCGCTCACGGCCTGGTAGGCGTGGTCGTCGGCGAAGATGAAGACGATGTTGGGCCGGCGCGGGGCTTCCTCGGCGGCGGCCGGCGCGGCGGCGAGGGCGGCGAGCAGGGCGAGCGTGGTTCGCGCGGTCATGGGCGTGTCCGATCGAGGCGGTGGTGGATTCGGTCCCGCGTTTCCGAGCGTCACGGATTTTGGAGCGCCAAAAACGGTCTTCCCCCCTCGCGGGGGAAGACGGACGCCGAAGGCGCCAGATGAGGGGGATGGCGCGCGGGGGCGCCGTTGAATCTCGCGAAAGCCCGCTCGGACGCCTCCGACTCCCGACGGCTTTCCGGCGCGTCCTCCCCCCCGTCCGGCCCTTCGGGCCACCTTCCCCCGCGAGGGGGGAAGGCCGTTTTGAAAATCCGTGACGTCTGCCGCGATCCTTCCATGGATACCGTCTCGCGGCTTATATCTCAACCAGCAGGGCGACCGGGAAGTGGGCGAAGAGGACGGCCGCGGGGATCGCGGGGGCGCCGTCGCGGTCCTCGACGACCGCCTCCGCGGCGGTGAAGACGTCGCGGAAGCGCGTCCCCGGCGCGACGTCGGGGAGCCGGACGACGGTCTCCCCCCAGGCATCCTCGCCGATGGGCGTGAGGCCCTCGAACGACAGCCGGGTCGAGAGCCTGGGGACCGCGACGACCGCCGAGCGGCCGCCGCGGCTCCTCGAAAACGCGAAGATCGACGTCTCGCGCCTGCCCGCGGGGTGGAGCGGCGCGTACTCCCCCTCGGCGAACAGCAGCGGCGACTCCCGCCGCGCGTGCAAGGCCCGCCAGTGGACGTAGAGCTTGGCGCGGCCGTCGTTGAAGTTCTGGGCCAACTCGCGCGCCAACCCGCTCCGGTCGTCGCCGGCCCGCTCGTGGCGGCGGATCAACTCGTCGAGCATCGCCTCGCGAAGGGCGAAGTCGACGGGGCGGCGGTTGTCCGGGTCGACCAGGCTGAACTCCCAGATCTCGGTCCCCTGGTAGACGTCCGGGACGCCCGGCGCGGTCAGCTTCAGGAGCGTCTGCGACAGGCCGTTGACCCGGCCGTGGCGGGCGATCGTCTCCTGGAAGGGGAGGAAGTCGCGGAGGAACGCGGCGTTCTTGCCGCGGTCGAGCAGGTCGACGAGGAAGCCGTCGAGCGCCTCCTCGTAGTCTTCCGAGGGGTTCTGCCAACTGGTGTGGACCTTGGCCTCGCGGGTCGCCTTGACCATGTAGGCGCGGATTCGGTCGCGGAACTCGGCGAGGGCGTCGTCGTCCAGGTCGCCCGCGGGCCAGGCGCCCACGAGGGTCTGATAGAGCAGGTATTCCTCGTTGCGGCCGGGGACCTGGGAGCCGTCGGAGAGGACGCGGTGCAGGGGGATGTTCAGGTCGGTCCAGCGGACGAAGGCGTCGAACCAGTCGTCGGCGACTTCCGACAGGACGTTGATCCGCGCGCGAACGTCCTCGCTCCGCTTGGTGTCGTGGGTGGACAGGGTCGTGAGGGCGTGGGGGTATTCGACGGCGCGACGGGCGAACCACTTGTGCAGCGAGGCGGGCGAGGCGCCGAAGTGGTCGGGGGCGCCGCCGACCTCGTTGAGCGAGACCAGGCGGTCGTAGACGTAGAAGGTCGTGTCCTCGATCCCCTTGGCCGTCACGGGCGCGGTGACCTGCTGGAACTTGCCGGCGAAGTCGGCCCGCGACGGATCGTCCTCGGGGATCGTCGCCGCGTCGGGTCCCGAGGGCTCCCAGCGGTCCAACAGGACCCGCGTCAGGAAGTCGAAGACGGTCGAGCCGATCAGCGGGTTCCGCCGGCGCGCCCGTCCCACGGCGCGGCCGACGAGTTCGCGGTCCTTCTCGGAGACCTCGAGCGCGGTGATGTAGCCGCGGTAGACCGGGAACGCCGCGATCACCTCGCGCAGGGCCGAGCGCAACAGGCTGCGGGTGAAGTCGCGCGCCCGCCGGTCGCGCAGGGCGATCCGTTCCAGTTGATGCGTCAGGACGTTCAGCTCGCTGGCGAGCGAGGCGTCCATGATCAGCCGCTTCTTCTCCAGGACGAGGTCGCGGTAGGGGGTCGCGTCGTCGATCAGCTCCTCGTAGCTGGCGGTGAAGGTCGCCTCGCCGCGGCCGTCGACGAAGAGCATGTTGATCCGGTTCAAGGCGTCGTAGCCGGACGTGCCGTGGGTGGCCCACTCCGCCGGCGGGGCCTCGTCGACCGCCAGGATCTTCTCGACCACGACGTAGAGCGCGGGGGGCCGACGGCGCTCGGGCGCCGCCGCGACGACCGCCGCGCGCAACCGCGGCGCGACCTCGTCCCAGGGGAACTCCTCGGCCCGAGGCCCCTGGCGGTGGAGGCGGCGGGCGGCGACGAGGAAGATCGCCTGTTGGAGCCGATCGAGATACGTCTTGGGATCTAGAAGGCCGTCGGGGTGGTCGATCCGAAGGCCGGAGGCGGGCATCCGGTCGAGGATCTCGAGGATCAGGCGGTGGGTCTGGCTGACGACCTCCCAGCGGTCGGCGCGCAGGGCGATCAGGGCGTTGACGTCGAAGAAGCGGCGGTAGTTGATCTCGTCGGAGGCGACCCGCCAGTAGGCCAGGCGGTAGGGCTGGGCCAAAAGCAGTTCGTCGAAGCCGTCGAAGCTCCGCGGTTCCCCCGGCTCGCCGTCCAGGACGTCGAGCGCCCGGTCGACGGCCGCGGCGATTTCGGGGCTGGCCTCCAGGAGCGTCGCCAGCCGGCGCTTGACGATCTCCTTCTCGCGATGGCGTTCGGCGACGCGCCGCGGGTCGGTCTCGTACTGGGTCGGCAGGTTGCGGACGGCGGTGAGGACGCTCTGGAATTCGAGCGTCTCCTCGGCCTCGGCGCCCAGGGCCTCGACGATCGGCCCGAGGGCCGGCTCGAGGACCGCCTCGTAGGTCCGCGGGTCCAGGGGAAAGCGGTGCTCGAAGTAGGCGACGTGGAACGAGCCGCCGTCGCGGACGAGTTTCAGGTCGCCGCTTTCCAGGACGTCGCCGTAGAGCCCGCCGAGCAGCGGCAAGAGCACGTTGCCGCGGTTCTCCGGCCGGGTCGGCGCGGCCCAGTCGATGTCGAACGACTCGGCGAAGACCGACGCCTGGCCGTTCTCCAGGACGTCGTTCCACCAGGGGTTCTCGTTGCCGAGGATCCCCATGTGGTTGGGGACGACGTCCAGGAGCAGGCCCATCCCGCGGTCGCGGAGGGCGGCCAGCATGGCCTCGTGGTCCTCGTCGGTCCCGATCTCGGGGTTGAGCCGGGAGTGGTCGACGATGTCGTAGCCGTGGGAGCTGCCGGGGGCGGCCTTGAGGTAAGGGGAGGCGTAGAGGTCGCTGATCCCCAGCTTCTCCAGGTAGGGGACGATCGCGCGGGCGTCCTGGAAGCGGAAGCCGGCGTGGAGTTGCACGCGGTAGGTCGCCGTCGGGGTGACGCGGCGGGCGTCCACCTCCGCGGCCGCGGCGGCCAGGAGGGTTTGGACGTAAGCGTCGATCGAGGACGGTTCGGAGGGTGTCGCGGCCTGGGAGGGCGTCGCGGCCATGGAACTGGGCCCCTTTCGTGACTGCGGGTGGCGCGGCGGGCGCCGCGACTGGGTGGGGGGCGCGAGCCGTCTTTCCGACGATCCGGACGGACTATTCCGTCCCCTCTCCCACCGGGAGAGGGGACGTCGCGCGTCATCCCCGAATTCCGAGTTGAAACGTCGTGGTCATGTTCACGCCTCAAGGTGATAAGGAATGGTCGCGGCCGTCCCTTCCGCCGTCAGATCTCGCGCGGGGGCGCCGGGCTGGCGGAGGGGACCGGCGCCTGGGGGCCGGTCGCCTCGCGGCGAAGGACCTCCACCTGCTTGGCGGAGACGTCGGCCTGGGCGTCGTCGGGTTCGCGCGTGAAGAACACGGCCGTGGAGCGGGCCTGGAGTTCGTAGACCGAGCCCCCCTCGGCGACCAGCGGTTCCTGGTCGTCGTCGTGGGTGTCGAGCGCCCGGCGCCACACCTGGCCCCAACGGGTCTCCGGCAGGGTGAAGGGGATGGCCTCGTAATGGGCGTTCAGGAGGATCAGGGCCGTGTCGTCGACGATCGGGGCGCCGCGCTCGTCGACGTCGTCGATCAGGTCGCCGGCGAGACGGACGCCCAGGCATTTGACGTAGCCGGCGTCCCAGTCGTCGTCGGTCATCTCGCCGCCGGCGGGGACCAGGAACGAGACGTCCTTGATCTCCGAGCCCCGCAGCGCGCGTCCGTAAAAGAACTTGCGGCGCTGGAAGACCGGATGCTCGTGGAAGAGTCGGGCGACGCCGCGGGTGAAGTCGAGGAACTTCTTTTGCTCCTCGTCCAGGTCCCAGTTCATCCAGTTCAGCTCGTTGTCCTGACAGTAGGTGTTGTTGTTCCCCTTCCGGGTGTGTTGGAGTTCGTCGCCGGCCAGGAGCATGGGGACGCCCTGGGAGAGCAGGAGCGTGGTCATGAGGTTGCGCATCTGGCGGCGGCGCAAGGCCAGGATCTCCGGGTCGTTGGTGGGGCCCTCGGCGCCGCAGTTCCAGGAGTCGTTGTTGGGCGAGCCGTCGCGGTTGCCCTCGCCGTTGGCCTCGTTGTGCTTCTCGTTGTAGGAGACCAGGTCGTGGAGGGTGAAGCCGTCGTGGCAGGTGACGAAGTTGATGCTGGCGAACGGGGCGCGGCCGTTCCACTGGTAGAGGTCGCTGGAGCCGCAGAGGCGGGTGGCGAACTCGGAGACGGCGCCGCCGTCCCCCTTCCAGAACCGGCGGACGCCGTCGCGGTACTTGCCGTTCCACTCGGTCCAGAGGACGGGGAAGTTGCCGACCTGGTAGCCGCCGGGGCCGACGTCCCACGGCTCGGCGATCAGCTTCACCTGGGAGATGATCGGATCTTGATGGATGATGTCGAAGAACGCCCCCAGGCGAGCGACCTCGTACAGTTCGCGGGCCAACGTGCTGGCCAGGTCGAACCGGAAGCCGTCGACGCGCATGTCGACGATCCAGTAGCGCAGGCTGTCCATGATGAGCTGGAGGGACTGGGGGAGGCTCATGTCGAAGGTGTTGCCGCAGCCGGTGAAGTCCATGTAGTAGCGGCGGTCCTCCGGGCTGAGGCGGTAGTAGCCGGCGTTGTCGACGCCGCGGAAGGAGAGCGTCGGGCCTTGCTGCTGGCCTTCCGCGGTGTGATTGTAGACCACGTCCAGGATGACCTCGATCCCCGCGGCGTGCAGGGCGCGGACCATCGTCTTGAACTCGCGGACCGCGGCGAACGGGTCGCTCGGGTTGGTCGAGTAGCGGGGGTCGGGGGCGAAGAAGCCCAGGGTGTTGTAGCCCCAGTAGTTGACCAGGCCCTTGTCGACGAGGAACCGGTCGTCGACGTGGTAGTGGATCGGCAACAGCTCGACGGCGGTGACCCCCAGCGACTTGAGGTGGTCGATGGCCGCCTCGGCGGCCATGCCCGCGTAGGTGCCGCGGACCCTGTCCGGGACGTCGGGCATCAACTGGGTGAAGCCCTTGACGTGGGCTTCGTAGATGAGGGTCTTGTGCCAGGGGGTCTGGGGGGGGCGGTCGTCCCCCCAGACGAAGGCGGTGTCGGCCACCGCGCCCAGGGGGGCGAAGGGGGCGCTGTCGCGCTTGTCGAAGGCCAGGTCCTCCTCCGGGTCGCCCAGGGGGTAGCCGAAGAGCGAGTCGTCCCAGGTCAGGTCGCGACCGATGGCCTTGGCGTAGGGGTCCAGGAGGATCTTGTGGGGGTTGAAGCGGTGGCCGTTCCCGGGGTCGAACGGGCCGTGGACGCGATAACCGTAGAGCTGGCCGGGGATGGCGTCGGGGAGGTAGACGTGCCAGACGTTGGCGGTCACCTCGCGGAGGGCGACGGTCGCCGATTCGCGGGTGGATCCGGGCTCGTCGAAGAGGCAGAGCGAGACGCCCCGGGCGTTCTCGGCGAAGAGGCTGAAGTTCACTCCGGCCCCGTCCCAGGTGGCGCCGAGGGGGAAGGGGCGGCCGGGCCAGACGCGCATGGAGGTGGATCCTTCGAGGACGCGGCGGATGGGGCCCCGTGGTCGCGACGCGACTTCGTCGGCTCGCCTTCGGGGTCGAATTCCACCATAAGCGAACCCGGCGCCGACGGCCAGGGTTCAGGCCGTCGGCGCCGGGAGGCGCGGGTCGGATCCTCGGGATCGATCCGGTCGTCGCGGGATCAGCCGCGTCGGGGGCCGACGGGGCGGCCGGTCGAGTGGGGGGGGGTCATGAACCGGGGGCCGCGGAAGAGGGGCCTGGGGGTGGAAGGCCGGTCGCCCGCGGCGGCGTGACGGGCGATCCTCCGCTCGCGCCACCAGCGTCGGGCGGTTCGGCGGAGGTGGAACGTCGAGACCGTGACGAACGCCACCGCGAACGGCAGGTCGAGGGTCGAGCGTTGGACCTTGCCGTCGGCGGCCTCCAGCGGGGGCGCGGCCGACTCGACGGCGGCCAGGGCGGCGGCCTCCGCCACGTCGCCGCGGTCGGCGCCCGCGGGGGCGGTCGCGGTCGCGTCCGGTCGGTCCAGCAGCCACCGGAGACCGCCGAGGACGCTGTCGGCGACCCGCTCGGCGCGCTCCAGGGCGCCGGCGTCGGCCTCGGCCTCGGTCGACGCGCGGGCGAGGGCCTCGTCGGCGACGGCCGGGGATCCCTCGGGTTCGGTGAAGCCGGCGGGGCTTCTGGGGGCCCCGTCGTCGGCCTGGCCTCCGCCGAGGACCAGGCTGGCCGCCGCGGCCGTCGCGCCGGGGCCGGCCCAGGCCACCAGGGGGAGTCCGCCAGGGGCCGCCGCGGCCGTCGGGACGACGGCGTCGCCGGTCGCCGAGGGCCGGCCGACCGGCGTGGAGCCGGCGCCCAGGGCCCAGGGGGACGGGCCCATCTCGAACCGGCCGGCGGCCGGCGCGACGGGGCCCCGCGACGGCGAGGATCGGGGCGAGCCGACCGTCTCTCCCAGTCCCACTCCGACCGCTCCGCCGCCGCCGACGGGTCGGGCCGTCAGCGACTCCTCGGACGTGGCGGCCCCCGTCAGAAGCCACGAGCCGGCGAGCCTGGCGTCGCCGACGGCGACGATCCGGATCACGAACGACCCGGCGCCCGGTCGGATCCACACTTCTTGCGGGCCGGGGTCGGAGCCGTCCGCCACGACGCGGACCTTGCCGTCGGCGGCGACGACCTCGACCCGGAAGCGGCCGGAACTCGGAACGACGTTCAGCACCAGCGAGCCGCCCTCGCCCAGGACGACCGGGACGTCCACAGCGGCGCCCGCCGCGAGCTCCAGCGCGCCGGAGGCGACGATCCCTCCCCGCGGCGGAGCGGTCGGGCCGGCCGGACGCGCCGCCGCGGCCTGGGCGGCGGTGACGGTCCACGAGGCCAGCGTCCCGGCCGGCAGGCCGTCGGCGACCGGGACCCGGCCGATCAGATCGGCCAGCGGCTTGACGCCGGCGACCGTCAGGCGGTACGCGCCCGCGGGCGGCGGCGCGACGAACCGGAAGCGGGCGCTGGTCAGCCCCTCGCCCACCGACGTCAGCTCGACGGCGTAAGTCGCCCCCGAGGCGTCGACGACGACGACCGCGTCGGAGCGCAGCCGGGCCGGGTCGATCGGCTCGGAGAAGGCGATCGAGAAGCCCGCGTCCGACGGGTCCGGCGCGAACGACGTCACGCGGGTCGGCGCGGCGGCGGAGATCGCGTCGAGTTCGAGGCGGAACGCGCCTCCCGCCGCGCCGGCGGCCCTGGAGACCGTCACGACGTAATCGCCCGCCGGCAGGCCGGCGAAGAGGAACGGGTCGTTGGGAAACTCGGTCGCGAGGTTCGTCGCGGCGGTCCCCGAGGCGACCTGGCGGCCGCTGGCGTCGTACACGGCCAGGCCGGCGATCAGGTCGCTGCCGATCCGCGCCGCGTCGACGTGGACGGAGAGCCGCCAAAGCGCCGTCCCCTCGGCCAGATGGAATCGGAACGATGCGGCGGCCGTCGCGCCGTCCAGCGTTCCCGCCGCGGATGCGACGTCGGGCCCGACGACCCCCAGGTCGGTCGTCGCGCCGGCGGCCTTCACTACGAACTCGGCGACCGCGTGGTCCTGGGACGGATCCCATTGGCTCTGGGAGTAAAGCATGGACAAGCTCGAGCCGCCGACGAGCACGATCCGATAGCGGCCGGGGTCCAACTTCGTCGGCAAGGCGAGCGTGGCGGTCTCGCCGTCCAGGGTCGCCGGTAGCCAGCCGTCGCGTTTGACGATCGTGAAGTCGGAGCCATCGGAAGCGATCTGGTGGAGTTCGACGTTGTTGTCGGACCAGAAAAGACCGGCGGGTCCTCCCATGCGGAAGATCAGGGACGAGGGCGCGTCGTCGGCGTCGAAGGTCGAGTCGTCGGCGGGCGTCGTGGAGAGTTGGGGTTGGAAGGCGCCGGGGCCGCCCGGAAGGGACCCCGGCGGTAGTCCTGGTGGAGCGTCCGGTGGCGGGGTCGAAGGGAGGCTCCTCGTCAGGCCTGGAGGGAGGCCCGGCGGCAAGCCTGGAGGGAGTTCCGCGGGGAGTCCCGTCGGCAAGCCCAGGCCCCCGACGGCCCCCGTCGTCTGGGACGGGGTCCGACGCTCTTCCAGGCGGTCGATCGCCGGGGCGCGCCACTTTCGAGACCGTCGCGTCATCGTCGCACCCTCGCCTTCTTCACGCCGCTTGGCCGTTCGCGCCGACGCGGCTCACGCCCGCCTTTGGACCTTGGACTGCTTGCCGAACGTCGGGAACGCGTCGTCGCCATCGCGTCCCCAGGAGGAGAGCGCGTCGTCGAGGGCGTTGACCGAGATCCACGACCCTCCCCACCACCCGGCCGAGGCGTTCTGGGCGTTGGCCATGCTCCATGGGGCGCCCGGCGTCGGCGACGGCGCCGCGAAGGCGCTCCAGGAGGCCGTCCGGTCGCCGAACGCCGCGACCGTCAAGGCGTCCCCGTTGCCGGCCAGATCGCCGATGCGAATCAGGTCCTCGTCCGGCTCGGCCCCCACGTCGGCCGTCATCGGGATGAAGCCGCCAGGGCCGCCGACCTGGCTGGCGACGACCGTGTAGGGGGGCGGGAAGGGAGTCATCGCGTAGTTGCCGAAATTGACCTGCATGCCGTAGGCCCCGGTCCACCCGCCCGAAGACGACGAGAGCCGGATGAAGTACGCCTGCCCCGCCGAGACGCCGGGGACGGTGATCGTCGCCGTGTCGCCGTAGGCGGTCCCGTCGACGGTCCCCTTGAGGTTCAGCGAGACGTCGTAGACGGAGATCGCGGGCGTCAGCGAGCTGAGTCCCGTCGACTGCATCTGGACCGTGAGCTTCCCGGAGTTGCTCGACGGGACGGTGACCCAGAACCACTCGGTCTGGCCCGGATACGAGATGTCGAGGTTGGGGAGCCGGATCTGGTTGAGGTTGGAGCGCAGGGGGTCGAGGCCCATGGCCTGGTACCAGTACTGGTTGCTATAGCCGTTGCTGTTGAAGGCGTCGCGCGGCCGCGCGCCGTAGATCGACTGGATGCCGGCCACGTCGTCGGAGTTGAGGGACTGCCGCTGGCCCACGTAGTAGGCGTACATGTCGGCGTAGTAGACCTGGCTGTGGTCCATCCCCAGGGCGTGGCCGAACTCGTGGATCGCCACGGTCGTCAGGTCGCGGGCGCCGTAATAGACGTTGGTCCAGGGAGTCGTCGAGTTTAGAACGATGTCGCCGGCCAGGGTGCCGCCGTTGATCGGCGGCGGGGCGAACGCCGCCCCCAGGGTCGCCGTGTCCAGCGGGATCGCGCCGATCCGAATGTCGCCGAACCGCGTATCCCCCTGCTGGTTGCCCGAGCCGCCGAACGCCTGGCCGTTGTCGGCGACCTGCACCAGGTTGATGCCGGCCACCGCCTGCCAGGTCGCCGCCGCGCTCTGGAACGCCTTCTGCCAGTCGGCTCGCGAGATCCGGGAGTCCATCGTCTGGAACAGCGTGCTGGGCGTGCCGCCGACCGACGTGCCGTCGGGGGCGAAGCTGTAGGTGATCTTCGCGCCGTAGACCCAGTTGGCGCCGAGGGTGGCGTAGAGCAGCAGCCGCTCCTCAAGCCCCTCGAGGGCGGGGCGGGCGCGACGGGGCGAGGACGACGAACCCCCAACGCGCGATCGACCGTTCGGATGACTCATCTTCGATGCACTCCCTTGAGTTGTGGATCTCGAAACCCCCGGCCGCGTCGGTCCCTGGCGATGCGCGCGAACGTCCCAGACGGCCCGCCCGGAGCGCATCTATTGGGGGCTTCTAAGGACACCCTAGGTCGCGTTTTCAAGGCCGGCCGGATTTTCCGGATTTTCTCCGCGGGACCGCCGACCCCTCGCCGCGACCTCGAACGCCGCCGAGGCCCCGCCCCCGCGAGACCGCGGCGGGCGTCGCTTGTCACGACGAGGGGCCAGGATAGTCGACCCGAGCCCCACGAGCGATCACGCATACAATTATCAACGCGCGCGGGGTCGACCTCGGCTATTCCGAGTCGTCGCGTCGATCGCCGTCGACCGTGGGGGAAATGGTCGTCGCGATGGGAGGGAGGTGGCGGGATCGACTCGGCGGCGGGGATCGGAAGGGGCGCGAAACGACACCGACGTCGCGCCCGCGGGTTGCGAGCGGCGACGTCGGCGTGTTTGGACTTCAGCTTATGAGACGAGCCCCGACCGTTGGATCCGGTCGGGTCGTCGTCGCGGGAGCGGCGCCTCAGTGCTGGTAGCTCGCCTTCGCGGGAGCCTGGGGAGCCGAGTAGATCTGCGGGGCGGCCTTGATCGGAGCCTGAGGCGCCGAGTAGACCTGCGGGGCGGCCTTCACCGGGGCCTGCGGGGCCGGGGCGACCTTGACCGGAGCCTGCGGGGCCGG
>ERZ778018.1629-NODE-1629-length-17236-cov-5.177987_pt1 | contig 17236 bp, 13 predicted proteins | sample MGYA00375748_ERZ778018 | MGnify/ENA primary metagenome ERZ778018 (study PRJEB29350, sample SAMN05509839) | bioreactor metagenome | biome: bioreactor; material: wastewater | place: South Africa: University of Cape Town | collected 2014-04-22 ... | reverse complement strand
GCACCTCCCGCCGCTGATTGCGGAGCTGGTCGTCAGGCGAGGCCATCAGCTGTTCGAACTGGTGCCGATACACCGGTCGTTGGAGGAGGTTTTCATGGACCTGGTCGAGGGCGGAGAGCAGTGAACACGCTCACAATCGCACGATTTACGATACAGGAGGCGATCAGCCGGCGCTTGATTCTCGCCGGAGCGATCCTGAGCCTGGCGTTTCTGGGGTTGTTCGCGCTCGCCTTCTATTTGATCTACCAAAACGATAACGAGCTCTCCGGGCCACTCAGCAACGCACAGACGCAGGCGATGTTCGGCACCGTGATGTCGGTGCTCGGGTTGTATGCGATCAATTTCCTGGCGGGCTTCCTGGCACTCTTCCTTTCAGTCGGCGCAATCTCCAGCGAAATCGACTCCGGCGCGCTGCACGCGATTCTCGCCCGGCCGTTACGGCGGGCGGAATTTGTCGTCGGTCGCTGGCTGGCGTATGCCGGGCTCATCGGTGTTTATGTGGGGCTCATGGCGGGCATGCTGTTACTCTCCGCCTGGCTCATTTCCGGCTATACGACGCCCGATCCGGTACGTGCAACGTTGCTGATGATGCTGGCATCGATCGTCTTGCTCACGCTCAGCCTCCTCGGCAGTACCGTGCTCTCCACGCTTGCCAACGGCGTCGTCGTGTTTAGCCTTTTCGGCCTCGCCTGGCTCGCCGGGATCATCGAAGTGATCGGCGGTGCACTCTCGAACGATGCGATGCTCAACATCGGCACGGCGGTGAGCCTGCTCATTCCGAGTGACGCGGTCTGGAGAGGCGCCTCATACTACGTCCTGTCACCGCTCTACCTCGTCAGATTGCGATCAACAGCCGATGGGCTGCCGTTCGTCGGCAATAGCCCTCCGGCGACGGCGCTGGTTCTCTGGGCGCTGATCTACCCGCTGGTCATGCTCGGAGCGGCGGTTCTGACCTTCTCCCATCGAGATCTGTGAGCCGCATCAGCGAATGCCCGAGCGTCTCGCTCCGGCCATACCTAGTGCTGCCATGTATAATGTTCTTCTTGAGACTGTGGCGTGTCTCGTCACGTCGGGTGATAGGCGGACAAATGGAGATCAACAAAGACCTCGTCGCTGCTTCCTCAACGCCGATCGTGCTGGCCATTCTGGCCGAAGCCGACAGCTATGGCTATGCGATTCTCCAGCGCGTTCGGGAGTTGTCCGGCGGTCGTATGGAATGGACGGACGGCATGCTCTATCCGGTGTTGCACCGGCTGGAGCGGCTCGGCTATATCGAAGCGCGCTGGGAAGTCGCGGAGAGTGGCCGTCGCCGTAAGTATTATCGGATCACCTCACAAGGCCAGACCCAGCTGGCAGAGGAGCGGCGGCAATGGCTCGCGGTCGATGCGACGCTGCGTGGAATCTGGCAAGCGCTCTCCCTACCCAATCCCGCTGTCCAACTACGAGCCGCCGCGCCGCGGCCCCTGGGGACTTGAGCAATGCAGGTATCGGGAGATACTACAACGCTCGAAGATCAGATTAATCAATGGCGCACCTACCTTCGCCATCGCCAGGCGATCCACTCCGTCGATGTCGCGGAGCTGGAGGATCATCTGCGCGAGCAGATCGAAGGCCTGATCGACGCCGGACTCGAGCCCGATGAAGCGTTCCTCGTTGCGGTGAAGCGAATGGGCAACCTCGACGCGCTCTCGCGGGAATTCGCGCGGGAGCATTCGGAACGGCTCTGGAAGCAGTTGGTCGTCGCCCCCTCAGAGGGCGAGAGCGCACGGGTGGCGGTTCAAACCGACGCAATCGTCGCGATCGCGCTAGCTGTGGTAGCGGCAGTGCTCATCAAGCTCCCGGCACTCTTCGGCTTGGATCTCGACCACGACGCCGGCCTCTACGCGCGCAACGTAAGCCTCTTCGTACTCCCGCTGCTGACTGGCTATTTCGTCTGGAAGCGGCGCCTTGACATGCGCACGCTCGGTTGGATTGCGCTGGCATTCGTTGGTGCAGCGATCTTCGCGAACGTCTATCCATTCCACTCGGAAGGCTCGACCGAGGTGCTGACGGCGCTGCATCTGCCGATCACACTCTGGCTGGCCGTCGGTATCGCTTACGCCGGCGGGCGTTGGGGCGACAGCGGCCGACGGATGGATTTCATTCGGTTCTCGGGCGAACTCTTCATCTACTATGTGCTGATCGCGCTCGGTGGCGGGGTGCTGACCGGGTTCATGGCGCTGATTTTCCAGGCGATCGGAATCGACACCAAAACATTCTTCTCGCTCTGGATGCTACCGTGCGGCGCGGTCGGTGCCGTTCTGGTCGCGTCCTGGCTCGTCGAGGCGAAGCAAAGCGTGATCGAAAATATGGCGCCGGTGCTCACGCGCCTCTTCACGCCGCTCTTCGCCGCCGTCCTGGTGGCGTTCCTCGGCGCCTGGCTCTGGACCGGCCGTGGTGTCGACATCGAGCGGGATGCGCTGATTGCCTTCGACCTGCTTCTCATGGTCGTCGTGGGTCTGTTGCTCTATTCGATGTCCGCGCGGGATCGCTATTCGTCGCCCGGCATCTTCGATCTGTTGCAGGTTGTGCTCGTGATCAGCGCGCTCTTGACCGATGCCGTCGCGCTCTGGGCGATCGCCGCGCGAATCAGCGACTTCGGCTTCAGTCCAAATCGCACCGCCGCACTCGGCATGAACATCATTCTGCTCGTCAATCTCGCCTGGTCCGCCGTGCTCTATATCCGTTTTCTACGCGGCCGCGGTTCGTTCGCAAGCCTCGAACGATGGCAGACCGACTATCTGCCGGTCTACGCCGCCTGGGCTGCTATCGTCGTGATCGTCTTCCCACCAGCGTTCGGCTTCGTCTGAGTCGCTGCGTCAGGATCGCGCGCCAATACGTCATCCTTGCATCATGGACCGCTCTGTGGTTTTGTGAGCCGTACACGTGAGTACCGACCCACGTTGGCGAGACACAAGAAGGAGCCGGTCGATGACCCTCGGCGATCGTCAGTTTGACTATCTCATCGTTGGCGCCGGATCGTCCGGTGCGGTGCTCGCCGCGCGCCTGAGCGAGAATCCAAAGACCTCGGTGCTGCTCGTCGAGGCTGGTCCCGACTATCGCTCCGCCGATGCACCGGCCGCGATGCACAGCGCCAATCCGCTCGGTATTACCAACCCCGATGCCTATCCCGACCATCAGTGGCCGGCGCTCCTCTCGCGCCGCACCAGTCGCCAGGGGCCGCGTCGCTACGATCGTGGTCGAGGGCTCGGCGGGAGTTCGACGATCAACTATATGATCGCCCATCGTGCCATGCTGGAAGACTACGACAACTGGGCCGAGCAGGGCTGTGAGGGCTGGTCCGGCGAAGAACTCTTGTCGGATATGAATCGACTCGAAAACGATCTCGACTACGGCGACGCGCCGTATCACGGGAATCGCGGCCCGGTCACGATCTATCGACCCACGTTCGCCCAATGGGGCAAGGTCGATCTTGCGCTCCTCGAAGCCGGGTTGGAGCTTGGCTATCCCTGGGATCCCGATCTGAACGCGCCGGAATCGACGGGCATCTGCGCGATGCCGGTCAATCGGTCACAGGTCGGCCGTATGTCGACCAACGATGCCTATCTCGAACCAGCGCGCGATCGATCCAACCTGACGATTCTCGGTGAGACGCATGTTGACCACGTTCTCTTCGACGGGTCGCGGGCCATTGGCGTGCGGGCCCACCGTGATGGCCAGTCGATCAAACTCTTCGGCCACGAGATCATTATCGCGGCCGGCGCTGCGTTCAGTCCGGCCATCCTTCTCCGCTCCGGCATCGGTCCAGCGGCCGACCTGCAAGCGCTCGGCATCGACGTACGCCAGGATCTCCCGGTGGGGCATAACCTGCTCGATCACACCGCCGTCGGAGTTCGTTTCGATCTCCGCCCTGAGGCTCGCGCGACACATTGGGACAGTCGTCTGATGTGCTGCTACATCCGCTACAGCTCGGGGCTGGCCGGAGCCGGGGCTAATGACATGGTGATCAGCAGCCGCAATCTGAGCGGCTTCGATGAGGCGGGGCTCGCCTTCGGCGGCATCAACATCCTCACCTGGCAGAATTTCTCGCGCGGTACGCTGACGTTGGCGAGCCGTGATCCGTTCGACGTACCGGTGATCGACCAGAATCTGCTCAGCGACGAGCGCGATCTGGTGCGCCTGCGCGATGGTGCTCGACGGCTCTTCGCGCTCGCCCAGCACCGTGCGGTTCGGGCCATTGCCGAGCGCGTCACTTTGGTCAACTATGGATCCGACGCACCGTTCACGACGATCGATGACGTCGCTGACGATCGCGATCTCGATGAATGGTTGCTCACTGCCTCGCGCGATACCTGGCACATCTCCGGCACCTGCCGCATGGGCGCCATCGACGATCCACGCACCGTCGTCGACTCCAACTGCCGGGTCCTCGGCACCGAGAACCTGCGCGTCATCGACGGCTCGATCATGCCCGACGTCACCCGTGCCAACACTAATCTGACGTGCATGACCATCGCCGAGCACATGGCGAGAAGGTTGACGAGGTAACGGAAGAGCCCACACCGCTAGCCGGTCCCTCCCACTGACTCCCTCCCCATGGGAGGGAGAACCGTCTCCCAATACTGGGCGAGGGGAGATTCAGGGGGGAAGCGGTCGTGTTCCATCCTGCCTACCGATTCGCCAAGGGGACAGAGAACCTGAGAGCAATTTGCAGATACGTTGACCCACTGGTCCCGGTAGGGGCAACCCCCCGTGGTTGCCCTGGTCGTGTGCCGTCATGTTTGGCCGCAGGGTACCAGGGCAACCACGGGGGGTTGCCCCTACGAAGGTTGGTCAATTAATGTGCCAACCGCTGTAACGCTCCCAAAAAGACACCCCTCTCCCAGTAGTGGGAGAGGGGCTGGGGGTGCGAGCCGCGCTTCGCGCTTACCAGATCTCCGGGACCGGGTTAGGAACCAGCGACGCCATGATCCGCGAAAAGCGCTTCGCTCGCCGATGCTCGGCGGGCGAGCCGGCCGGTTTGATGTTCTGGTTCAGCTTGAAGATGTTGAGCGGGTCGTAGCGCAGCTTCACGCCGGCCAGTCGCGCGTAGGTCATCGGCGGATAGGCCTCGTGCACCCGCTCTTCGCCTTCATCTCCCAGGAAGTTGACGTAGACACCGGAGGCGAAGGGCTTCAGTTCGTTCCAGAGACGTTCAGTCCACTGGCGATTCTCCTCTTCCGCACCCGTGTTGATGAGAGCGAGGAAGATCGACTTGTCGCGATGTCCAAAGGCAGTCGCCTGGTTGGGAACCCGCGCCATTGCACCGCCAAGTCCACGGATCTGGATCATCGCGAACGGATCGAACGCCGTCTCGACGTTGGTCACGATCGCCTCGATCGCCGCATCGGACAGGCCATCCATGAAGCCGGACTTGACCGTTGCATGGTGCCGTTTGGCGCCTTCCGCGGTGAACTCGTAGAGTCCGGCATACGGCATCGGGACGAGGAGTTCGGCGACCGGTTCAGCCAGCGCGCGCAGCGGCGCGACGACCTTCTGTCCTTCTTCGGGATCGCCGGCATAGGCCACAAGAATGATGAAAGCCGGTTTGAAATGCCATTCGGCCGGGACGATCGGCAGCGGCGGCGCCGGCATCACGTTGGCGATCGTGGTCAGCTCGTCCGGGGCGGTCGTCGTGTAGTCGGCATAGCCACGAAGCACCTCACGCGTGACCGGCAGGATGATGGCGCCGCCGAGAATCATGCCGACTGGCTGCAAATCGAACTCGAATGACGTGATGATCCCGAAGTTGCCGCTGCCTCCGCGGATCGCCCAGAAGAGATCGCTGTTTTGCGTCTTGCTCGCCGTCAGGAGGCGACCATCGGCTGTCACGATTTCCGCGGAGCGCAGGCTATCGATCGTCAGGCCATATTTGCGAACCAGGAAGCCAATGCCGCCGCCGGTTGTCAATCCGCCGAGGCCGACCGAGGCGGTGTCGCCGGTCGAGAGCGCCAGACCGTGTGGTTGCGTTGCGGCCAGCACATCAGCCGTCGTCGCACCCGGCTGCGCCCAGAGCGTCCTTGTTTCGGGGTCAACACTGACCGCCGTCATACCGGACATGTCAACGACGACGCTGCCGTCGGCCATGCTATAGCCCGGAACGCTGTGTCCGCCACTGCGGACGGTAACCGGCAGGTCGTGCTCACGGGCGAACTCGACGGCGCGAATGACGTCGGCGGCATCGGCTGCCCGCACGATGTAGGCCGGATGACCATTGTGGAACATGTTGACCAGTTCGCGAGCCTCGTCGTACTCGACATCGTTCGGTCGCACCAGGCTACCCAGCAGCCGCGACTCGAACGACTGCGTCAAAACCGGATCGATCACCTCGGAACTCCGCGAAGTTGCAACCGTCATTTCCTGTTCCCTTCCAATCAGAATCGGTAAAATCTCCAGAACTCCGGAGCGGCCACGCCACTCGCTGTTCGATGATCTGAGTATCGCGATGTGCGACGCTGGCGAGACCGGGGAAACAACGGGAATGCAAACTGAGGAATGGTGCGGGCTCTAACCCTGCCGCTTTGGCCAGGTACGCGTGACACCTCGGGTCAGTACAGGACAGGGCTCATCCGCTCACAGTACAGGGCTGGGCAGCAGCACGATGGAGAACGATTCACCGCGTCAAGGTCCAGAACGCGCGCAGTCATCGCATTCCGTCGGCTCGGCTGAGTCACGGAAGACCGATAAGCGGGACAGGGCCGAACCGCGATCCGAGCAGTCAATTCAGCAGTATCGCGACATCTTCGAGATCGCCAGTGACGGCCTCGTCGTCAACGATCTGGTGAGCGGAGTGGTGCTCGAAGCGAACCCTGCGTTCTGCCGCATGCACGGATACGACACGATGGTGGGGCTCCATCCTTCGACCTTCATCCATCCGGATAGCCAACCGATTTTCGCCGAGTACGTCGAAGCGATCCGCGCCGGCCGCGAATACCGCGCCCGGGCTCAGGACATTCGGCGCGACGGGACCGTGTTTGATGTCGAAGTCCTTGGGCGTTTGATGACGTATAACGGTCAGCCGGCGATGTTGGGTGTTGTCCGCGACGTCAGCGAGCAGGTCCGCGCCTATCTGCAGCTGGAAGAACGCGTCGCCGAGCGCACAAACGAGATTCAGCGGCGCCGTGAGGTTGCCGAAGGTCTGCAGGAGCTCCTAGCCGTCGTTAATTCGCGGCAGTCGTTGCAGGAGATCCTCGATTACCTGGCGATGCAATCGCGCCGCTTGCTCGGCAGCGATGCCAGCGCGCTCTTTATGCCGGTCGATGAGCCGGGAGTCGAACTGTTGAGCATCCGGGCCTCCGACAGGCTAACACCCGAACATTCGACGGTTCGCATGCCGTTCCACGGCTCATCGACCGGCCTCGCCTACATTCGACGCAAGGCTGTGATCGTGCCCAACCTGCGCGCCGCTTTGCCTCTGGAATACGTCCCCAATGACACGCTGCAACTGAACGAGCAATCGAACCGCATCGAAATCGTCCGCCTTCCGTCACTCCTGGAACACCCGGAGCACGATCCTGACGCCACTCAGGTCTCCGGCATGCGTTCGTTCGCGCAGCGGTTTGGCGCCTTCCTTGCGGTACCGCTGGCTCTGGAGGACACCTCCTACGGCACGCTTTCGCTCTACTACTTCGAACCGCGGGATTTCAACAACGACGACATCGCGCTCGCCTCGACGTTCGCGCGCCAGGCTGCGCTGGCCATCGAGAACGCGCAATTGCGCGAGCAGGCTGGGAAGGCGGCGGCGGTCGAGGAGCGGCAGCGTCTGGCACGCGAGCTGCACGACGCCGTTACGCAGACGTTGTTTTCAGCCAGCCTCATCGCCGAAGTGATCCCCGATCTCTGGGAGACTAAGCCGGATGAAGCGCGCCAGCGACTGCAACAGCTGCGTCGACTGACTCGTGGCGCGCTCGCGGAGATGCGCCTGTTGCTTGTTGAACTGCGTCCGAGCGCGCTCACCGATATGCCGATCGCCGATCTGTTACGCCAGTTGATTGATGCCGCGAGCGGATCGATTCGCGCAGAGATGAGCCTCGACGTCGCGGGCCATTATCGAACAACGCTCACGCCGGAGGCGCAAATCGCCTTCTATCGTATCGCCCAGGAAGCATTGAATAACATTTCGAAACATTCGCACGCCCGCACGGTGCGCCTCGCGCTCAATTGCCTCGACGATCAGATCGAGATGACGATCTACGATGACGGTCTCGGTTTCGATCTCGCGACCATTCCAGCCGGTCATCTCGGCGTCGGCATCATGGCGGAACGCGCCGAGGACGTTTGCGCGGCGCTCGATGTCTGGAGCGCGCCCGGAGAAGGGACTCGGATCACCGTCACGTGGCCGAAACCGACCGCACTCATGTCTTGATCGTCGATCACCGCGAGATGGTACGCAGCGTGCATTGCGCGGTTCTGCTCGGGACACCGGAGCTGTAACCAGCCGGCGAAGCCGCAGATGGTTTAAGGCGCCGCGCGGCCGCGCAGCGCCTTAAACCATTGTCGCGCTCATCGAATTGATGATGCTAGGAATCGTCCCGGTTTGATGTTCTGGTTCAGCTTGAAGAGATTGAGCGGATCGTAGCGCCGTTTGACACTGGCGAGCCGCTCGTAGGTCATCCGCGGATACGCTTCATGTACGCGCTCTTCGCCCTCGTCGTCCAGGAAGTTGACGTAGACACCGGAGGTGAAGGGCTTCAGCGCATCCCAGAGACGTTCGGCCCACTGGCGATTCTGCTGCGCCGCGCCGAGATTGATCACTGCGAGGAAGATCGACTTGTCGCGGTGGGCGAAGGCCGTCGCGTCGTTTGGGACGCGGGCGAAGGCGCCGCCCAGCCCACGGATCTGCACTAAGCCGTACGGATCGAATCCCGTCTCGACGTCAGACATGATGATTTCGATCGCCGCATCAGACAATCCGTCCATGAAGCCGGATCTGACCGTTGCGTGATGACGCTGAGCAATCTCCGCTGTGAATTCGTAGATTCCCGAGTATGGCATTGGCATCAACACTTCCGCGACCGGCTCGGCGAGCGTCCGCAGCGGCGCCACCACGCTCTGTCCCTCATCCGGATCACCGGTGTAGACGACCAGAATGTTGAAGACCGGCTTGAAGTGCCACTCGGCCGGGATAAACGGCAACGGCGGTGCCATCATGATTCCGGCGATGGTCGTCAGTTCGTCCGGGGCAGTGGTGGTGTAATCCGCATAGCCACGCAGCACCTCACGCGTGACCGGCAGAAAGATCGCGCCACCGAGAATTGTCCCGACCTGGTTCATGTTGAACGTAAACGAGGTTACGATCCCGAAGTTCCCACTGCCGCCACGAATCGCCCAGAAAAGATCGGGATGACGCGTCGCGTCGGCGGTCAGATAATGACCTTGGGCGGTCACAATGTTCACCGAGCGCAGGCTATCGATCGTCAGGCCGAACTTGCGCACGAGGAAGCCGATACCGCCGCCGGTTGTGAGGCCACCGAGACCGACTGACGAGGTATCGCCGGTTGACAGCCCGAGACCATGCGGCTCGGCTACCGCCAGAACGTCCGCGGTCGTTGCCCCCGGTTGTGCGGTCAGCGTCCGTTTCTTCAGATCGACGCTGACCTTTTTCATGCCGGACATATCGACCACGACGCTCCCCTCGGCCATACTGTAGCCTGGGATGCTGTGCCCACCACTGCGCACGGTGAGCGGAAGATCGTTTTCACGCGCGAAGTTGACCGTGTGAATCACGTCGGCGACATCGCCCACGCGCACGATATAGGCCGGATGCCCCTCATGGAACTTGTTCTGCAGTTGGCGGGTTTCATCGTAGTCGGCGTCGCTCGGTCGCACCAAGCGACCCCACAGCCGCGCCTCGAACGCCTCTGTCACGATCGGATCGACCACCTCGGGGCGTCGCAACATTGTAACGGTCATTTCCTGTATCCTTCCTGTTCAAATCGGTACAATCTCCAGAACTTCTGAGTGACTGCATCACTCGTTCTTCGTGGTTCTGAGTATCGCGACGCGATCGTCTTGCGAGACCGGGGAGCTCACGGGATTGCAAACTGCGGAAGAGGACGGGCTCCCGAACTGTCGTTTCGGCCAGGTACGGCCGATCCGTCGGGCCAGTTCAGGACTGCGAGCGATCGTATGAGGTGGAGAGATGAGCAGCGATACTTCGGAGGACAGTTCTCTCCCGAACGGTCCGGAAAGAGCGAATGACTCGCGTTCCTTCATCTCATCGGCGAGCGATCTTCCCCGCTCGCGGAACGACGTCAGAGAGGAAAGCGACCGTTCGGCCGAGACGTATCACGCGCTCTTCTTGAGCGCCGGAGACGGTCTGGTCGTCAACGATTTAGCGAGTGGTATCGTGCTCGATGCGAACCCCGCATTTTGCGGCATGCACGGCTATACCGATATGGTCGGGATGGATCCGTCGACGTTCATTCATCGGGAGAGCACGCCGATCTTCGCTGAGTTCCTCAAAGCGATCCGTATCGGGCGTGAATCCCGCGTGCGGATCAAAGATATCCGGCGCGATGGCACCGCGTTCGATGTTGAAATTACCGGCCGGAAGATGAACTATGCCGGCCGGTCCGCGATCCTGGGAGTCGTCCGCGACATCAGTGATCAGGTACGGGCGTACCAGCAAATGGAAGAACGCGTCGCAGAACGGACCATCGAAATTGAGCGGCGTCGTGATGTCGCGGAAGCGCTACGCGAACTGCTGGCGGTGGTCAATTCGCGCCAGTCGCTCCAGGAGATTCTTGATTACATTGCATCGCAATCGCGACGCCTGCTCGGCAGCGACGCCAGCGCGCTCTTTATGCCGGTTGAAGAGCGTGGTGCTGAGCTGTTGAGCGTTCGCGCCTCTGTCGGGCTCACACCGAAGCTCGCATCCGTGCGCTTACCGGTCCACGGCTCATCGACCGGTCTCGCCTATGCCCGACGCAAAGCGGTGATCGTGTCCGATCTTCGTGCCGTCCTGCCGCGCTCGTTCGTGGCGGATGAAACGCTGCAAGTGAATGAACAGCCGAATCGCATCGACATCGTTCGACTCCCCAAATCGATGGACGAGCAGGGAGAAGACGAGGATGCGAGCGGCGTCTTAAACCTGCGCGAACTCGCCGCGCGCGTCGGCGCGATCATTTCGGTGCCGCTGGCGACCGAGGATGGATCATACGGCACCCTTTCGATCAATTATGCTGAGCCACGCGATTTCAATAACGACGATATCGCGCTCGCTTCGACGTTCGCCCGGCAAGCAGCGCTCGCCATCGAAAACGCCGAGCTGCGCGAACAGGCAGGCAAGGCGGCCGCCATCGAAGAGCGGCAGCGTCTGGCGCGCGAACTGCATGATGCCGTCACGCAGACGCTGTTCTCAGCCAGTCTTATTTCGGAAGTCATCCCCGATCTCTGGGAGAGCAACCCGGATGAAGCGCGCAATCGCTTGGAGCAATTGCGCCGCCTGACGCGCGGCGCGTTGGCCGAAATGCGCCTGTTACTCGTGGAACTCCGGCCGAACGCGTTGACCGATATGCCGATCGCTGAACTGTTGCGTCAACTGATCGATGCCAGCAGTGGGTCGATTCGCACCGAGTTGAGCCTCGATGTCGCGGGCCATTACCGAACGACGCTCACACCAGACGCGCAAATCGCCTTCTATCGTATCGCCCAGGAAGCGCTGAACAACGTCGCCAAACATGCTCAGGCAAAGCACGTCCACGTCGCGCTTGTCTGCCAGGACACCTCAATACAGATGACGATCACGGATGATGGTCGCGGATTCGAGACCGAGTCCATCCCGGCCGGGCATCTCGGCGTCGACATCATGACTGAGCGCGCAGAGTCCGCCGGCGCGAGCATCGAGATCCGAAGCGCGCTGGGTGAAGGAACGCAGATCACCGTGACGTGGCCCAAAATGGAGGAGTCGGAACGTTGAGTCAACATGCCGCACAGACCGAACGCATTCGTGTCCTGATCGTTGATGACCATGAAATGGTGCGCAGCGGGCTGTCCGCCTTTCTGCTCGGTGCGCCGGATATGGAACCAGCCGGCGAAGCTAGCAACGGCGAGGAAGCGATTCGCTTCTGCGAACAGATGCAGCCCGATGTCGTGCTCATGGACATGATGATGCCGGGCATCGATGGTGTCGAAGCCACGCGCGTCATCCACGATCGCTGGCCGCACGTTCGCGTCATCGCGCTGACAAGCTTCGCCGACGAAGCGCTCATCAAACAGGTGCTGCAGGCAGGCGCCATGAGCTATCTGCTGAAGAACGTCGGCTCAGCTGATCTCGCTGCCGCCATTCGCGGCGCGGTAGGTGGGCGACCGACACTCGCACCCGAGGCGACCCAGGCGTTGATCAGCCAGGCGGCCCGGCCGGCCGCGCCCGGTCACGATCTCAGCCCGCGCGAACTCGACGTATTGGCGCTCATGAAACGGGGATTGAGCAACCGCGCGATCGCCGACGAATTGAGTATCAGCCGTTCAACCGTCGACTTCCACGTCAGCAACATCCTGGGCAAGCTCGCCGTCAGCAGCCGTACCGAAGCGGTCGCGCTCGCCATCCAGCACCACCTCGTCGAGTAACCTCACCTGTCCAACTTACCAGGTGGAAACCGGTCATTCTGCGGGTGACCGGTCATTCGATTTACGGCACGCTAACACGTTAAGGAGGAAACGGCAGCGTGACCGGGCAACAAGCAACGTCGGAAGATGGTCGAGAAGAACGGGTCGTCGTCATCGAACGTCTCGCCTGCGTGCGCTCGGCGCTCTTTCTCATCCTCGAACACCAACCTGATCTCGTCATCGCCGGGGATCGCGACAGTGCCGACGGACTGATCGACTATCTGTCAGCCGTCCGCGCGACGATCTTGTTACTCGACTGGAGCCTCGCCGGTCCCGATCCGGCGCGGCTGTTGCAGCAGGTCCGCACCCACTGCCCAGGACTGCTCATCATCATCCTCAGCACTCGACCCGAGCATCATCGGGATTCGCTGCTCGCGGGCGCACATGCCTTCATCTGCAAGGGCGACGAACCAGCCACCGCGCTCAAGCTCATCCGAAGCCTGGTGCGACGCTGAGCATACGGAGTGCAGCGTGCGGAACGAGCCGTCCATCGTCGAGTGGGAGTAAATGTATCTATTCGGCGGGCGCGACGTTCAGGTTGATGCTGAACAGGTTGGTCGGATCGTAGCGACGCTTCACCTCCGCGAGCCGGGCATACGTCTCCGCCGGATAGACATCGGCGATTCGACGCTGGCCTTCGTCGCCGACAAAGTTAACGTATACACCGGACGTATGCGCCTTGAGCGTATCCCACGTGCGATCAACCCACTGTTGATTCTCTCGTTCGACACCCAGATTGATCAATGACAGGGCAAACGCTTTGTCGCGGTGGGCAAAAGCCATCGCATCGTTCGGAATGCGGGTAATCGCACCGCCGAGCGGACGCAACTGGATCATGGCGAACGGGTCGAAGCCGTCGTACAGGTTCTCCACGAGCATATCGATCACACCGTCGGTGAGTTCGTGCATGAACCCGCCCTTGGTCGTGACCGGGGTCCGTTGCCCTTCTGCGCCGCCGAGCTTGTAGATGTCCGCATACGGCATCGGATGAATCAGGTCCGCAATCGGTTCCGCCAGATCGCGAAGCGGCTGGATGATGCGCTGGCCTTCTGTCGGATCTCCCGCATAACAGGCGAGGATGACTAGTGCCGGCTTTCCGTGCATCTCCGCGGGAACCATCGGTAAAGGTGGAGTGCGCATCAGTGTGCCGATCGTTGTCAGTTCGTCCGGTGCGGTCAGCGCGTAATCCGCGAAACGTCGGATAACGTCGATGGTGGCCGGCAGAAGCAGCGCCCCGCCAAGTATCGTGCCGACCGGTTCGAGATCGAATTCGAACCCGGTGACGACGCCGAAATTACCGCCGCCTCCGCGGATCGCCCAGAAGAGGTCTGGATGCTGCGTCGCGCTCGCCACGATCAAACGACTGTCGGCGCTCACCAGTTCGACGGACCGCAGGTGATCGATCGCCAGTCCAAACTTACGTGAGAGAAGGCCGATGCCGCCGCCGGTCGTCAATCCGCCAAGCGCGACCGAACCGGTATCGCCGGTCGACAACACCAATCCGTGTGCCTGCGTGGCAGCGGCCAACTCGGACGACGTCGCACCGGGCTGCGCCCAGACGGTGCGCCGCCGCGGGTCGACGCTGATGGCGTTCATTTTCGAGAGGTCTACGACCACGCCACCGTCGACCGTTCCCAGTCCCGCGAAACTGTGACCGCTGCTGCGGACGGCCAGCGGAAGCGAATAGGCACGCGCGAACTCGACCGCGCGCAGAACATCGGCGGCATCAGCCGCGCGCACGATGTAGTCCGAGCGACGATCGACCAGCGTATGGACCACCTGGCGGGCTTCGTCGTAGTCCCGATCGCCGGGGCGAATCAACCGACCCAGGAGCCTGGCTTCAAGTACAGCGAGGTCCGCGTCCGCCGCGGTCCCGATCGTGGTTTCCGGTGTAAGGGCCATTCGTGATTCCTTCCAACTGGAACAACCCACCTGATCGGCCGGTGTCGCGATTCGCAGGGACCGATCAACGTCTATCGGTACCAATCGTGCGTCGCGGGCGCGCGGGCAAAACCGTCTCTCCGGAGATAATCCGGTGGTAAATGGGTCGGGGGATCGGTCTGGCTCCCTGGTCAGGGGGGAACAGATCGTCGGTTCAGGCAAGGACAGCCAGAGCACACGGCTGGCGCGTCATCTTGCGCGGTCCTCTGCTCCATGCTCTACTCATTCTGCGATGAGCAGGAATCAACGGGAGGACGGATCAGATGGCGCTCGATGACATTCTGCGCGAAGTATCGGCCGATAACGCCTGGGAAAGCGTGCTACATATCACGAGCGAGATCCCCTCGCGGCTCGCCGGATCGACCAACGCCCGCCGTATGGCCGAGTTCGCCGACGAGAAGCTGCGCCAGGCGGGACTGGAGAGCCGACTCGACGAATTCCTCGGCCTGGTTTCCTTCCCCGAACCGGCGCAGGTCTGGGCTCTTGCGCCGGAGCAGTTCACGATTGAGGGGTACACGCTGGCGCAGTCTGCGTCGACCGACAGTCTCGAAGGCGAGCTGATCGACCTGGGCGCCGCGACCGAGGCCGACTACGAGGGCCGCGATGTGCGCGGCAAGATCATCCTCTCGGAGTTCCCGTACGCCCCGGCGCGTCAAGAGAAAGCGGTCATCGCCTGGCGGCATGGCGCCGCCGGGCAGATCTTCATGAATCTCGGTGACGACCAGTGCGACGCCTACGCCTTTGGCTCGGTCAAGTCACCCTGGGGCAATCCGACACCCGAAGCGCTGGAACACGACCTGCCGGACCTCCCCTCCGTTTCCATCTCGCGCGTGGACGGTCTACGCCTCAAAGCGCTCTGCCGCCGTGGGACCACCCGCGTCCGCCTGAACGCGCACGCCGCCAACGACTGGCATACCTTGACGATGACGAGCGCCGAATTCGGCACCGACGCGGAGCGCGAATTCCTGCTCCTCGGCGGCCATATGGATTCCTGGTACGGGCCGCAAGCCACCGACAACGCCACCGGCGACGCCTGCATGCTGGAACTCGCGCGCGTCTTCAAACTGCACGAGGGAGAACTGCGGCGTGGTCTCGTCACCGCGCTCTGGATGGGGCACGAAACGGGCACGATGATCTCCTCGACCCGTTTCGCCGACGTCAACTGGGATCGCCTGCGTCGGAGTTGCGTCGCATACTTGCAGGTCGATCAACCAGCCATCGCCAACAGCTCGATCTGGCACACCGCCTCGACTGAAGATATCCAGTCGTATTCGACGCGGATCGCTCGCGAAACGCTCGGTACATACCCGCAGCGCTGGGGACGCCAGAGCAAGAACGGCGACTCGTCGTTCTTCGGCGTCGGCATCGCCGCGCTTGCCGGTGAAACGATGTTCAGCGAGGAAGAAGCGCGCCGCACCGGCTTCGCCAATCTCGGCTGGTTCCACCACTCGGCCCACAACACGCTCGACAAGGTCGATCGATCGCTGCTGGCACCGCATCTCGAGGTCTATGCCCGCTGGATGTGGGGTTTGCTGACCGAGCCCATTCTGCCGCATGAATACGAACCGCTCGGCCGCGCTTTCGTCGATCGCCTCACCGAACTAAGCGCCTACGACGTCCCGAACATCGACCTGCAGAGCGCCGTCGAGCAGACGCAAACCTTCCACGCGCTCGCCACCCAGCTCGACCAGCAGTCCGCCGCCTGGCGCGAGCGCATCACTGGCGGCACCTCCGACGCCGACCGCATCGCCAATCGCCTCAACCAGGCCAAGCTTCGTGTCTCGCGCATCCTCGTCCCGATCGCCTCGACCGTCGTCGGCCCCTATGGCCAGGACCGCTACGGCCACAGCTGGCAAGCGCGCATGATCCCGTCACTCGCCCCCTACCCCCAACTTGCCGGCTACCCACGCGATTCGGAAGCCTTCCAAACCTGGTGGGTCTCCATGATCCGCGCCCGCAACCGCGCCGTCGATGCGCTGGAACTGGCGAGCGATGTGGTGCGCGATGCGCTGGGGGAGTTGGGGTAGGATCCGCAGTCGCACACACACGATATAATCGAGACGGTTCTCTGCGTATCAACCGAACGTTGTAAAGGACTCTCGATGTCGACGGCTCAAATGCAATCTGAGGGACAGGTCACGGTTCCAGAGGAAATCCGCGAACGATTTGACCTGAAACCCGGCGACACGCTCGATTTTCGGGTGGAAAATGACCAAATTGTTGTAACGCCGATCAAGAAGAAGCCAATTTCAGCATTCCGTGGCATCTTCAAGGTTGAACATGCGCTTGATTTTAAAGACGAGCGTGAAATCGCCTGGCGTGAACAGACCAAACGCCTCACGGCTGAAGACCCTGCAAATCGTGGATGAGGCAATTGTCGATGCGAATGTTCTGCTTCGCCTGTTGGTCGATGAATCGCCAGAGATTGCCTTGCGTGTCAGCATGATCCTTGATGCCGCGAGCGAGCGCGATATCACGTTACTCGTCAGTGCGCTGACGTTCGCGGAAGTGGTCTACGTCCTCGAGTCTGTATACAAATGGGATCGCGACACGATCGCCGATAAATTGTCGGAACTTATCGAGACCAGCGAGCTAGAGCGGGCTGCATAGTAATAGGTTGATCTGATAGGCTTTCCTGATGAAAGCC
>ERZ778018.1627-NODE-1627-length-17245-cov-5.314020_pt1 | contig 17245 bp, 15 predicted proteins | sample MGYA00375748_ERZ778018 | MGnify/ENA primary metagenome ERZ778018 (study PRJEB29350, sample SAMN05509839) | bioreactor metagenome | biome: bioreactor; material: wastewater | place: South Africa: University of Cape Town | collected 2014-04-22 ... | reverse complement strand
TATGTCGATTTCGTCTGGAACGCGTTCCATGGCGATCTCGGTCGTTCGCTGCAGACGAACCGGCCGGTCACGACCGAAATTCGCAGCCGCCTGCCCAATACGATCGAGTTGGCCGTCGCGGCGATGGTGATCGGTACGATCTTCGGTCTGGCGCTCGGCCTGATCTCCGGCCTGAAGCAGAACAGCATCTTCGACACCCTCTCGATGATCGTCGCGCTCTTCGGCATCTCGATCCCCGTCTTCTGGCTGGCACTCCTCCTGATCATGCTCTTCGCGGTACGGCTGCACTGGTTTCCGGCGACCAGCCAACCGGGGCTGCGCGGCCTCGTCTTACCCGCCATATCGCTGGCGCTGCTCTCAGCCGCCACGCTGGCGCGAATCGTCCGGGCGAGTGTGCTCGAAGTGCTGCATCAGGAATACCTGAATACGGCCCGCGCCAAAGGAATCAGCTATGCCGCGGTCGTCTTCCGGCATGCGCTGCCGAATGCCGTCATCCCGGTCATCACCGTGATGGGCCTGCAATTCGGCAGCCTCCTGAGCGGCGCCGTCATCACAGAGACCGTCTTTGCGCGTCCCGGCCTGGGGAAACTCGTGGTCGATTCGATTCAGAACAAAGATCTGCCGGTGGTTCAAGGGGTCATTCTGGTGTTGGCCATCATCTACATCCTCATGAATCTCCTGGTCGATCTCTCTTACGCGGTGGTCGATCCGCGTATCCGGTACGACTGATGGCTGAGCGGCGAGATGGGGAGCCGAGCATGTCACGAACGGCGGTCAAGACTACTGAGGCGAGTCGGCCCGGCGATGAACTGAGCACGATGCGTATGCGCAGTCTCTGGAGCGACGCCCTGCGACGCCTGCTGGCGAATCGCGGTGCGGCGGTCGGCGGGATTATCTTCTTGCTGATCATCGTTATCGCCATCATCGCCCCGGTGCTCGCGCCGTCCAACCCGATCAAGCTGAACGTTGTCGATTCGTTGCAGGCGCCAAGCAGTCGCCACTGGCTCGGTACCGATCAATTCGGCCGGGACATTCTCAGCCGCATCATCTACGGCTCGCGCATTTCAGTGGCAATGGGTGTGGTGGCGGTCGCCATCTCCGTCGTCGGTGGGTCGGTGCTTGGGCTCGTTTCGGGCTATTTCCGCGGCGTTACCGACATGCTGGTCAGCCGGTTGGTCGATGTCATGCTCGGCTTCCCCGGCATTCTGCTGGCGCTGGTCGTGATCGCCGTGCTCGGTACGAATCTGAGCAGCGCCATGATCGCGGTCGGTGTTTCGGGCATGCCGATTTTCATCCGGGTGGTACGTGGTTCGACGCTGTCGGCGCGCGAATATCAGTATGTCGAGGCGGCGCGCGTTGTCGGCTGCGGCCACACCCGTATCCTCTTCCGACACGTCATGCCGAACGTCGCCGCGCCGATCATCGTGCTGGCAACGCTCGGTATTCCGAGCGCGATCATCGCCGGGGCGGCACTCAGCTTTCTCGGACTCGGCATCAAGCCACCGACGGCCGATTGGGGCGAGATGCTGAGTAACGGCCGCTCCTTCATGAGCACCGCCTGGTGGCTTTCCACGTTCCCGGGCCTGGCACTGATGATCATGGTGATGGCGATCAATCTCTTTGGCGACGGATTGCGCGACGCGCTCGATCCACGGATGAAGGTTTAGCCGCGGCCGCGGGGTGGCCGGGCTGAAAGGAAATCAGGGAATGCGCATTCACATTATTGGCTCCGGGGCGATCGGTGGCATGGCCGGCGCCTATATGGTTCAGAATGGTGAAGACGTCACCTTCGTCGATCAATGGCGCGAGCACGTTGACGCCATGCAGCAGAACGGTCTTTCGATCGACGGCCTTCGTGGCCCCATGCATCTCGATGTGCGCGCGCTGCATTCTGACGCGCTCGATGAGCCAATTGATCTCGCGTTCGTCGCGGTCAAATCGCAGCACACCGACGACGCGATCCGGTTGATCGCCCCGCATCTGACGGCGAACGCCACGGTCGTCTCGCTCCAAAACGGCTTCAACGCCGACAAGATCGCCTCCGCGATCGGTCGCGAACGCGTGATCGGCACGGTGCCCGATTACACCGCGGCGTTGGTCGATCCGGGGCGGCTCGAATTCACCGTCGGCGGCCCGGTCTACGTCGGTGCACTCGATGGCTCCGATACGCCGATCGTGCATGAGGTCGAACGTCTGCTCGCCTACCTGACGACGGTCCATGTGACGTCGAACATCGTCGGACGTATCTGGACGAAGCAGTGCTACATGTCCCAGATTGTTATGACCGCGCTCGTCAATGCCTCGGTCAACGACGTGATTCAGAACATGCGCTACCGGCTCCTCGGCGTGGCGCTGGTGCGCGAGGCGATCAGCGTTGCCGATCGTGCCGGAGTAACGCTTGACTCCGACGAGTACTTTCAGCCCGAATTCATCCGACAACGTTCGCTCGATGCGCGACGCGAACAGGCGAAGCACCTGCAGGCGCTGATCGATCACTTTGCCTTGCGTGATGAAAAGCCGAAGCAGCCTGACTACCAGTTCGTCAAAAAGGGCAGCGGCATGTGGTGGGACATCGTCTACCGGCGACGACGCAGCGAGACGGCCGGCATCACCGGTGGAATTCTCGAGCGCGCCCGCGAGCTGGATGTGCCAACCCCGCTCAACGGTGCTCTCGTCGCCATGATTACTGAGATCGAAGACGGCCAACGCCAGCAAGGCTGGGGAAATCTCGACGAACTGGCGCGGATCGCCGAAGCACACGGTGAGCCACTGACGCTCGACGCTGAGTAGGTTTCGCGCGAGCACGGAAGGGAACGACGATGCCGACACTGCTGACCGGCGGGCTCTTGATCGACGGGAGCGGCGCCGCACCGGTTACGAATGGAGCCATCCTGATCGACGGCGAGCGCATCCGCGCCGTTGGTCATGCGCGGGAGATCACGGTGCCATCCGGCACGACCGTGATCGATGTCGCCGGGAAGACGATCATGCCCGGTTTGATCGATGCCCACGATCATATGTGTCACACCGGCTTCGACCGCGCGGCGCGTTTAGCGTCGCCGCTCAGTCTCACCATGATGAAGGTGGCCGACAACTTGCGCGTTACGCTCGAGGCGGGCATCACGACCGTGCGGGATGCCGGAGGACTCGATGCCGGATTCAAGCTGGCTGTCGAGCAGGGGCTGATCCCCGGTCCGCGGCTCGTCCTCGGCGTCTCGATCATCTCGCGTACCGGTGGTATCGGTGATCCGCGCCTGCCGAACGGTGCCGATTTGAGCGGCGATCTGCCCGGTCTTCCCTGGCCGGTGGCTGATGGTGTTGACGAATGCCGCCGCAAAGTGCGCGAGGTCGTTCATGCCGGTGCTGATCAGGTAAAGCTGGCCAGTACCGGAGGCGTCAATTCGGATACGCTCACCGCGATCGATGTCGCCTACACCTACGAGGAAGTGGCGGCGATCGCCGACGAAGCACGGCTGCAAGGGAAGCGTTCCTTCGTCCATGCCTACGGTGGTCCGGGCGCCGATTACGCCATTCGCGCCGGTATCGATTCGATCGAGCACGGCGCCTACCTCTGTCGCGAACCGGAATGGCTTGATCGTATGGCGGCGCAGGGGACCTATCTCGTACCGACCTTCATGGTGATCGAGCTGCATCGCACGAAAGGCTCGCCGTTTGCCCAGTTCAAGGCCGCCCAGATGCGCGAGGAACATGCGCTGACGATGCGCATGGCGCTTGAGCGCGGCATTCCGGTGGCGATGGGAACAGACGCGGGCGCCTACGGACATGGACACAACGCGGTCGAACTGCGACTGATGGTTGAAGCGGGCATGACACCGATGCAGGCGATTGTCGCCAGCACGAAGGTCGCGGCTGAGTGTTGCGAGCTCGGCGACGATACCGGAACGCTCGCCGTCGGAAAGTACGCCGATCTGCTCGTCGTTGACGGCAACCCGCTCAACGATGTCGCCATCCTCGACCAGCAATCGCGGCTCAGCCTCGTGATGAAGGGTGGCAAGGCGTACGTCGATCGACTGACGCACGTCGCCTGATCTGAGAGACCCGTTCGACTGAATATGGAACAGGAAGGGGACGACCTTGGGCGAATTTGACGGCAAAGTCGCGGTAGTCAGCGGGGCCGCTGGAGGGATCAGCAACGTTATTTTGCGCCGGCTTGTCGAGGACGGCGCGAAGGGCGTGCTCGTCGATATCGACGAGGAGATGGGTGCGGAGGCCGCTCAAAAACTGAATGACGCCGGTCGCGAGGTGCTCTTCTGCCGCACCGATATTCGCGAGAGTGCGCAGGTTGACGCCGCGATCCAGCAGGCGATCGAGCGCTTTGGCCGGGTCGACATTCTCGTGCATGGTGCCGGGGTCGGCGTCCATAAGGAAGTTATCGATCTGAGTGACGATGAGTGGGATTTGCAGATTGACGTGCAGTTGCGAGGTGCCTTCCTCCTCAGTCGCGCCGTCGGTCGTGAACTCGTGAAGCAGGGCGAGGGCGGCCGGATCGTCCTGATTGGCTCGACCTCGGGGAACAATGCGCGTCCGAACTCGGGACCGCATGCCGCCTCCAAAGCGGGCGAGATCCAGCTGATGCGCGTCATGGCGTTGGAACTTGGCAAGCATGGGGTCACCGCGAATGTCGTTTCACCCGGCTTGACCGACATTTCCGGCATCTCACGTTCCTTTCAGAACCCGGCGTATCAGAAAGCCTTTGTCACGCAGGTGCCGCTCGGTCGCCTGGCCGCACCGGATGAGATCGCCGATGCCGTCCTCTTCTTCGCCTCCGATCGGGCGCGCTTCGTTACGGGGCAGGTGCTCTGTGTCGATGGAGGCTACTCGGCCGGCAAGCTGGCGGTCAACGGCCCGCATACGGCCAACGATTTTGGACAACTGTAAGTCGTGATTGATGTCATGTAGATAATCGTCGTTCGAGACGACAGAAATGAATGGGCAATATGAGTAGTCAACGAGCTGACTTCGCCGGACAGGTCGCGATCGTCACCGGCGCGGCGACGGGCATTGGGCAGGAGATTGCCACGCTCTTTCTGCGACGTGGCGCGGCCGGGGTCGTCATCGCCGACATCAATGGACCGATGGCCGAGCGCACGGCCGCCGAACTGCAGGCGATCGGCCCGTGCGTCGCCATACGGACCGACGTCAGTGACGAGGCATCGGTCGCGGCGATGGTAACCGGCTGCCGCGAGGCGTTCGGCCGCGTCGATTCGCTCGTCACCTCGGCCGGCGTGCACCTGCATAAGCTGGTGGTCGACACGAGCCTTGATGAGTGGAACCGACAGCTCTCGGTGCAGCTCAGCGGTCCGTTCCTCTGCGCGCGCGAAGTGGCGCGCGACATGCTGGCGCACGGCACCCGCGGCTCGATCGTCAACATCGTCTCGGCCGCGGCGCGCATGGGCCGGGTCAAGGGTGCCGCGCACTGCGCCTCGAAAGCTGGGCTCACGCTCTTGACTCAGGTACTGGCGATGGAGCTCGGACCGCACGGCATTCGTGCCAACGCCGTCGGCCCAGGACTGATCGATACCGAATCGCAGCGCGATGAAACGGTGATGTCGACCGCCTACAAGACGGCGTATATGAAAGAGATCCCACTCGGTACGCTTGGCGAACCGATCGACATCGCGGAAGCGGTCCTTTTCCTCTGCTCCGATGCCGCGCGCTGGCTCACCGGCCAGACGCTCTACGTCGATGGTGGTTTCCTGGCGGGTAACCTCTCGCTCCAGGGACTTGCCGACCTTTTCGACGAGACGCCGATGTCGCATCGAGCACAGTAGCGCGTTGCACGGAGCGCCTGACGCCCGTGGATCATGCTGGGCCGGTCGACCGCACGGCGACCGGCCATTCATTTGCTGCCGGCGCCCTCGCGACGCGCCTAAGTCACGGTGGGCAGCGTGCATGTGGACCTCTGTCCGAGAGATAGCATCGTCACTTACGCATCGTCCTGTTCGGCATGACATCGGCGACGATGCGCCGCTCAGGTTCACACGCAGGTTAGCGGTCTTTGCGGAAGAAGTTGACGACCGCCTGTCGGAGCAGGTGCGGTGCGGTGAGGGCGGCGTCGAGCCCTTGCCCGGTTGAGCGGGCGATCCGACTGTGGGGCGGCGATCCCTGGAGGGTGCACGTAGCGGCCTGGTAGACCGGCGGGCTCTCGCTGCCGAGCAGAAAAAGGATGGGCGTCGTCAGCCGCTTGAAGCGACCGGGATCAAACGCATAGTTCCTCACGCCCATCACCTCCCGCGGGACGGTGTGTGCCGCCCGGATGTGTGCGCGCCAACTGGGCAGGGATCGCAGTCGGGCGAGTTCCTCCGCCGGAGTGCCACTGACGCGGTTGGCTAGCAGCAGGGCCGCTTCGTTTCTCCCCGCTTTCACGAGTGCGTTGAATTTGTCGATGACGTCTGGTGAATTGCCGACCTCGATCGTGGTGGGGATTGGCGGTTCGTTCAGCGCGAGCATGGAGAGGCGCGCTGTGTGCAGGGCGGCTTCGAGCGCGCAGAGGATGAGCACGCTTCCTATCAGTAGCGCCAGCAACAATCGTGGACTCGATTCGAGCACGTCCGATGGCAGTGCTGCCAGCCAGCGCTCGAGCGTGGCTTCTCCGTTTCGCGATAGGCAGGCGTCGGTCTCGCGCGATCCGCGCTGGGCGGACCGACTGATCGCGCGCGAAGTCGTTGATCAGCGCCGTGACCGGTTGTTCGAACGATGGGGATGTACCGAAGTCGAAGGCCGGCATAACCCGCTCGGCGGTGCCCGGACGCACTCCGTCGAGCGCCGCGAGCATGTGGCGCCAGAACCGCATCAGGTCATTGACCCCGGCGTCCCGCGATAGCCATGCGACGTGGCGCCGGTGGGCCCAGTCGGCGAGGAGGGCGGTCTTGCCGAACCCGGCCGGAGCGCTGACCAGAATCAATCCGCCCGCGAGACCCTCGTCCAGCTTCTCGACCAGACGCGGGCGAACGACGAAACGGTCCTGCGGGCGCGGCGCGAAGAGCTTCGTCGCCAGCAGCCGGTCTGGCCCGCCGTCGGTGGTGGGAGAGAATGGCCACAGGGTTCTGAGCATTGCGCGCCCACCTTCCGATCCACGTACGGAGGGACATGCACACGTATCATAGCATTCACCGGGTGACCGCCCTGCCGCGCACGTCAGACGTGATCGGCCGCGGTAATGGTGGTATTCTGGCGTACACGCTGGTGTGTCAGACAACGATTTTCGCGACGATCGGGCCGATCTGCCTCCGACGCTCTGGATGCGACGGGCACGATCTGGGCGTTTTTCGCGCGGCGGCACCAGCAGTCTCGGTGCGATGGATAGGGAGGCAGAGAAAGGAACGATGATGACCGCGTCCAGCGACGATGCACGCTTCCGTGGGGTCTTTGCCATTCCGCCGACGCCCTTTGCTGACGACTGGCAGGTCGATGAACGGTCGTTACGCCGGGCCGTTGAATTCACGGTACAGGCCGGTGCGCATGGCATCGTCGCACCGGTCAATGCCAGCGAAGGGATCATCCTGACCGACGCCGAGCGTCTCAGGGTTGCCGAGATTCTGGTCGATCAGACCGCCGGTCGCGTGCCGGTCATCATCGGCGTGTCGGGCGTGAGCACGGCTGCGTCGGCGCTCTACGCACGGCATGCCGCCTCGATCGGCGCCGACGCCGTCATCGCCATGTCGCCGTACGTGAAACATGCGCCGCCGAGCGAGATCGTTGTCTTCTACGCCGCGCTGGCCGCCGCCGCGGACGGTCTGCCGGTCTGGATTCAGAACAATCCGGGACCGGTTGGGACGCCGATGAGCGCTGAACTGATGGCGCGCATTTTGAACGAAAGCCAGGCCGTGCGTTTCATCAAAGAGGAATCCGAGCATGCACCACAGGTGATCAGCCGGGTGCGAGCGCTGGCAGGCGGGAAGCTCGGCGGTGTGATGGGCGGCATGGGCGGGCGTTTCATGCTGGAGGAATATCGACGAGGTGCCTGCGGTACGATGCCCGCCGCCGAAGTCGCCGATGTCCACGTGCTCGTCTGGAATGCGTTGGAGAGTGGCGATCTGGATGAAGCGCGTCGCCTGCACACGATCCTGCTGCCGTTGCTGAACTACGAAGCGCTCTACACGTCGGCGATCTACAAGGAGGTCCTGGTGCGGCGCGGGATTATTGCGTCGTCCCGCTCGCGCCTGCCTGGAGCTGCCCAGCTGGACGATGAGAACCAGCGTGAGATCGACGCACTCCTGCGCGACCTGTCTCCCCTTCTGACACTCGGCCTGCAACCAGAGATCGACGTGTAGCGGGGAGACAGATTCCCCGCGCAGAGACGCAGAAGGCGCAGAGATTCTTACTGGTTAGGAACTCTGCGCTCTCTACATCTCGGGAATTCTGCACGAGAAATTCAAGGGTCCTTGACCAGGGGCGCGTTTGGCGTCATGATACGGATAATCAGCGCGCGACGAACTCAATTGATTGGTTGAACGAGACTCGGTGAAGGAGTGATCTCGTGCATATCGTACGCTTTAAGCGAGGCGACGCCGATGCCATCGGACTCCTCGAAGATGGAACGGTCTATGAGGCGCAGGGTGATCTGTTTGGTGAATTGACGCGCGGCACGGCGGTTGGCCCGCTTGAGCAGGTGACGCTCCTCTCGCCGGTGCGGCCGAGCAAGCTCGTGGCGATCGGCTTGAACTACCTCGATCACCTGACCGAGGACGCGCCCGATTTCGTGAAGCCGGAAAACCCGATCATCTTCCTCAAGCCGCCCAGCTCGATCGTCGGCAGTGGCGCCGACATCATCTATCCCGACGGCCCGGAACATGTCGATAGCGAGGGCGAGTTGGCGGTTGTCATCGGACGGCGCGCGCGTTACGTCAAGGCGGAACAGGTCGATGACTACATTCTCGGCTACGCTTGTTCGAACGATGTGAGTGCGCGCGATTACCAGTTTAAGGATGGTCAGTGGTCGCGGGCCAAGGGCTTCGATACGTTTAGCCCGATCGGGCCGGCGATTGCCACCGGCATCAAGGCGACCGACAGCCTGCTCCTCACCTGCCGGGTGAATGGCGAGGTACGCCAGCAGTCGACCATCGACAAGTTGCTTTTCGGCGTCCCGGCGTTGATCGAGTTCATCAGCCGGGTGATGACGCTGGAACCGGGTGATGTGATTATGACCGGCACACCGGCGCATCCGCCGCAGATGGCGGTCGGCGACACGGTCGAGATCGAGATAGAAGGTATCGGGACCCTGCGCAACCAAGTCGTCGCGGAACAGCGACCGTCGTAGGTACGACGGTCGGCCGAAATGGAGAAGACATGTCAAGCCGCGACGATCTCCTCGGACGCATGAGCCTGGCGCGCGCCGAACTTGAAACCATTGTCACTGCGCTGCGCGGACGCGAAGACGTGGATCTTGGCGAAGGGTGGCGTGTGCGGGATCTCATCGCGCATCTCGCGCTCTGGGAGCGGGTTGCTGCGTGGAAGCTGGGTGGTGCTGATATTCCGAACGCCGAAGGGCTTGTGGGCCGTGATCCGTGGGACGTGAACGCCTTCAACGAAGAGATGCGCGAGCGTTGGCGCGATCGGCCGCTGTCCGAAGTTATGGCCGAATTCAACGCAGCCCACGTCGCGCTTGTCGAAATCATCAGCAACGCATCCGAAGCTGACTGCGCGCCGGGCGGTTTGGCCCGGGCGGCGATCGACGGAGATGGCGCGGGCCACTACGCCCAGCACCTGAGTGAGTTGCGTAGCGCGATGTTTTAGCGGCGCCAATCCCCGCACGTGCGGGATCAACCGGATCAGGCGCCGACTCCGACGATCTCATCGATGGTGTGAAGGCCCTCGCGGTCGACGAAGTGCTGCAGGTCGCGCACGATGCGGCCGGGGAGCGCCGGACCGCCATAGACGAAGGCGGTGTAGAGCTGCACGAGCGAGGCGCCGGCGCGCATACGCTCAATGACGTCCTCGGCGCTGCCGATGCCGCCCGCGCCGATAATCGGCAGCTTGCCATCGGTTCGGCGATAGACGGTCCGCACGAGCTCGGTTGCGCGTGGCTTCAGTGGCGAACCGCTTACACCGCCGGGCAGGTTCGGTATCGGTGGCGTGAGCAACCCATGGTTGGTTGAGGTGTTGGCGATGATGATGCCGGAGGCGCCGCCTTCGAGCGTCCCTTCCAGCACGCTGTCGAGCCCGTCGTCATCCAGATCGGGTGCGATCTTAACCAGGATCGGCCGCTTCTCCGCACCGCTCAGCCGGGCCGAGCGCACGTTCTGCTCGGTCAGCGCCAGGAGGATACCGGCCAGCGCATCGCGTCGCTGAAGATCGCGCAGGCCGGGGGTGTTCGGCGAGCTGACGTTGACGGTGAAATAGCCGGCCGTATCCCAGAGCGTCGTCAGCACCGAGACATAGTCTTCCGAAGCGTGGACGACCGGGGTATCCCAGTTCTTGCCCAGATTGACGCCGATGACTCCCGGGAAGTGCCGTCCGGCCAGTCGTTCGCGGACGGCGGCCGCACCTGCGCTCGGGAAGCCGAGTGCGTTAACCAGCGCGCCCTGCTCCGGAAAGCGCCAGAGCCTGGGCGGTGGATTCCCCGGTTGATGTCGCGGCGTCACGGTTCCGACCTCGACGGCGCCAAAACCAAGGCGCAGGAGCGGTTCCGCGACGTGCGCGTCCTTATCGAATCCGGCGGCGACGCCGAGCGGATTGGCGAACGAGAGGCCGAACCGCTCAATTCGCAGACGGTCATCATCGGGTGCCGCGAAATGCCGGAGCGGATCAACCAGCGCCGGCAACGCACCGCTGATGCGCAATGCGCGCAGGGCGAGATGATGCGAACGCTCCGGCTCGATTCGAGCCAGGAGCGGATACACCCATTCGCGGTAGAGTGCTAATGTCTTCGTGCGTTCCGTCAATCGGAAGCGTCCTTCGGTGCTGCATATCACCGCTCGCCCTGAACCGAACGATACCTGGTTCCCCGACCGGAAGCATCGCCCCCCGTATTCGAGCTCGCGTGATAACGCTCACAGTTATACGCGATGTTAGGGGCATGTTACGAGCCCCATTTCACAGAGTCTTCTGGCGCGACCGCCGATCGATGACCGACTCCGTTCCCTTCGTTTCTCTTCCCACAGACCGGCGTGAATTTGCCGTTCCCTCCGGTCGTGCTGTTGCTCAAAACGCAACATCTCGCTACCATCGACACGGGGTTCCACCGCTCGATACGAGACAGATTCGTTCAGTTGAGGTGTCAACCGGCCTCGGCGATCGAACTTCCATCCATTCGATTACCGGTAGATGATAGAATATGTCGAATCGGTAGAGTTCGCTGTATGCACGCGGAGGTGCTCATGGAGAATGATTTGGTCACGGACGAAAGCCCCGCGCGCTTGGATCGTCTCGATCGCCAGTTGATCAGGCTGCTCCGGGTGAATGGTCGTGCCAGCAACCGAGAACTGGCGCGCCAGACGGGTGTCTCGCAAGTAACCATCGCCAACCGAATCCGCCGATTGCTGTGCGAAAACATCATTCGCATTCAGGCCGTGGCCAATCCAACACGCCTCGGCTACCCGGTCGAGGTGATCATCGGCATCAATGTCGATGTCCCGCGTATTCGTGACGCCGCGCTGGCGTTGGCCGCGCTGCCGGAAGTTCGCTATGCCACGATTACCTCGGGCGCCTACGATATCTTGATCGCGGCCTTGCTCCGTTCGAACGCCGATCTCGTCGCCTTTCTCACGATTACGCTTCCCACCATCCCCGGTATCCAGAAGATCGAGACGGCGCACGCGCTTCAGGTTCTCAAGCGAAATCCCGACTGGATCTCCTTCGCCGACCTCGAAGAGAATGGTGAGAACGAGGCATAAGCGCTGTCCGCTGCGCCTCGTTCTCATCGGTTACAGGTGCTCGTTCAAAAACGCTTCGATGCGTCGTGCCGAATCGATCATCGCCTCCGGCTTCCGGAACGAGTGACCCTCCCCAGGGTAGGTCTTCAATTCATGGGGCTTGTCGTGGCGTGCCAGCGCCTGCGCTATGCCGATCGCCTGCCCCACCGGCACGCCCGGGTCGTCCTGGCCATGGAGGATCAGGACCGGCGACTGGTAGCTCGCGGCATACTCCTGCGCTGATTGCCGCCGGTAGCGTTCGATATTCTGTGCAGGTGCGCCCATCAGCTTGATGCGGAAGCGGCGCGTCCACGAGGTCCGCGTCTCCTCCCAGTAGCTGAACCAGTGTGAGGGTGCCGCCAGCGCGACACCGGCCTGGAAGGCGCCGGGCGCTCGACCGAGGGAGATGAGCGTCGCGTAACCGCCCCAACTCGCGCCCATGATCGCCACGCGGTCCGGATCAATGGTTGGGAGTTGGCGCAGGAACTCCGCTGCCGCGATCCAGTCGTGCAGATCGTCTCCGGTCTGTTCGCCCATGTTGGCCTCCATGAAGGCCTTGCCATAGCCGGTGCTGCCCCGGTAGTTCGGCGCGAGAACCGTGTAGCCGCGCTGGACGAGGAACTGGAGCAGCGGAATCCAGTCGTTGACGAGGAGCGCGTTGCCGCCGCCATGAACCCAGACGATTCCGGGGCCTCGTTCGGCCCGAGGTTCGGCGGGACGATAGAGTAACGCTTCGATCGTGAAATCGCCCTCGCTCGGATACGACACCAGTTCCGGCTCTATGAAGGCGATGCCGTCGAGCATCCCCTGAGCGACATTGGTGATCCGCCGGCCCGGCACGTCGGGGCCGGCATCGACGGCCTTGATCCAGAGGTTCGCCGGCTCCCCCGCACCGGAATGCAGGTAGAGGATCGAGGTTCCGTCGGGTGACCAGCGTGGGGCGCGGTTGATGCCCTCGCTCGTGATGCGTTGCGGTTCACCACCATTTACTGATGCGACGAAGATGTCGATCGCGCACTGATGGGCGACGGTGTAGGCGATCGACGTTCCATCCGGCGACCACTGTGGATCGGCTTTCTCACCGGGGCCCTCGGTCAATTTGCGGAGTCCTGAGCCATCCGGCGCGATGAGCCAGATATCGTCGGTGTCGGCACGATTGGAGACGAAGGCGATCGCTGACCCATCGGGCGACCAGCGAGGCGAGCGATCGTTGGCATCGTCACCGGTCGTGATCTGCGTCACCTCACCGTTCGTGGTGTTGACGATGCAGAGATTGTTGGAGAAGAGATCGCGGTCGCTCCGTTGCGAGATATAGACGATCGCGTCGCCGTCCGGTGACCAGGCGAGATCGGTGTTGTCCCAGCGATCATAGGTGTACTGGACGGCGATCCCACCTTCTGCCGGTACGATCTGGATATCGTCGCGCCCATCGCGATTCCCAACGAACGCGATGCGCGCCCCGTCGGGCGACCAGCGCGGCGTCCGGTCGCTGCTCACATGCTGTGTGATTTCGACGGCTTCGTTGCCGTCGAGCCCCACCGACCAGACGCTCGTGCCGGCCTCGCGGCTACTGTTCGACAAGAACGCAAGTTTCGGTTCGGTTAGCGACCATTGCGGTCCCCCACCGAGGTCGCGGCGATCGGTCCCATCGGTTGCCTCCAGGATGACCGGCCGCTCACTCACACGGCGCAGTCGCGCCGTCGCTACGTCGTAGGTCCAGAGATACGAGGTTCCCGAGCGTTCGGCCCAGACAAAGGCGATGTGCTGGCCATCCGCTGACCAGTTCCCTGGTCCGGCGGAGCGAACCGCGACGAGATGCTCGAACTCCAGCCGTTCTGTTCGTGTCATGTTTTTTCCGATTCGTTAGAGCCACGACCGCGGCTAATTGGTTTCTCAGCCGCATTGCAGCCATTGCGCGTCCCAGCTTGTCGTCGCCGGCCGGTTCACGGGCGCGGTCATCATGTAGACATCGGCACCGGTGAAGCGATGCGCCACCGCGATCGACTGGGATAGAACCTCCGGCTGACGCTCCGGTTGGCAGAGAAAGCGGAGGTAATTGGTCGCGACGTAGCCGTTCACGCTCCCTTGGGCCGAAAGGCGTGGTTCGATGCTGATCCCTTCGGACGGCGCTGAATCGATCGTCAGGCCGAGATCGCTGCGCAGCGTGTCGATGAACTGCTGCATGTCGGAGCCAAGTGCGTCGGCGCTCGAGTTCGCGATGACCAGCTCAAGCGTGACGGTCGACGGCGTCAGGCCGTTGCCACGCCCGTTCGCGGCGCCCATCCCAACCGGGATGAGCGCCACTGCTGCGATGGCCACAAGGATCGTGAGCGAACGCATGGTTCACCTCCGATGCAGGTCAGATTAGAATGGTCGGTCGCTCCGTTCGTCGACCTTTTCCGCGAGCGCCTTCAGGATTTCAACGATGGCCGCGCTCGTTCGAGCAGGGACACTGTCGACATAGTCACGCGCCGTGCCGGCGCCGCCGTCGCGACAATCGACGCGAGTCGCCGCCGCGATGATCTCCAGCTCACGCTCCGGTGTGTGGAGAATGCCGAGCTCTTTCGTCGCCGCTGCCAGCGCGGACGTCACGGCGTAGGCGCCCCAGTTGGAGACGCCGACCGGGAAGAGATACTTCGTCCCGGTAATCGTCACGATGCCGTCGTTGCATTCACAGCGGCACTGCTTCCCGTAGTCGAGGAGTTCGCGCGCTTCCGTGTAGATCTTGCCGAAGCCGATCTCATTGCCACCATCGCCGATGCCGACCGTCAGCTTGCCGGCATCGTTGAGCCGGTTGACCAGTCCGTCGACATGTGCCCGCGTTCCGTTGCGCGAAACGCCGGTCGCGCCGTGCATGACGTGCTTCGCGTTGGAACCAAGCTTTTCGATCGAAATGAGGGCATCAAGGTCCGGCGCGGTGCCCGCATGATCGGCTGCGTCGTTCTTGTCGAGTTCGATAATATCGAGCGTCGAGCCATAGACGCCGAACAGTTCATCGAAGACGCGGAAAAGCTCTGACTCGGTCAGGATCGTTACGCGATAGCCGAGCGCCTTGAGCGCGTTGCCGAGCACGATCGCGCCGAGCGGGCCATCGTTCTCACCATTTGGGAGGTATTCCGGCACCGCGGCGCCGGTGAGAATACCGACGTGCGCGCCGCGCTGCTGCAACAGTTCCTGCGCGATCAGATAGGAGAGCGGCTCGTCACCGCGTGCCAGGTCGTAGAGCAGCGGCAGTGAGCCGCGTGAGTGGCCGACCGCGCGAAAGCCGACCGTCACCGCTCGGTCCATATTGTCCCAGGTCGCGAGATCGGCCTGAGGCAGCGGCTGAAGTCCGTCAGTTCCAGAAGTCATCAATACTCTTCCTTACGTTCGATCGTGATTACGCCCATTTTGCCCGGTTCAAGATCAGGACCGGGTCCTGTGGCGAGAGCGGTACACCCTGGAGCCCGTCCTTGTAGATACGCACGATGTTGGGGTGGAGCAGGTAGGTATACGGTGCGTCCTCCAGGACCGTCTTGATGATTGATTGGTACATCTCGGCCCGCTTCGCCGGGTCGTCGGTCACCCGAGCGGCTTCCAGCGCCTTGTCGACATCCGGGTTGTTGTAGCCGTAATTCCCGACGGTATCGGTGTGATAGAACCAGTACATTGTCGAGTCGCTATCCGGCGTCATGTAACTGAGGTTCGCCATGTTGACTTCGAACTGCAGCACCTTGGTGCGTGCACTAGATGTGCCCGGATCGACAACCTCGACGGTCATCTCGATGCCGACCTCAGCAAGCTGCCCGGCGATGATCTCGGTTTCGTTTTTGAACTGGGCGGTACAGATCGCAGTCGTCTTGAATCCGTCTGGGAATCCGGCCGCCGCCAGCAGTTCCTTCGCCTTTGCCGTATCCGCTTTGAGCGGATAGACGGTTGGATTCGGATAGCCGATATACCCTTCGGCCAGCGGTCCCTGATCGGCCTGCGCTTCGCCGTAATAGACGTCCTGTACCAACGCCTCGCGATCGACGGCGTAGCTGATCGCCTGGCGCAGCTCTTTCTTGTCGAACGGCGGCACCGTTACGCTGTATGGCATCCAATCGGTTCCCCAACTTGGGACCGATGTCACGACATACTTGTTATCTTTCTTCCAATTGGCGACGTTCTTGTAGTCTGGCGCGTCGATGAAATCGACCTCCCCGGTCTTGAGCAACGATTCCCGTGTGATCGTGTCACCGACAATCCGGTAGGTGATATCGGTCAGGTAGGGAAGTTCCTCTTGCCAGTATTGATCGAACTTCTTGAGTTTGACTTCCTGGCCAGATTTCCAGCTGACGAACTCGAATGGTCCGGTGCCGACCGGATTGCGGTTGAACTTCTCCTCGCCCATCTCTTCGTAGGCTTTCTTGGAGACGATCATCGCGGCGCGATCGCGGGCGGTCGTCACCAGGAACGGGGCGAACGACTGGCTCAGCTTGTACTCGACGGTGTAGGTTCCGGTCGCCTTCGCGCTTTCGACGAAGAAATAGAGGAACTTGAGCGGCTTGTTCTGGCTGACGACCAGATTGACCATGAACTCGACATCGTCCGCGGTCAGCTCGCCGTAGCCCTGATGGAATTGCACGCCTTCCCGCAGCGTGAACTCCCAGGTGGTCTCGTCCTTCATCTCCCATTTCGTGGCGAGTTGTGGCTGCAGCTGCTTCGTCTCGAAGTCGTAGACGAGGAGCGAATCGTAGAGCTGCCAGCTAATCTTGGAGAAATTCCGGTCGCCGGAGACCATGACGGGATTCAGGAAGCCTGGTTCAGCCGGCAATGTCAGCGTCAGATCGGTCTTGCCGCTCGAGCTTGACGTTGTCGTGCTGCTGCCGCTGCCGGCGGCCGGCGATGCGGTGGTCGTACCGGTGGTTGTACCGGTCGTGGTTGATGACGAACCGGCGGCCGAGGTTGATTCGGCTTCAGTCGTCGAATCGGATGAACTGCCGCAGGCTGCGATCAGACCGCCCACCGCGCCGAGGGCGGCGAGGCGCAGCACACTGCGTCGAGAAATGCGTCCATGCGGAAACATCGAAAATCATCTCCTCAAACTATGCCCAGGACGAACGAACCTGAACGCGTGCGGTAGCCCCCCTTCTCCCGTCTGGTGCGTATCTCTGTACGCAGGCGTCGTATCCGATCGGCTCCTCATTCGTCGCGATACCGTGGGTCGAGTGCGTCGCGCAGTCCGTCACCGACGAAGTTCACGGCGAGGACGGCCAGGCTGATACAGGCGGATGGGAAGAGTGCCAGCCAGGGGGCATCGGACAGATAGTCGCGCGCATCGTTCAGCATCATTCCCCAGCTCGGATTGGGTGCCTGCACACCAAGGCCGAGGAAGCTGAGCGTCGCTTCCG
>ERZ778018.1626-NODE-1626-length-17254-cov-19.063434_pt1 | contig 17254 bp, 18 predicted proteins | sample MGYA00375748_ERZ778018 | MGnify/ENA primary metagenome ERZ778018 (study PRJEB29350, sample SAMN05509839) | bioreactor metagenome | biome: bioreactor; material: wastewater | place: South Africa: University of Cape Town | collected 2014-04-22 ... | reverse complement strand
CGCCACGGCCACAGCCTGCCCGGGCCGTGGCGAGAGGGGCGGGTCCGTTATCCGGCGACAGCTTGCGGGCCTCCCATCCCTTCCCGGGCGGCAGCTTGCGGGGCCCCGCCCCTTCCGGGCGCCGGCCCGCGGCCCCCGTCCCTCCCTACACAGGGATCTCCAGCACGGCCGCGGCGCCGCGGTGGGAGACGAATCGACGTGGCGGGACGGCGGGGCGGGTGCTCAGGACGATCCCGTCCGCGTCGAGGAAGTGGACGTCGAGGGCAAATCGCATGCCGAAGGTGTGGACCGCGGCGCAGCGGGGGATCAGGAGGCCCGGGCCGGCGTCCTCGCGGTCGAGCAGGGACAGTCCCAGGGCACGGGCGCGGAAGCCGGTCGCGACCGGCACCTCGTGGCCGCCGACGGTGCGGCGGGGCAGGTTCTCGAAGCGCGACGGAGCCATCGCCGACCCAAGGTCTGGGCCGCCCAAATCTCTCCCCCCGACGGAATTCGGCTTTTTTGGCACGACTTCATCGCCAAAATCCCTTCTCACTGCAACCCCGCGTTCAGGGGTGTGCCCGGCGAGGCACGGAACTAGGATGATCGGCAAGATGCACCCCGCCGCGACACGGGCTTTGTCACGGCATCGGCTTCAACTCACATGGAAAAGAAAACGACCCGCAGAGGGAATTACGAGTCTGGCTCCGACTACGTGTTGGAGTACGGAGAGCTCCGCTTCGCGTTCAACGAGGAGGACTTCGCGCAGCGGGTCGAGCAGGCGGCGGTGAAGCTGGCCTTCGTCCACCAGGGGCTGACCCCCGAGGAGCTCGACGACCTCCTCGACCTCGCGGTCAGCGGCGAGATCGCCGAGCCGAGCTCCCCCCTCGGCGAACACATCAACGAGAACTGGGAGGACCTGGTCGGCCCCTCCAACCGCAGCCTCGTCCACTGGATCCGCCGCCTCGTCTTCCGCGGCGCCTGGCTCGACCAGCGGGTCAAGGAGGGCGAGCTCGACGTCGTCTTCGACGAGCGCAGCCAGACCTTCGGCTACGTCCAGCCCGACCGCAGCTCCGAGCTCATCGAGCTCTCCAAGGAGCCGTCGTGGCGCCGCATCGCCTACCGCAGGTAAGCGCCGCCCTGCCGTGGTTGGAAATCCGCGTATAGCGCCGGTTTCCAACCGCGGAGAGTTCTGACCGGTCGAACTACCCGCGCTCTAGGGCGACGACCACGGTCAGCGACCCCTTGCCGGACGCAGCCTTCGCGCGGCCGGCGTCGAAGAGCTCCTTGGCGCCGTCGGTGTCGCCGAAGGACTCGGTGAAGCGGGTCAGGGAGTCGACCAGGAGGATCACGTCTTCGCCGTCGGCGGCGCGGCGCTGGGCCGCGGCGAGCGCGTCGCTGGCGTGGCGGGCCTGGCCGGCGGAGACGAGCTCGGCCTTCGGCGCCTCGCGCTTCCAGTCGGCCAGCTCCTCGGGGCTCGGATCGATCAGCAGGGCGACCGGATCGGGGCCGTCGGAGGCCTCGGCGAGGTCGGCGGCGACGCCGCGCAGCAGCTCGGTGGCTGCCTCGCGGCCCTCGGCGAGCAGCACCGCCTGGCGGCCCGACTCGGCGGGCAGCAGCAGGTCCTGGATCGTGACCCCCTCGCGACGGCGGCCGAAGCGGCGCCGGCGACGACGGCGGCGCGGACGGGAACCCTCCCCGTCCTCATCTGAGGCCTTGTCCGATCCCTCGGCGTCGCGATCGGAGTCCTCGGCCTCGCGGGAGGGCGCGGCGGCGCGCCTGCTGCGCGCCGGCGGCTGCTCCTCTTCTTCCTCGACGTCGGTGCGCTCCTCGCGCTCGCGCCCGCTCGCGGCGCGGCGGCGGCGGCGGCGCGGCCGCTCGCGACCCTCCTCGGCGTCGGCGCCCCGCGGCGCGGAGCCGCCCTCGTCGCCGTCACCGTTGCCGTCGCTCAGCCGCTCGATCAGCTCGGCGCGGGTGAGCATCCGGAAGCGCTCGACGCCGGCCGCGGCGGCGAGCTGGTGGAGGTCTGCAAGATGTTTGGATTCGAGCTCGGTCTTGGTCATCGGAGGGCGACTTTAGTGAAAGTCAGTCGATGGCCTCGGCCGCGGGCGCGGCGGCCTTCGCGCCGGCGCCCAGATCAAGCGCCGGGTCGACCCCTTCGGCCGCCGCGACGTCCTCCCAGGCGCCGATCTCCGCCTCGATCCGCGCCTCCGACCAGCCCAGCTCCCCGCCCAGCGCCGCCGCGATCGGCCGTCGCGCCTCCGGGTCGCGCAGCGCGGGCGCCGCGAGGATCCCCAGCCGGGTGCGCCGCAGCAGCACGTCGGCGAGCGAGCGGGCCTGCTCGGCGCGCGCCGCCACCACCACCTCGGCCAGCAGGTCGGGACGGCCGGGGACGATCGGCGCCGCCAGCTCGGGCCGCTCCCGGGCCAGGTCGAGCACCCGCCGCGCCGCGTGGCCGTAACGGAAGGCGAGCTGGGAGAGCGCCTCCTCCCCCACCTCGTCGGGCGCCTCGAGGTCGGCTGGGCGCGCCTCCATCCCGAGCGGGATCTCCGCCGTCCGGCACGGCGCCTCCCGCCCTTCCCGCTCGACCAGCCGGTCCACGGTCAGTTTCGCCATCCGCCGGTAAGTCGTGAGCTTGCCGCCGGTGATCGTCAGCATTCCCGACGACGTCTCGTACAGCTCCTCCTTGCGCGAGATGTCGACCGACTTGCGCGGGTCGCCGCTGGAGATCAGCGGCCGCACCCCGGCGTAGGCGCCGGCCAGGTCGCCCGGCCCGAGCGCGGTGCCGAAGAACGAGTTGGCCGCGTCGAGCAGGTACTCGACTTCGGCCTCGGCCGGGCGCGGGTGGCGGATGTCGCCGTCGAAGTCGTTGTCGGTGGTGCCGATCAGCGTCCGCCCGTACCAGGGCAGGGCGAAGATCATCCGCCCCTCGCCCGCGGGCACGATGCAGGCCGCGCTGCCCATCGGCAGATCGGCGGCGTCGAGCAGTAGGTGGGTGCCGCGGCTGGGTGCGATCCGTGGGACGTCCTCCTCCTCGACCACCTCGGGCCGGATCGTGTCGGCCCACACGCCGGTCGCGTTGACGACGTGGTCGGCGGCGACCTCGATCCGCTCGCCGGAGTCGGCCTCGACGAAGGCGACCCCGGCCGCGCGTCCCTGCCCGCCTGTGACCTCGACCACGTCGGCGCCGTTCAGCATCACCGCGCCGTAGCGTTCGGCCTCGCCGAGCACGGTCAGCACCAGCCGCACGTCGTCGGTCTGGCAGTCGTAGAAGAGGTAGGCGTCGTGCGGGTCGCGCGAGGCGAGCGCCGGGACCAGCTCCAGGACCTCGTCGTGGTCGATCGTCCGGTGGCGGTCCGGGGACCAGTAGAAGTCCTCGCCCTCGGCGTGGGACGAGCGCATCTCGCGGCGCGTGCGGCCGACCCGCGTCGTCGCCATCACGTCGTACATGTTGAGGCCGATGCCGACCTTGCGGTCGCGCTTCTCCTCGCCCAGCGCGGCGACCAGGAAGGGGGTCGGGTAGACGAGGTGCGGCGCGAGCTGGACCAGGAGCTGACGCTCGAGCAGCGCCTCGCGCACCAGGCCGAGGTCGAAGTTCTGCAGGTAGCGGAGGCCGCCGTGGACCATCTTCGAGGAGCGGCTCGAGGTGCCGACGGCGAAGTCGTCGCGCTCCAGCAGGGCGACCGAGTAGCCGCGCGAGGCGGCGTCGAGCGCGACCCCGGCACCGGTGATGCCGCCGCCGATCACGACCACCTCGAAGTGGGCGCCGGCGATCGCCTCGACCGCCGCGGCACGGGTCAGCATCGCCCCGCCCCCGCGCGCGCATCGACCCGGTTGACCCTGCCAGGCGCCAAGTCCATGGGACGAGGGTACTCGCCGCCGCGCTGTTCCTTACTTCGGCCATGCCGGAATAAGGAACAGCGCAAGGGGGTCGCCTCAGCGCGGGGGCGGCGGCGGAGCGCCTTGCGCCGCGTATGGCGAGGGGGCAGCGGGCGGCGGCGCGTTGATCGGCGCGGCGTTGATGGCCGAGGGGTCGGGCGACTGCGCGGGCGCGGGGGCGTTCGGCGGCGGTGCCGGAGCGCCGGGCGCCGTCGGCCAGGCGGGCGACGCCGGAGCGCCGGCGTAGGTGGGGCTCCCGGGCGCCGGAGCGCCTGGCGCCGCGGGGCCACCGTTCGTCGGCGGGCCGCCTGGCGTCCCTGGCCCTCCCGGCGGCGGCCCGCCCTTCGGGTGCGTCGCCTTCCAGCGCCGGTACGGGCCGAAGCCGATCGCGAAGAGGATGCCGCCGACGAGGAGCCCGGCGAGGATCGAGCCAAGCACCGAGCCGCCGGAGCCGGAGTCCGATTCCGCTTCGCCGGCGGGCGCGCCGGTGGAGAGCGATTCGCCGCCCGCGGGTTCGATCGGGGAGGTGTCTTCGGGGAGCGCGCCTTCGTCGATGCCGGGCACTTCGGTCGGTGCCGTCACGCCCGGCGCGGTGCCGACTCCACCGGTCCCGCCGTTCTTCCCGTTCTTGCCGCCGCCGTGGTGGGCCTTCGAGCCCGTCGAACCGACGCCCGGGACTTCGGACGGGAATTGCGGCGTCGGGGTCGGCGTCGGCGTCACGCCGCCTTCTTCGGGCAGCGGCAGGGGAAGCGGTTCCGGGGCCTGGGTCGGCGTCGGCGCGGGCTTCGGCACCTTCGGCTTCGGCGCTCGCGGCACGGCTTCGAGCGGCAGGTGCTTCTTCGCCGTCGCGACCATCACCTGCGCGGTCACCCAGACCGGCGTCTGATCGCTCTTCGACGAATAGCGGTAGTGGCCGTCGCCCACCTGGTTGGCTTCGAGGTATTGGAGCGCCGACTTGCCGCCGCGCTTGAACTCGGCCGGGTTGGCACCCGCGGCGAGCAGCCCCTCGACCGCCCAGGCGGTCGACTGCGTGTTGAGCGCGCCGTTGCCGCTGACCCGGTAGCCGCCGCCCTTCTGCTGTACCTGCCGGAGGTAGCCGACCGCCCGCTTCGCCGGCTGCGCCGACGGCGTCAAGACCTGCAGGACCGCGCCGGTGCCGTCGGCGTTGCTCGGCGCGCCCGCGACGTCGCCCCAGCCGCCGTCTTCGTTCTGCGTCCCGCGCAGCCATTCGACCGAGTCGGCGACGTTGGCGATCCCGGCCGCGCGCAGGGCAAGGACGGCGTAGGCGGTCGAGTTCGGCCAGCCCTCGTAGGAGCCGTCCTTGCGCCGTTTGGCGAGCAGCGCCGCGACCAGGTTGCGACCGGCGAATTCCCGCGGTTCGATCCCGGCGCCCTCGAGGGCGAGGATCGTGCGGGCGAGGTCGCCGGGGCTCTGGACTTCGGCGATCGCGCCCTGGAGGAAGGCGACCGGCGAGTGGCCCGCGGTGGTGACGTCCTGCGGGTTGATCCCGGCCGCCTCGAGGCCGAGCATCGCCCAGCCGGTCATCTCCTGCCCCGACTCGGCGCCCGCCTTTTCGCCCCAGCCGCCATCTTCGTTCTGGGCGCGTTCGAGCCAGGCGGCCGCGGCCTCGGGGCCACCGTCAGAGGCGGCGTCGGCGCGGGTCGAGGCGAAGGCGCCGAGCAGGAGGACGGCGACGAGGACGGCGGCAATGCGACCGGTGGTGGCGATGGTGCCGCGCGGCGGCACGAGGTCGGACGGGCCGGGAGACGGCATCGCGCCGCCGACCGACGCCCCCGCCTCGATCTCCCCCCGCCGCCATTCGAAACGTTCACGGAATCGAATCAACATGCGAATCATTGCGGGACCGGCGGCGAGAGCGAGCACGACGTTGCCGAGTGCATGGGCGACTTCAAAGGGGACCGCGCGCCCCTCGAGCAGCCAGAAGCGCTCCCAGGAGAGGCCGCCGCCGTAGGTCGCCATCAGCGAGAAGTTGAGGATCGCGCCATAACCGACCGCGGCGAGGCCGCAGGCCGCGGCAAGCGTCAGCCGTCCCACGTTGCGGCTCCCGAGGGCCAGCGCCGCGCCGAGGATGCCGCAGAGGCCCCAGGCCGCCATCTGCCACGGCGTCCACGGTCCCTGCCCGAACCAGAAGTTGGAGATCAGCGCCGAGAAGGCGCCGACCGCGAAGCCCGCCGCCGGGCCGAGCGCGTAGCCGGCGAAGATGACGATGTCGGTCGTCGGCTTGACGTTGGGGAAGGCGGCGAAGGCGACCCGCCCGGCGATCGCCAGCGCGGCGAGGGCGGCGACGAGGGCGACGACCTGCGCGGGCGGCCGCGAGCGCTCGTACCAGCCGAAGCCGGCCAGGAGGACCGCAGCGAGGATCAGGAAGCTGACGAGCTGCCAGCTCATGGCCCACCCCGCTCGGACCCCTCAGGTGCTTCGGCGAGGTGGACCGCGCCCTGCTCCGGGGTGACGACGCCGGGGACGTCGAGGACGCGGGCGACCTCGGTGGCGAAGTACCAGCCACCGGAGAGGATCTCGGCGCTCGGGCCGTCGGCGATCACGACGCCGTCGCCGAGCAGGACGACGCGACGGGCGAACTCGGCGGCGAACTCGACGTCGTGGGTGGCGATGACGACCGCGGCGCCCTGCGCGGCGAGGCGGTCGACCAGGGCGACGAGGTCGTCCTTGCGGCCCCGGTCCATGCCGCGGGTCGGCTCGTCGAGGGCGACGAGGCCGGGGACGCCGTCGCCGTCGAGGCGGCCCGCGAGGGCGATCGCGAGGGCGAGGCGCTGGCGCTCGCCGCCGGAGAGGTCGCGCGGGTCGGCGTCGGCGGCGTGCTCCATGCCGACCGCGCGCAGCGCGGCGAGGCCGAGCTCGCCGGGGAGCTCGTCGCCGACGCGCTCGCGGACCAGGAAGTCGCTCGGGTTCTGGGTGAGGAGCGCCATCCGCTCCGCCGCCACCCGGCCGGCGACCGGGCCGATCAGCCCGGCCGCGGTGCGCAGGAGGGTGCTCTTGCCGGCGCCGTTGCGGCCCATCAGGGCGACCCGCTCGCCAGGGGCGACGGTTAGGTCGACGCCGCGGAGGACGTCGCGCGGGCCCGCGCCGCTGTCGAGCTCGACCCAGAGGCCCTTCGCCTCCAGGGCGCGGGGGTCTTTCTCGCGTTTTCCGAGTCGCGAAAGACGCGACGGGGGGGAGATTTCGCCGCTCAAACCCTTCCCCGGGCGGGGGACGGCGGTGGCTGCCCGCGGGGCCCCGCCCTCCCCCAATGTCCGCCGCGCGTCGCGCACGCCCACCGGCAGCGGCTCCACCCCGGCCAGCGAGAAGAGCCGCGCGGCGGGCGTCGTCAGGGTCGGGTCCATCTCCCGCGTCCAGCCCAGGAACTCGCGCGGCGACCCGTCGAAGCCGATCCGTCCCGCCTCGACCGCGACCACCCGGTCGGCCGCCGCCAGGCAGCGCTCGAGCCGGTGTTCGGCCAGGACCACCGCCACCCCCCACTCCTCGTTCAGCCGCCGCAGCAGCCAGATCAGCTCGTCGCCGGACACCGGGTCGAGCTGCGAGGTCGGCTCGTCCAGCAGCACCAGCCGCGGCCGCGTCACCAGCGCCGCCGCCAACGCCACCCGCTGCAGCTCGCCCCCCGACAGCGTGTCGACGGCGCGCCCGAGCAGGTGCGGGATCGCCAGCGCCAGCGCCACCTCCTCGACCGCCCGCGCCCGGTCGCCGGGACCGTCCCCGCGCATCTCCAGCGGCAGCTCGATCTCCGCCGCGACCGTGGTCGAGACGACCTGCGTCTCCGGGTCCTGGGCGACGTAACCGACCGCGACGGCGAGCTCGCCCGGCCCGGCGGCGATCGCGTCGTGCCCGGCCACCTCGACCCGCCCGTCCACCTCGCCCCCGTGGAAGTGTGGGACGAGGCCGCAGGCCGCGCGCAGCAGCGTCGACTTGCCCGAGGCCGAGCGTCCCGCCAGCAGCACGAACTCCCCCGGTGCCACCTCCAGCGAGACGTCGAGGAGCGCCGGCGCCGCGGCGCGCGGGTAGGCGTATGACAGTCGCTCGACCGCGAGCGCGGGCGCGACGCCGCGGCGGATCGCGAGCTCAGACACGGAGCACCCCCGCGCCACCGGCATCCGCCGTCGCCTCCGGCCGAGGCACCTCCGCTCGCCCGCCGCCGGACCTCCGACCCCGCGGCCACCCGCCGTGCCGCCGGGCCGACCGCCGACCGCGCAAGCCCCGCCACGGCGCCAGCCCGCTCGCAAGCACCACCGCGCAGAGCGCGAGCGTCGCCGGCCCGAGCCCGATGTGGATCGTCGGATAGGGACGGAAGTCGTCCGCGCCCGCGGCCTTGCCGATGATCGCCGCCGCCAGCACCGCCGCCGCGACCGCGTAGAAGCGGACGTCGTGGCGGCTCGGCTCGCGCCGCCGCCGCCCGCGCGGACCGCCGAGGCTGTAGCCGCGCAGCTCGAGCGTCGCCGCCACGTCGATGGCGCGGTCGAGCGACCCGGCGAGCAGGCGCCGCGCCAGCGCGCCCCGTCCCACCACGGCCGCCCCCGGCCCGCGCAGGCGCGCCGCGTCGCGCAACCGCCCCGCGTCGGCGGCCGCAACCGGCACCAGCCGCGAGACCAGCGTCGCGGTCAGCGCCGAGCGCGCCGCGATCGGGCGCAGCGCCCGCAGTACCCGGTCGGGATCGACGCAGGCCGAGTAGACGCCGAAGGCGATCATCGTCACCGCCGCCCGCAGCCCGATCGAGACGCCCGCGACGATCGCCTCCAGGGTGACGTCGACCTGGCCCAGGATCGGCAGGTGGCCGAGCCGCGCCAGCACCGTCTCCCCGCGGTCGACGACCAGCGCGTTGACGACGACGATCAGGAGCGCCAGCGCAAGCCCCATCCGCAGCGCCGCGCGCACCGCCGTGCGCGCGCCGGCCAGCCGCCCGGCGAGGCAGGCGGCGAGGCCCGCCGCGAGCAGCACGACCGGGTTCGAATAAAGGAAGGCGACGACGACCAGCGCGCCGAGGTAGGCCACCGCGGCGCCCGGCCGCGCCGACTGCAGCGGCCCCCGACGAGGGATGTAGGCGAACGGCGATCTCATCCTGACGACCCCGAGCGCAGCGGCAGCGGCGTCACCGTCCCCGCTTCGCTCTCCACCGCGTAATGGTCGCGCAGGTCGTCGGCATCGAGCGCTTCGGCAGCCGCTCGCACCGCGCCGACAGTGCCGCCGGTGACCAGCCAGACCGGCGGCCCTTCGAAGTGCCGGGTCGCCGCGACCAGCCCCGCTTCCGCGCCGAAGCCGCGTGCCTTCGCGCCGTTTTCGTCAAGCCCGACGAGTTCCCAGCCGCCGGCCGAGGCGGCGCCGCCCGCCGTGCGTCCGCCGGGGCTTGATCCCCCCGTCGCGCCCCCGCCCACCGGAGCGAACTCCGCGTAGACGCCGCTTTCCGCCGGCCCGCCCTCGATCAGCGCCGCGGTCGGATCGGAGCGCACCTTCGCCCACGGCCCGACCAGCACCCGGATCGCGCCCTTCGGCGACCCCGAGGCGATCTTCACGCCTTCGCCTTCGAGCGCCTCCCGCACGCTCGCGCACGCGTCCCCGCCCCCCTCGCATTCGACGACGACCGCGGGCGCGTGCCCTTCCCAGCCGGTCGTGAACGGCGCCGGCCAGGAGCCGACCACCGCCGGCACGTGCGCGGTCGCCGCCCAGTCGTGCATGTCCCACCAGACGCGCTCGCCGCCCTGCAGCGAGACCTCGGCGGCGCCGATCGGCGACTCGACCCCGTTCACGTAGAAGAACCAGTCGTAGGGATGGCCGCCCCGCTGCGTTTCTTCGATCCCGTCGATCGACTTGACGTAGCCGCCGCCGTAGCGCGTCTCGAGGTGGTCGACCTCCCCTTCGAGGAAGCGCATCACCGTGTCGGATTCGTTCGCTTCCCCTGACGCTTCCGTCATCTTCACGGCGCCGAATTCGCGCGTCACCGTGAGGTCGACCGAGCCGACCTTGGAGCCGGGGCCGAGACCGCAGCCGGCGGCCACGAGCGCTGCCCCGAGGAGCAGTGCGATCGCGACCGCCGTGCCGCGGCGAGACATCAGCTACCGGCGGGGCACTCGTTGCCGAGGCAGACCGGCTCCTGCGCGGAGGGGATCGCGTCGCCGATCGCGGCGCTGATCAGGGTCGGTTCGGTCAGCGTCACCATCACCTTGCCCTGGGCGTCGGTGGGGCCGGTCGCCCCGGTCACCGTCGCGCCCTTCATCGGCTTGCGCTTGCCCTTTTCGTTGTAGGCGTAGACGTGGACCGCGAACGGCACCCCGGCGGTCGCCTGCCGCGGCGCGCTCAGCACCAGCTCTTCCGGATACGGGTAGGTCGGCGCCAGGTCCCAGAGGACTTCGTCGCCCGCCTTGATCTTCGCCTTTTCGCCGCCGACCGTGGCGCCCTTGTGGTTGATCTTGAGGTACCAGGAGGCGTTGCCCTTGGCGACGCTCTTGCCGACGCCGCAGAGGCCGAGGCCGAAGCTGAAGTGGTCGGTGAGCGTGAGCGGTGCGAGTTGCTTGATCGTCTGGGCACCCTTCGCCAGCAGGCCGAGCGCCGTGTTGCCCTTCAGCGCCACCTTCTTGCCGCTGCCGCCGGTGCCGGCGCCGAGGCAGGTCGCCTTCGGGCTGGTCTTGACGGAGACGTTGGCGGTCTTCACCGACTGTTCGGCGAGCACCACGTTGCCCTTGCCGACCACGCGCAGCGTCGCCGTCGTGGCGGAGGCGCTCGCGGTCACCGCAAGCCCCAGGCAGAGGACCAGCGCGCACGCGGCGGCCGTCCGCAGTTTCATCGTTCTTGGCATATGAGCCACCCTTTCCTCGAGGGTCGTCTTGGCTGGCCGGGGACAGGTCTCCTGGCTTCCGGGGTTTGGGCGGGCCGCGCCTTCCCGGAGACGTGAGCGTCCCCAGTGGCCGGCGCCGGACAAGCGGCGCCCGCGACCTCCTCGACCCGGTCACAGTGGCGGGACCACGCCGGTTTCGCACCGGACTTCCCTTGACCACCGACCGTATGTACCGCCCGAGTCTATTAGGCTCAGACCGCTCCGGTATCGCCTGAGCACTGGGAAGTCCTCGTTCGATGGAGGTGGAGAGATGAAGCGCTCGGGATGGCGGCCGCCCCCGCCGGCCCTCGTGGTCGCTTGCCTCGCCCTGTTCGTCGCCCTCGGCGGCACGGTGCTGGCGGCGACCAAGATCGACGGCAAGACGATCAAGGTCAAATCCTTGCCCGGCAACCGCCTCAAGGTCGGATCGGTCCCCGGCAACCGCATCGCGCCCCGCTCCCTCCTCGGCTCCCAGATCAGGGTCGAAACCTTGGGCGAGGTCCCGAACGCCGCCCACGCCAACTCCGCCGACTCCGCCCGCCACGCCCAGACCGCGACCGCCGCCGACCACGCCACCGACGCGACCACCATCAACGGCCACGCGGTCGGTTGTGCGGCGGGCCGCCGAGAGTTCGCCGGGGCGTGCTGGGATCTGGAGGCAAGCGCCGCGGCAGTGAACGCCGTCGAAGCCGCCGGGGTGTGTGCGGCGAGGGGCGGGGAACTGCCGGCGGTACTGGCCCTCACGGTGTTCGCGGGAGAACCCGGCGCGCAGATCTTTGTAAGTGGCGAGTGGACGAACCAGATCACGGCGCTCGCCAACGAATACGACGGCATCGCACTGTTTCCATCCGGAAAAATCTTCGTCGGATCACCGCTGAGCCAATTCCACTTCCGCTGCGTGACCCCGCTCCTCACCTGAGCCGCTGATCAACCGGTCCCCGCGAACGCGTGGTCACGGGGCCCTTCCGCAACGCTTTCGTCGCACCCCCTCGGGTCGAGTTCGCAGTAATCCGCGGATAGCGCGGAGAAGTGCGAACTCATCCGGGGGAGCGCCGGGGGTGCGTGTCGTCCCTCCCCTGCGCTCCCCTTGGGACCTGTGCCGCCGACGCTCAGGCGTCGAGCAGGCGGCGGTAGAAGCGGTAGTCGCGGCGGTCGGGGCGGAGGTTCGAGGCGAGGGCGAGGTGGTGGCGGGCGCGGCGGGTCTCGCCGGTCATGCTCAGGGCGCGACCGAGGCAGAAGTGCGCGTAGTCGTTGACGGGGTGGCTGTCGACCACGGCGCCGAACTCGACTGCGGCGAGGCGGAAGCGGCCGGCGCGGTAGTAGGCACGGCCGAGGGCCTCGCGCACGGAGGTCTTCTCCGGTTCGCGGCGGGCGGCCTCGGCGAGGGGCTCGGCGGCGTCCTCGAAGTCGCCCTCCTCGAGCAGCTCCATACCGCGCCGGTAGAGCGTGTAGGTGGGCTCGGGAACGGGATCGGGCATCACCCGATTGTAAAAGCCGGGGGAAGTCGGCTTTTGGCTATTTCTGGCGGGCGCGGACGGCGGTGCCGTAGGCGCAGACCTCGGTCCAGGTGGTGCCGAGCTCGGAGGTGTCGTAGCGGAAGGCGACGATCGCGTTGCCGCCCTTCGCTTCGACCTCCTCGACCAGCCGTTCGGTCGCGTGCTCGCGGCCTTCTTTCAGCATCTTCGTCATGCCTTTCAACTCGCCGCCGGCGAGGGACTTGAGCGAAGCGCCGATCTGCGAGCCGACGTTGCGCGAGCGGACGGTGAGGCCGAAGACCTCGCCGAGAACCTCTTCGATCTCGTACCCGGGGCCGAGGTCGTTCATGGTCGTGATGATCACGGCGGCCAGCCTAATCGGCCGATCGGAGGACAAGCGAAAGTTCGGTCAAAGGTCCAGGACGAAGACCCAGCGGCGCCCGTCGCGGTCGTCCTCGTCGCGCTCCGGGACACGCCGCCAGCCGAGCGATTCATAGAGAGCGTGCGCGGCGGTCTGGTACGGGCGGCTCCAGAGCGCGACCCGCTCGGCGCCGAGCCCGCGCGCCCGCTCGAGCGCACCGAGGACCAGCGCGCGGCCGACCCCCTGCCGCCGCGCCCGGTCGGCGACCGCCAGCCGCGCGAGCTCCGCCTCCCCCGGCCCGGCGACCGAGCGCCCCGGCGCGCCCGGCGGGAAGACCGCGGCGACGGCGACCACCTCGCCGTCGTCGATCGCGACTGTGACGTGGGCGACGGCGGCGACCGCGAAGTACTCCTGCAAGGCGTATGGCTCCTGCCGGCCTTCCGGCCCAGCTTTGGCGTAAGCCTCCGTCCAGAGCGCCGTGACCGCCGCCGCGTCCCCCTCGTCCGCCTCCCTGATGTGCATGCGCCGAGGCTAGCCCCGCCCCGACGAGTTCGCAGAAATCCGCGGATAGCGCGGAGAAGTGCGAACTCGCCAGAGGGGGCGCCGGGCGCGTTCGCAGTAAGCCGCGGATAGCGCGGACTTCTGCGAACTCACCACGGGCGGCGAGCCGGGCGCGGGGGTCAATCCGCGGCGGTGGCCTCGGCCAGGTACTCGAGCACCGCGGGGATGCCGCCGCGCTCGAAGGCGGCGCGCTGGCGGTCGGCGCCGTTGCCCTCGACGAGGATCCGCTCGATCTCCGCCAGGGCGCCCGGCCCGTCGAGGTCCTCCGCGTAGGGCCGCGCTTCCGCGAGCGCCCGCGCCACGACCTCCGGCGCCGGGGCCGCCTCGCCGCCGGCGACCATCAGCCGCGCCTCGAGCCCGTGACGGATCGCCTGGTAATAGGACTCCTCGAGCGCCTCGCGCTGCAGGTCACTGGAGGAGGGCCGGTCGACCTCGCGCGCCGCCAGCGCCCGGATCAGCGCCGCGAAGCCCGCGTTGGCGGCCGCGGTCGGCTGCACGTCCATCCCCCGCACCTCGACCGTGCCGAGCTTCGGGTGTGGCCGCACGTCCCACCAGATGTACGTGTAGTCGTCGACCCCGGCCGCCTCGACCAGCTGGTCGGCGACCGCCAGGAACTCCTCGTAATCGAGGAACTCGCGCGGCATTTCGAAGCGCGGGTAGGCGCGGACCTCGACCGCGCGGGCGCTCGCCAAGCCGCTGTCGGCGCCGTCACGGAAGGGCGAGTTGGCGGCGAGCGCGGCCAGCATCGGCAGCCGCAGGCGCATCGCGTTGGCGACCCGCACCGCGGTCTCCGGATCGGGCATGCCGACGTGGACGTGGAGCCCCGAGGGCGGCGTCGAGAGCAGGCTCGCCAGATCCTCCTTGACCACGTCGTAGCGCGGCTTGCTCACCAGCCGCGCCTCGCCGCCGTCGTCGTCGGGGTGGATCCCGGCTCCGAGCAGCCCGACCCCGGTCGCCCGCACCGCCGCGCGGAGGTCGGCGAGCTCGATCACCGCCGCCGCGGCGTCGCCGCAGATCCCCGTCTTCAGCTCGATCTGGGCGGCGAAGATCTCGGTGCTGACCGCCTCCCGCGCCGCCGCGTCGAGAGCCTCGATCACCCGCTCGGCGTCCGGGATCAGCCGCCTCCCCTCGTCGACCAACAGAAGCTCTTCCTCGACGCCGATCGTCAGCGGCGGCGAGGCGCCAAAGCGATGCTCAGGCTCTGCGGCTTGTCTCCCCATCACGTCGCCCCGACTCACGGGTCCGGGCAACTTACCCGCGCCCGCCGATCCCAACCTTGGCCTTGGCGACGGGGGCTAGCAGCCGGTCAAAACATACGCAACTGTTTGTCTGCATCGAGATGGACGGAAACCGGGGCGCAGAAACCTCACGGATCGGCAATCAGCCGTCCTGCCCATGTGACGATTTAGGCCAAGAATCCCTGCAAATTCAAACATTCCGCACGGAAGTGTCACAAGAACTTTAAGCCTTCATGGAGACCCGTCAGATACGCCTCCGTTTGTAGACAAAACATTTCAATTGCTCTATGTTGCCGCCCGAACCATGGCGGGCGACGCGAACAACACCGACGACAACGAACTGCTGGTCGCGCTGCGGCACCCGCTGCGCAGGCAGATCCTGCGGGCGATGGTGAAACAGGACCCGCTCAGCCCGCGCCAGATCTCCGACGCGCTGCGTGAGCCGCTCTCCAACGTCAGCTATCACGTCCGCGTGCTCGCCGACTGCGGCACCGTCACCTTGGTGAACACCGCGCCGGTGCGCGGGTCGGTCCAGCACTTCTACGCCACGACGATCGACGAGCCCTGGGTCCTCACAGTTCTCGGACTTAGCGAGAACGGCAAGCCTGCACCGGGGGGAGAAGACGAGCAGCCGGACCCTTAGCGTCCCGACGATGGCGGCGCCCGAGAACACCCAGACCAACGAGCGCGTCGACGCTCGTCTGGAAGCGGTGGTGCTCCAGCGCGTGCTCGACCATCACCCGGCCCGGATCACCGTCGACGAGCTGGCCCGCGAGCTGATCGGCGCCGGGGACGACTTCGCCGCCCGCGACGGCATCGAGCGCGCGCTCGACGAGCTCACCCGCAGCGGCCTCCTCCACCCCGTCGCGGACGGCTTCGTCGCCCCGACCCGTCCCGCCGTCCGCATCGGCGAGCTCCTCGGCAGCCTCACGTAGTCGTCGCGGAGGCCCGGTCCGCGCCGCCGGACCCGCGCGGCCGGCGGCTCGTCGCGCCGTGCCGCGGACTCACCCGGGCATGCCGACCACGAGGCGGCGGAAGCCGGTGCGCAGGCGGTCGGCCAGTTCGCCCGCCGCGCTGGCGGCGGCGGGGTCGTCCTCGTCGGTCCCCGTCACCAGCACCACCTCGGTCGCCTTGAAGCTGCCCACCTGGTCTTCGACCGCCTGGACGATGTCCTCGTCGCCGACCCGCGCCTCGGCGACGACGCCGACCTTGGCCAGCGAGGCGACGGAGACGACCAGGGCCTTCTGCGCCTCGCGGCGGGCGGGCTCGAGGTCGGATGCCCAGCGGTCGAGGAAGCCGATCCGGGCGGGCGCGAGGATCCTCACCTCGGCGAGGTCACGGGTGCCGTCGACGCCCGCCTCGCCGGCGATCGCCGCGGTCGTCACCGGGTCCTCGACCGGGCGGCTCACCACCACCAGCAGCCGCCGGCGCACCGTCGGGTCGGGCGAATCGCCGATCCCCCCGCGCGGGCGCATCCGCACCGCGACGTAGACCAGCACCACCGCCACCAAGGCGCCGAGGGCCAGGCCCGCCTCGGGCCCGGCGAGCAGGATGCCGACGACGATCGGGACGGCGATCGCGATGACGATCAACGGCAGCTTCCAAGGCGCCACCGACCTAGCCTGTCACGGCGACCACCGCCCCGCCCCTTGCTCCGTGGTTCAGGAGCCCTTCGTGATTGCCGCAGGCGCCATCCGCCCCTGCAAACGTCCCATCCGCACTGTCGCCACCTCCGTGTCGGTGCTGCGTTTCCCTGTCCGCCACCCGCTTTCGGCGGAGACGTAGTTTTACTCCAGCCGTTTACAGCAATCAAGTTGAAACCGGTAAAAGCCGACAAATAAACGAGAATTTAAGATCGTTTCTGGACTTCTTGACTTACACTGATTAGCGTTTTCGCATCGGCGCGTTGCCACCGCTGTGCCCCTTGCCACCGACCGAAGGAAGTCCCCCTTGCCTAAGACGAAGAAGAAGGATGGCGTCGAACAGATCGTCGCCAAAGCCTTCGCACACCCACTGCGCGTACAGATCCTGATCATTCTGAACGAGCGGGTCGCCAGCCCCAACCTGCTCGCCCAGGAGCTCGATCAGAGCCTCAACCTCGTCGCCTACCACGTCCGCGTGCTCGAGAAATACGACTGCATCGAGCTCGTCGACACCAAGCAGCGCCGCGGCGCCACCGAGCACTTCTACCGTGCCACGCGCCGCCAGTTCCTCAGCGACAGCGAATGGGCCCGGATGCCCCAGAGCCTCCGCCCCGGCCTCTCCGGCGCGATGCTCAAATCGATGTTCGACGACATCGAGGAGGCCGTCAAAAGCGGCTCCATGGATGAGAAAGAGGACCGCCACCTGAGCCGCACCCCGATGGTCGTCGACAAAAAGGGCTGGGACGAAGTCTCCGCCCTCCTCACCGAGACCCTCGACAAGGTCTTCGAGATCCAGAGCGAATCCGCCAAACGCCTCTCCGACTCAGGCGAGAACGGCATGCTCTCGAAGGTCGAGATGCTCCACTTCAAGTCGCCGGATCCGGCTTAAAAGGGGCGAAGGCCTGGGGAAGGGACGGGCGGGGGTTCGGGCGCTCCCGGCCGTCCGAGTGGGGTCCAGGGTGTCCTGGGCTCCTCATGGGGGTCCTGGCAGGCTGTGACCCCCATGAGGAGCCCAGGACGTGAGGGGTGCGTGGGAGAGGCGTCACAGGGACGTCGCGAAGTCGGACTTACGTGACGATCAGGTCGGGGAGCCTCCACACCTCGCCCGGATCGGACACAGAGATGCCGGGAACGTCACACTTTCCGGCCCCCAGAGGCCCTTTTCGGGCCTGAATCGAGGGGCCGATAACGCGCTGCGTACTTTGACCTTGCCATAGCACGGTCAATCCACGCAGCGCGTAGGTCGGTGTTGCACAACACGGGAGGAAGACCGGAGTTCTCGG
>ERZ778018.1624-NODE-1624-length-17273-cov-4.491637_pt1 | contig 17273 bp, 17 predicted proteins | sample MGYA00375748_ERZ778018 | MGnify/ENA primary metagenome ERZ778018 (study PRJEB29350, sample SAMN05509839) | bioreactor metagenome | biome: bioreactor; material: wastewater | place: South Africa: University of Cape Town | collected 2014-04-22 ... | reverse complement strand
CAAAAGGCGAAAGGAATTTCGTCGAAGCCGACCTCCTCCCCGGCGACGACGAATACGGCCAGCCTTCATCCTCCTCCCGAGGGTTGGCCACCGAAACGGCGCCCGCCGGATCTCCTCCCCCGGCGGGCGTTGTTGCCGGAAAAGGGTTTCGCCCCCTTTCAAAAGGCGAAAGGAATTTCGTCGAAGCCGACCTCCTCCCCGGCGACGACGAATAGGTCGGCTTCCTCCTCCTCCCTAGAGGCCGACCAGCAAAACGACACCCGCCGGATCTCCTCCCCCGGCGGGTGTTGTCGTTTTGAGGACGCTCCACCCATATTCCGCTGTTGGCCGAAAGCGCCGCGCGATTGCATCGGCGGCGGCAAGAGACTATCTCCCGCCCCATGAGCATCGATCCTATCCACATCGTCGGCGGCGGACTGGCCGGCTCGGAAGCAGCATGGCAGGCGGCGCAAGCCGGCGTGCCCGTCGTCCTGCACGAAATGCGCCCGGTACGCGGCACCGACGCGCACAAGACCGAGGGGCTGGCTGAATTGGTCTGCTCCAACTCCTTCCGCTCCGACGACGCCGAGGCCAACGCGGTCGGCCTGCTGCATGCCGAAATGCGGCTCGGCAACTCGCTGGTGATGGCCTGCGGCGACGCGCATCAGGTGCCGGCGGGCGGCGCGCTCGCCGTCGACCGCGACGGTTTCTCGCAGGCCGTGACGGCGAAGCTGGAGGCGCATCCCCTCATCACCATCGTGCGCGAGGAAATCACCGGCCTGCCGCCGGCGGAATGGGACCAGGCGATCGTCGCCACCGGCCCGCTGACCGCGCCGTCGCTCGCCGAGGCGATCCGCACGGAGACCGGCGCCGACGCGCTGGCCTTCTTCGACGCCATCGCGCCCATCGTCCATTTCGAGACGATCGACATGGACACCTGCTGGTTCCAGTCGCGCTACGACAAGGTCGGCCCCGGCGGCACCGGCAAGGACTACATCAACTGCCCGATGAACCGCGAGCAGTACGAGGCCTTCGTGCAGGAGTTGCTGGACGGCGGCAAGACCGAATTCAAGCAATGGGAAGGCACGCCCTATTTCGACGGTTGCCTGCCCGTCGAGGTGATGGCCGAGCGGGGCGTGGAAACGCTGCGCCACGGACCGATGAAGCCGATGGGTCTGACCAACGCCCACGACCCGGCGACCAAGCCCTACGCCGTCGCGCAGCTTCGGCAGGACAATGCGCTCGGCACCCTCTACAACATGGTCGGTTTCCAGACCAAGCTGAAGCACGGCGAGCAGGTGCGCGTCTTGCGTACCATTCCGGGGTTGGAGAACGCCGAATTCGCGCGGCTGGGCGGCCTGCACCGCAACACCTACATCAACTCCCCCACTTTGCTCGACGGCACGCTGCAACTGAAGTCTCGGCCCGGTCTTCGCTTCGCCGGCCAGATCACCGGCTGCGAAGGTTATATTGAAAGCGCCGCCATCGGCTTGCTGGCCGGGCGCTTCGCCGCCGCCGCACGCCTCGGCCGGCCGCTTGCCTCGCCGCCGCCGACCACCGCCTTCGGCGCCCTGCTCGGCCACATCACCGGCGGCCACATCGTTTCCGACGACGAACCGGGCAAACGCTCCTTCCAGCCGATGAACGTCAATTTCGGCCTGTTTCCACCGCTCGCCGCCGACACGAAACTCAAGCCGGAGGGCTTTGAGGGCCGCTTCCGCGGCAAGGACAAGGCGGTTGCCAAGAAAAAGGCGCTGACGGCGCGCGCGCTGGCTGACTGCCGCGCCTGGCTGGGCCGTGAATCGCAGGCGACAGCAGCCGAATAGATCAGACCGCCTACCAGCCTTTCGAGGCGCGTCGGAAAAGCAGCCAGTGCCGCCGCCATAGCGGCAGGCGCGGGCTTTCCCGCAACGCGGACGCGCCCGCCCGCTCGATCCGGTCGAGATTGGCGCGTGTCAGCGCCAGCGGCAGAAAGGCCGGGCGCAGGCTTTCCGGCAAGGCACTGGCGCCTCGCTCGAAGGCGGCCAGATGGTCGCGAGCCAAGGCGATCATCGCCGACAGCGCATGGCCGGCATTCGGGCCGCCGTCGCCTTTGAGAAATTCCTGTGGCGAGGAGCCGACCGAAGCCAACAAATCGGCCGGAACATAGCACTGGCCGCGTGCGCGGTGCAGCGGCAGCAACAGCAGCAGCCCGGTGATCGCCTGCGCGCAGCCGGCATGGCCGGCGAGATCGGCGAAACGCGGCGCATTTTCCGGGTCAAGCGCCAGCGCGGCAAGCTGGATCAGCGCCGACGCCGTCTCGCCGCAATAGCCCTCGAGGTCGGTACGCGACGGCATCGGATCGTCGTAGAGATCGAAAATGCGCGCCTCGAGATAATTGTCGAAGGCCTGGCGCGGCAGGTTGTGCGCGGTGATGGTCGCGCCCAGCGCCGTGGCCAGCGGATGCCCGGCACCGCCCGTATCCGTTCCTTCGCCGCCGGCTGCGATGACGTCGCGCCACCATTGCAGCCGCACCTCGCCCGGCAGCGCCTCGCGGATGCGGTCGCGCACGCCGGCGATCTCGGCGTTGAAGGCATAGAGCGAAAGCAGCGCGGCGCGCTTGTCCGCCGGCGCATAGAGGGCGCAAAGATAGCGGTCCGGGTCGGCCGCGCGGACCGTGTCGGTGACGATCCGGCCGCTGGCGTCCATATCAGTCCACGGCGACGAGGGCCGCGGCGACCGCGCGGTCCTCGGCCAGCAGCACGTTGTAGGTGCGCACGGCGGCCCCGGTGGACATCGGGTCCGCGGAAATCCCCGCTTCCTTCATCGCCGTCCGTAGCGCGGCCGGCAGCGGCCGGATGTCCGCCCCGGTCCCGACCAGCAGGATCTCGATCCCTTCGGTCTCGCTGAACACCCTGTCGAAATCGGCCGCCGTCAGCTTCGCGGGGTCAGCCGGCTCCCAGCCATGAATGCCGGACGGCAGGCACAATAACGAGCCGCGATGCGACATGTCGGCGAAGCGGAAGCCGCCGTTGCCATAGGCTTCGATGGGCGCGCGGCCCGGATAGTGGGCCTCGCGGATGATGATACCAGCCATCTTTGGGCCGGCCATCACTTGGCCGGCAGTTGCTGCGCCGGATGCGTGGCCTCGTACTCTTCCATCCCTTCCTTGGTGACGGGACGCAGGTGGAAGATGATGAGGATCGGCGCGGCGATGAAGATCGACGAGAAGGTCCCGATGAAGACGCCGAACAGCATCGAGGCGACGAAGGACCGGATGACCTCTCCACCCAGCAGGAACAGCGCCAGCAGGGCAAGGAAGGTCGTCAGTGAGGTCATCGTCGTGCGCGACAGCATCTCGTTGTCCGACAGGTCGAGCAACTGGCCGAGCGGCATCCTTTTGAAGCGTCTCAAATTCTCACGAACGCGGTCGTAGATGACGACGGTGTCGTTGAGCGAATAGCCGACGATCGTCAGGATCGCCGCCACCGTGGACAGGTCGAACTGCAATTGGGTGACGACCAGGAAGCCGAGGGTGAGCGTAATGTCGTTGATGGTCGCGAGGATCGAGCCGATGGCGAACTGCCATTCGAATCGCACCCAAACGTAGATCAGGATGGCGCCCATGGCGGCCAAGATGCCGAGGATCGCGGCCTTGGCCAATTCGCCTGAAACCGTCGGACCGACGAGTTCGGTGCGGCGGATGTCGTAGGCCGAGGTCAGGCTGTCCTGTGCCTTCTTGACAAGAACGTTGCCGGCCTCGTCGCCCCCGTCCGCCGTAGCGCCGATGCGGATCAGCGCGTCGGTCGCGTCGCCGAAGCCCTGCACCTGGATTTCCTTGACGCCGGCTGCCGAGAGCCGGGAGCGGATATCGCCGACGTCGGCGGCACCGGATTTGGCGCGAACTTCGATCAGCGTGCCGCCGGTGAAATCGATGCCGAAGTTCAGGCCCTTGGTGAAGAGCAGGCCGACCGAGGCCACGCACAGGATCACCGAGATGACGAAAACCTGTAGGCGCACGCGCATGAAGGGGATGCGCGTAACCTCGGGGACGAGGCGGACATAGCCCTTGGGCAATTCCTTCGGCCGCGTGCGGCGCAGCCATTCCGCCACCAGCCAGCGGGTCAGCGTGAAGGCGGTGAAGACGGTGGTAATGATGCCGACCGCCAGGGTCACGGCAAAGCCCTTGACCGGACCGGAGCCGAGGAAGAACAGCACGATGGCGGCAATCAGCGTGGTCACGTTGGAGTCCACGATCGTCGCGAGCGCCTTGGCGAAGCCTGTATCGACCGCCTGGATGATCGACCGGCCTGCCCGCCGTTCCTCACGGATGCGCTCATAGATCAGCACGTTGGAATCGACCGCCATGCCGACGGTCAGCACGATGCCGGCGATGCCGGGCAAGGTCAGCGTCGCCCCGAGGACGGAAAGGATGGCGACGATCAGCGCCACGTTCGCAACCAGCGCGAGGTTGGCGATCCAGCCGAGGGTGCCGTAGGCGGCGACCATGAAGACCACGACAAGGATGGAACCGACCATGGCCGACATTTTGCCGGCATCGATCGAATCCTGCCCGAGACCGGGACCGACCGTCCGTTCCTCGATGACGGTCAGCGTCGCCGGCAGCGCGCCGGCGCGCAGCAGCACGGCAAGGTCGTTGGCGCTCTGGGGCGTGAAGTTACCGGAAATCTGGCCGGTGCCGCCGAGGATCGGCTCACGAATCTGCGGCGCCGAGATGACGTGGTTGTCGAGGATGATGGCGAACAGCTTGCCGACGTTCTGCTGCGTCGCCTGACCGAAGCGGGTCGCGCCCTTGGAATCGAAGCGGAAGGAGACGACCGGTTCGTTGGTGCGAGAATCGAAGGTCGCCTGCGCATCGACGAGGTTCTCGCCCGACACGATGACGCGGTTCTCGATCAGGTAGGGAACCGGCGGGTTGTCCTTGGAATACATGACCGTGTCGCCGGCCGGCGGACGGCCGTTGATGGCCTCCTGCACCGGCATCGACTGGTCGACCATCTGGAAGGTCAGCTTGGCGGTCTGGCCGAGAATGTCCTTCAGGCGCTGCGGGTCCTGCAAGCCCGGCACCTGCACCAGAATGCGGTCGTCGCCCTGGCGCTGCACGATCGGCTCGGTCGTGCCGAGTTCGTTGACGCGGCGTCCGACGACTTCAATCGACTGGCTGACGGCAGTGGCCGTGCGGTACTTGATGCCCGCGTCCGTCATGGTGAAGCGCAGCAGGCCGGGCTCCGGCTCGTCCATCGCCATCTCGGTAACGGAGCCGCCGGCGAAAAGGCCGGCCGAAACCGGCGCCGTGAGCGACTTCAGCGCTTCCTTGGCGGCATCGACCTGGGCCGCGTCGCGGATGCGCACCTGCACCACCTTGCCGGAACCGGACAGGCCGGTGTAGCCGATCTTGGCATCACGCAGCAGCGACCTGATCTCGTCGCGCGCAGTGTTCAGGCGATCCTTGATGAGATCGTTCTGGTCGATCTTGAGCAGGATGTGCGAGCCGCCCTGAAGGTCGAGGCCGAGCGTCATCTGCTTCTTCGGCAACCAGTCGGGCAGCTTCTGCAGCACAGATTGCGGGAACAGATTGGGAGCGGCAAGCAGTAGGCCGAGCAGGACGACTGCCCAAATCCCGATCGTCTTCCAACGCGAAAAATACAGCATATAAATGGTCCGTTCAGCCGCGCTCGCGGCGTTCCGCCTCGAATACGGTTATTTCTTGGCGGCTATTTCTTGGCGTTCTGGTTCGCGACCGGCTCGCCCTTGACGCGCACGTCGCTGATGGTCGAGCGCAGCGCGGTCACTTTCACGCCGCCGAGGTCGACTTCCAGTTCGTTGTCGTCGATCACCTTGGTGACTTTTCCGACAAAGCCGCCGCCGGTGACGACCGTGTCGCCGCGGCGGATCGCCGAAAGCATCTCGCCGCGCTTCTTCAACTGCGTGCGCTGCGGCCGGATGATGAGGAAGTACATGATGACGAAGATCAGCACGAAGGGCAGAATGCTGATGAAAACATCGGGCGAGGCGCCGACGCTCTGGGCGTATGCCGGTGTGACGAACATCGAAAACTCCTGCCAGGAAAGCCGCGACCGGCCTTGAAATTTGGCCGGAATATAGTCGGTAAAGCGCCCATTGCAACTGTTCGCCGGCGCGTTACCGAGCGCTTTTGAAAGGTTTCGGCGCAGATTGCAAGGCGGCTTGCAAAACCGGCGGCGTCGTGAAAGAACCGTACCGTACGGTACGAGCATGGCCGCAACGACTGAGGATTGGATTCACGATGTCCGACAAAAGCCTGGAAGCGTTGTCCAGCAAGCTTGATCGCCTGATCGCGGCGGTGGAGCGCCTGGCGCCGGCCACCCCTGCCCCGCCGGACCTCGAGGCGGCCGACTGCTTCGTCTGGCAGGCCGAGACGGGTGTCCTCGAACCGGTCAGGCGGGTCAACAGGGTCGATATCGACCTGATCCGCGGCGTCGATCATGTCCGTGACATTCTGGTCGACAACACCGAGCGCTTCGCCTCCGGCTACGCCGCTAACAACGTGCTTTTGTGGGGCGCGCGCGGCATGGGCAAATCATCGCTGGTGAAGGCCTCGCACGCCGCCGTCAACGCTTCGGGCAGGCACGACGCTCCTCTCAAGCTGATCGAGATCCACCGCGAGGACATCGACACGCTGCCTGCGCTGATGGCGATCCTGAAGGCGGCGACATTCCGTTTCATCCTGTTCTGCGACGATCTCTCCTTCGACCACGACGACACCTCCTACAAGTCGCTGAAGGCCGCGCTGGAAGGCGGCGTCGAGGGCCGGCCGCAGAACGTCATTTTCTACGCCACATCGAACCGCCGCCACCTTCTGCCGCGCGATATGATCGACAACGAGCGCTCGACGGCGATCAACCCGTCCGAGGCGGTCGAAGAGAAAGTCTCGCTGTCGGATCGCTTCGGCCTGTGGCTCGGTTTCCACAAATGCTCGCAGGACGACTATCTCGACATGGTGTCGGGCTATGTGCGGCACTACGGCCTCGCTGTCGATGCCGAGACGCTTCGGGCCGAGGCGCTTGAATGGGCGACGACGCGCGGCAGCCGCTCCGGCCGCGTCGCCTGGCAGTTCACGCAGGACCTCGCCGGCCGGTTGGGCAAGGCGCTGCAAGACTGAGGCCAGGCCGTCCGCCAACTGAAAAGGCCCGCCCCTTGCGGAGCGGGCGGAGCCGGCGGGGCGGACTGGAGGTCAGGCGCCCCGCAATGGTTCTTGTTGTTCTATTCCAGGAAAGTCTTGGGGTCGACGGGCGCGGAATTCTTGCGCACCTCGAAGTGCAGCTGTGGTGAAGTGGCGTCGCCGCTCATGCCGGACTGGGCGATTTCCTGGCCGCGCTTGACCTTCTCGCCGCGTTTGACTTCCAGCGACGAGGCATGGCCGTAAACCGTGACGAGGCCGTTCTCGTGGCGCACCAGCACCGTGTTGCCGAACTCCTTCAGGCCGTCGCCGGCATAGATGACGACGCCGTTCTCGGCCGCCTTGACGGGCGTGCCCTCGGGCACGGCGATGTCGATGCCGTCCTTGCCGGACCCGAAGCCGGAGATGACCCGCCCGCGCACCGGCCAGCGCATCTTGCCGATGCCGGTCGAATCGGGCGCCTCGATGTCCTCGCTCTCGGCCTGCTTGATGACCTTGGCAGCCTGCTTCGGCGGCGTATAGGAAGCGACCGCCTCGCTCGGGGTCGCCTTGGCCGGCGGTGGCGTCGAGCCCGTCTTGACCGGATCGACCGCCGCCGGCTTGACACTCGCGACCTGACTGGTAGCCGCGCCGGCGCCCGGCAGCTTCAAGGTCTGGCCGATGCGGATCAGGCCGTCCTTCATGCCGTTTTCCTGCTTGAGCGCCGTCACGCCGACGCCGGTCTTTCTGGCGATCGAGGAAAGCGTGTCGCCCTGCTGCACCGTGTAGGTTCCAGCGGCTGCGGCAGGCTTGGCCGACGCCACTTCCGCCGCCTTGGCCAGCGGCCTAGCCTTGGGATCGTTGGCGGCCGAGGCATCGACCGGCAACGCCGGCTTGCCTTCCCTCACCTTCGGCTGCTGTGGCAACACCGCGACCTTGCCGGGCATGGTAGTCGGAACCGGCACCCTGTCGGCCGGCACATCGGATTTCGTGCCTCTCGAGGAGCGGGCGTCGGCGACCTTCGGGTTGTGATCAGGCGCCGAAACCGGCGCCTTGGCCGAATAGACATAGGTCGGGATGACCAGCTTCTGGCCCGACTGCAAACCGTCGGCGGAGGCAAGGCCGTTGGTCTTCATGATGACGTTAGCCGGCACGCCGTAGCGGCGCGACAGATTGTAGACCGTCTCGCCGTCCCGGACGGTGATCTGGGTGCCGCCGGCGCGCGACCAGCCTTTCGGCTCGCCGTCCTCGATGGCGGCCTTCGCCACGGCCGTCTGCACGGGAGCCCTGAGGGCTTGCGCTTGCGTCTGGGTCTGCGCCACAGTGCCGGTCACGGTCTGGTCGATCCTGGCCGCCGCCGTCCTGGCCGGCCGGATTGCCGCGGTCTGGGCCTGGGCGACCGGCGGCAGCGACCGGACCTTGATCGGCTCGATGCTGGAGCGGCTGACGGAACGGCTGTAGCTGCCGTTCACCGGAGCGGCAGCGACCGTATCGCCCGGATAAGGCTGATCGACGGGCTGCTTGTCGATGATGGATCGCTGGTTGGGGGTCGATGCGGTGGCTGTGGCATCGAGCCCGTCGCTGAAGCGCGCCACCTGGGAGGAACATCCCGAAACCGCGCCGGCGACCATCAGCACGGCGCAGCCGCGCGCCAGATTGCGTCCATTCGCCTTCAAGATATTGAAACGCATCGCACTTACCCGCATACCCGGTACAGACTGGGCATGATTAAAGCGCGTTAATGTTACCGGTCGGTTAAACCCTTAGAATCCGTCGAAAATTTTCTTAAAAGATGTGTTCAGATAACGGCGGCCACGCCGGACAGGACCGGTTGCAGGCGAACGACGCCGATATCCTCCCGCTCGAACCGGGAGCCGACCTTGGTGAGTTTGGCCACCACCTGCTCGCCTTCTTCGGGACCGATCGGGGCAATCACCGTGCCGCCGCTGGAAAGCTGATCGAGCAAAAAGCGCGGCAGGCTGTCGAATGCCGCCCAGGCGACGATGCGGTCGAACGGCCCTTCGTTCGGCAGGCCGTTGCTGCCATCGGCCTGGCGGGCGATGACGTTGGCAATGCCGAGCGCTTCGAAACGCTGCCTCGCCTGCTCGACCAGCGTTTTATAGCGATCGATCGTCACCAGCCGACCGGCGAGGCGCGCCATCACGGCGGCGGTAAAGCCAGATCCGGTGCCGATTTCCAGCACCCGGCTGCCCGGCTCGATCGCCAGCGCAGCAATCACCGCCGCTTGCAGGTCGGCGCCTTCCATCGCTTCGCCGCATTCGATCGGCAGCATACGGTCCGTCCAGGCGATGGGATGATATTGGCCGTTGAGAAAACCGCGGCGCGGCGTCGCCTCGAAGGCGGCGATCAGCGACTTCGGCACGCTGCCCTTGCCTCTCAGCCTGAGCAGGAAGGCTGCAAACCCTTCGCGATCCTCGATGGCCACCCCTTGCGTCATGCCAGCGCCTTGGCCAGCCGATCCTTGACCTCGTAGGCGGTCAGGTCGAGATGAAGCGGCGTCACCGAAACGAAGCCGTTGCGCACCGCCTCGAGGTCGGTGCCGCCGCGGCTGTCGGCCGGCTCGCGGCCGAACCGCATCCAGTAGTAAGGCAGGCCGCGACCGTCGCGCCGCTCGTCCAGCCAAAGGCTGTGCAGAAGCTTGCCCTGGTCGGTGACGACGGTGCCGGCCACCTGGTCGGGCGCGCATTTCGGAAAATTGACGTTGAGCAGCACGCCCGCAGGCAGCGGCGTTTCCACCAGCGTTTTCAGCAGCGCCGGCGCCAGCGTCTCGCAGGTGTCGTACGGAACGATGCGGTCCTCGCCGACACTATGATAGGCTTGACTGATGGCAATCGAGCGCACACCGATCAGCGCGCCTTCCATGGCTCCGGCGACGGTGCCCGAATAGGTCACGTCATCGGCGAGATTGGCGCCGGAATTGACGCCCGACAGGATCAGGTCCGGCATGCCGGGCAGAACCTTCTTCGCCCCCATGATGACGCAGTCGGTCGGCGTGCCGCGCACCGCATAGTGCCGCTCGCCGATCTTGCGCAGCCTGAGCGGCTCCGACAGCGACAGCGAATGGGCGAAGCCGGACTGGTCCATCTCCGGCGCCACCACCCACACGTCGTCGGAAAGCGTTCGGGCGATGCGTTCGAGAACGGCAAGGCCCTCGGCATGGATGCCGTCGTCATTGGTCAGCAGGATGCGCATTATTTCGATTCGATTCTTTCCAGCCCGCCCATGTAGGGCTTGAGCACTTCAGGAATGGTTACGCTGCCGTCCTCGTTCTGGTAGTTTTCCATGACGGCGATGAGAGCGCGGCCGACCGCCGTGCCCGAACCGTTCAGCGTATGGACGAAAAGATTGCCCTTACCGTCCTTGTCCTTGTAGCGGGCGTTCATGCGCCGCGCCTGGAAATCGCCGCAGACCGAACAGGACGAAATCTCGCGATAGCTGTTCTGTCCGGGCAGCCAGACCTCGATGTCGTAGGTCTTCTGCGCGCCGAAACCCATGTCGCCGGTGCACAGCGCGACGGTGCGGAACGGCAGTTCCAGCTTCCGCAAAACCGCCTCGGCGCATTCGGTCATGCGCTCGTGCTCGGCGAGCGAGCTTTCCTGGTCGGTGATCGAAACCAGTTCCACCTTGTAGAACTGGTGCTGACGCAACATGCCGCGCGTGTCGCGCCCGGCCGAGCCGGCCTCGGAACGGAAGCAGGGCGTCAGCGCCGTCATGCGCAGCGGCAGCTTGTCGTGGGCGGTGATTTCCTCGCGGACGAGATTGGTCAGCGGCACTTCGGCCGTGGGGATGAGGTATAAATCACGACCGAGATATGCTTCAGAAACGGAAGCCGCCAGTTCCTTATGAGTTTTTGCAAGTTCGTCTATGGCAGACTGAACATTTTCACGAGGCTCGTTGTCAAACAAATAGTCGAACAGCAATGGCTGCATTTTACGAAACTCGTAAGGCAAATCCTCTCCCCACGGTGCCGCGCGACCTAGTGGCAAAGTCTTAGCCACGAAAAGATCGCTTCGGAATTTTGGAAGTTGCCCCGTTCCGAACATCACCTCGTCGCGTACCATCAGCGGCGGTTGCACTTCCGTGTAGCCGTGCTCGGTGGTGTGGGTGTCCAGCATGAACTGACCGAGCGCGCGCTCCAGCCGGGCAAGCCGGCCGGAAAGCACCGTGAAGCGCGAGCCGGACAGTTTCGCCGCGCGCTCGAAGTCCATCATCCCGAGCCGTTCGCCGATCTCGAAATGCTCCTTCGGCTTGTTGCCCATGCGCGGCTGGCGGGCGGCGATCAGGTCCTCGCCGAAACGGCGCACCTCGACGTTGTCATGCTCGTCGGCGCCCAGCGGCACGTCGGGCAGCGGCACGTTGGGCAGCACCGAAAGCGCGTCGGCCAGCGCTTTGTCCAGTTCGCGCTCGCGCGCCTCGCCGTTCTGGATGAAAGCCTTGATCTCGTTGACCTCGCTTTTCAGCGTCTCGGCCAACTCCATGTTCTTGTCGCGCATGGCATTGCCGATTTCCTTGGAAGCGGCGTTGCGGCGTTCCTGCTTGGCCTGGAGTTCGCCCAGATGCGCCCGGCGCGCTTCGTCCCTGGCGAGAACGTCATCGACGGTGGATTGCGCCGACGCGGCATAGGACGGGCGCTTTGCCAGCGCCTCGGCAAGAGCCTGCGGGTTTTCGCGAATCCATTTGATGTCGAGCATGGGGGAGAACCGTCCTGAAATGGCGTCAAGCGGGGTAAACTGCAAAGGCCGGCGATGCAAGGCCCGACAGGCGCCGCAGGCCGTTCCGCAAGCCGTCCGGCCGTCTCAGAACTCGATCCCCTGCTGCGCCTTCACGCCGGCCGCAAAATGATGCTTGGTCGCCCCCATCTCGGTGACGAGATCGGCGGCTTCCACCAAGGCCGGCTTGGCGTTGCGGCCGGTGACGACGACATGCAGCCCCTCGCGCCGGCCTCGCAGCGCCGCCACCACCTTTTCGAGATCGAGATAGTCGTAGCGCAGCGCGATGTTGAGTTCGTCCAGCACCACCAGGCTGATCGTCGGATCGGCCATCAGGTCCAGCGCCTTCTCCCACGCGGCTTGCGCCGCCGCGATGTCGCGCTTCAGGTCCTGCGTCTCCCAGGTGAACCCCTCGCCCATCGTGTGCCACGCCACGTGATCGCCGAAGGCGGCGAAGGCGTCCTTCTCGCCGGTGTGCCACTTGCCCTTGATGAACTGCACGACGCCGACGCGCTTGCCGTAGCCCAGCATGCGCAGCGCCAGCCCGAAGGCGGCCGTCGTCTTGCCCTTGCCCGGACCGGTGTTGACGATCAGCAAGCCCTTCTCGGCAACCGTCTTGCCGGCCACCTCGGCATCCTGCACGGCCTTGCGCTTGGCCATCTTGACCTTGTGGCGTTCGGCCTCGGCCGTATCGATCTCGCTCATGTCATTTCACCTTCAGCGGCAGACCCGCCACCATCATCAGAACCGTATCGGCGACAGCCGCGACCTGCTGATTCAGCCGCCCGGCCGCATCGCGAAAACGGCGCGCCAGCGCGTTATCCGGCACGATGCCCAGCCCCACTTCGTTCGAGACCACGAACCAGGCGCCCCGAGGCCGCGACAGGACCGCGCCCAGCCTCGCGCATTCGGCCTCGATATCGTGATCCGCCAGCATGTGATTCGTCAGCCACAGCGTCAGGCAATCGACCAGCACCGGCCGCCCCGCCGGCACCGTCGCCAGCGCGCCGGCAAGGTCGAGCGGCGCGTCGACCGTCAGCCATCCCTCGCCGCGCCGCGCGCGGTGATGGGCGATGCGCTCGCGCATCTCCTCGTCATAGGCTTGCGCCGTCGCGATGTAGGTCCACGGCGCCGGCAGCGCCGTCGCCAGCCGCTCGGCATGCGCGCTCTTGCCCGAGCGGGCGCCGCCAAGAAGGAAAGTCAGGCTGCCTGTCAACATATGTCCTTTCCGTTCCGCAGCGGCCCAAAGGCCACGCGGACTATAGGAAGACCATCCGCCCGTCGCAAATGGCAGACCTTGTGACCTGAAACCTCACATCGATTTCGGCAGATAGCGCCACGAAACGATGCCGCAGGCCGCGGCGAGAAAGCCCAGTGTGACGAAGACCGAGCCAAGGCCGAAGAAGGCCAGCACCACCGAATAGACCAGCGGCGGCGTCAGTTCGGAGAAATCGAGATAGGTGCGGTAGACCGCCGCCATCTGTGGCCGTTCATAGGCGTGCACCGCCCGCATGAACGTGGTGGAGCCCAGTGCATCCAGCGCGATGGTGAACAGCGCCCCGACCAGGAGAAGGCCCGCCGTCACCAGCGGATAGGAGGCCCCCACCGCGCCTGCCGCCCACAGCGTCACCGCCATGGCGCAGAAAGCGAAGGAAATCACCTTGCGCAAGCCGTAGCGCCGCCCCACCCGGCCCCAGATGAGGGCGCAGAACAGCAGCGCGTTGCCGGCCGAGATCAACAGGCCGCCGGCCAGTTCCCCCTGCCCCGTCACCACCATCAGAAGCGGCCCGTAGACGAAGAAGGTCGTCCAGTAGCAGGAGCGGCCGAAAGCGATCAGCCAGGCAAGCCTCAGCCGGGGCTGGGCGATGAAACGGCCGATATTGGCAAGCGGATTGGAGGCGCGGCTCTTGCCGGCGGCGATCAGCGGGTTGTCGCTCAGCCGGTAGTACCAGAACAGTACCAGCAGGCAGAGCGCAAAGACCGCGACGGTGCCATGCGCGGCATAGATGCCGTAATGCGTATAAAGGAAAATGCCGAGCGTCGGCCCGCCGGTCCAGGCGATCATCGACAGCGCCATTCGCAGCGATTCGGAGCGCGTGAAATCCGCCTTGCGGATATGGTCCATGATGTAGAGGTTGAGCGTGATCGACAGCGCGCTCGCTCCCATGACGCGCGCCAGCATCCCCAGCGCCTGCCCGGCCAGCGTATGCGTGACGAAGAACAGCGAACCGATGGCGAGCAGGATCGCGCCCGCCGTATAGACCCAGCGCCGGGCGAAGCGGCGGATCAGCAACGGCATGAACAGCGTCACCGACAGACCGGTCAGCGATACCGCCGTATAGAGGATCGAGACTGTCTGCTCGCTTTGCAGAATCTCGTAGGCCTGGATCGGAATGACGCTGGAGACGGTCGCGCGGGCGAAGGATTCGATGGCATAGAGCGTGGCGAAGGTGCGCGCGTCCGCGGGCCGCACGGCGGGGAGCCAGATCGGGTGTCGGACATGCGGGGCCATACGGTCTCGGCAAAGGATTCGCGCCGGAAATCTGCCCCGGCATGGCATGGGCCGGTAGCAGGAAACCGACGCCGCAGCATCGAAATGCGAAGCCGGCCAACCCTTTGTGGCCGCTGGCCCAACTTTACAGCCCGCCGCTTTGGCCCTACCCCTCGCAAGGGGCCGCAGGAGTTGACCGCGCGACATGAACCCGCAGCAATCGGCCGATACCGCAGGCAGGCCCCGCATCGTCGTCATCGACGCGCTGCGCGGCGCCGCCCTGCTCGCCATGGCGAGCTACCATTTCACCTGGGATCTCGAATTCTTCGGCTATGTCGCGCCGGGCCTCACCGCCTTCGGCGGCTGGAAGCTTTATGCGCGCTGCATCGCCTCGACCTTCCTGTTCCTGGTCGGCGTCAGCTTGGTGCTGGCGCATGGGCGCGGCATCCGCTGGCCGGGTTTCTGGAGGCGGCTCGCCATGGTCGTCGCGGCGGCGGCGGCCATCAGCCTCGTCACCCGGTTCGCAACGCCGGACGCCTTCATCTTCTTCGGCATCCTGCACGAAATCGCGCTCGCAAGCCTGCTGGGCCTCGCCTTCCTGCGCCTGCCGGGGCTTCTCACGCTGGCCGTCGCGGCGCTGGTGATCGCCGCCCCGCACTATCTGCGCTCGCCCGCCTTCGATCATCCGGCGCTGTGGTGGCTCGGCCTCTCGACGATCGATCCGCGCTCCAACGACTACGTTCCGCTGTTTCCGTGGTTCGGCGCGGTGCTGGCCGGCGTCGGGTTTGCCAGGCTTGCCGTTTCCTTCGGCCTTGTCGAGCGGCTGCGGCATCTTGCGCTTCCCCGCTGGCTGAACCCGCTGGTGCTGGCCGGCCGCCACAGCCTCGCCTTCTACCTTATCCACCAGCCGGCGCTGATCGCCTGCGTCTGGCTGTTTTCCCAGATCATGCCGGCGCCCGCGGTATCGCCGCAGGAAAGTTTCCTGAGCTCCTGCACCGCATCCTGCCAGCAAAGCCGCGATGCACCCTTCTGCCAGCGCTACTGCGGCTGTATGCTGGGCGAATTGAAGAACAACGCCTTGCTGGAGCGGCTGTTCAAGGGTGAACAGGGCACAGCCTTCCGCCAGCGGATCGGCGATCTCGCCAGCACCTGCACGGTGCGCACCGACGAGGCGATGGAGGAGGAAAAACCATGAACGAGGCCGTCCGGCATACGGGCTTCATCCCCTTGCCGCCTTTGATCTATCTCGTCGCGCTTCTCGCCGGCATCGCGCTCGGCCTGTTCGTTCCGTTGCCATGGCTCGGCGGCGTGCTGGCCGATCTCCTGTTCGCTGCCGGCTGGATCATGGCCGCCGGCGCGCTGGCGTTGTGGTTCAGTGCGATCCGCGCCATGCGCCGGGCCGACACCACGCTGAACCCCAAAGGCACGCCCGATCACCTTTTGACCGGCGGTCCGTTCGCGGTGTCACGCAACCCGATCTATCTCGGCGCCACGCTGTTCCTGATCGGCATAGCGCTGATCTCCGCCAATCCGTGGATCCTGCTCGCCGCATTCGCCGCCGCCTTCCTGACCGGCAAGCTGGTGATCGGTCGTGAGGAAAGGATACTCGCCGAGCGCTTCGGCAAGAAATATCGCGACTACGCCAAGCGGGTACGACGCTGGATATGAGCGGCTCGCCAGCCGGCCAAGGCGCGCCGGCGGACGAGGCCTGCCCGCGCCTCGATACGCCGGGAGAAATCCTGATCCTTACGGGCCCTCCCGGTTCCGGCAAGACCACGACGGCCCGTGCGCTCGCCACCGGCGCGCAACGGCCTGCCGTCCACCTGCACGCCGACGATTTCTGGCACTTCATCCGCCACGGCGCGATCGAGCCCTACCTGCCCGAAGCGCATCGCCAGAACGCGATCGTCATGACCGCCATCGCCCAGGCGGCCGCGGCCTATGCGCAGGGCGGCTACTTCGTCATTGTCGACGGCATCATCGGCCCCTGGTTCCTCAGCCTGTTCGAGCCGCTGTCACCCGCCATTCGCTATGTCGTGCTGCGGCCCCGGCTAGAGGAATCGATCGAGCGCTGCCGCCTGCGCGGCGGCGACACGCTGACCGATCCTGAAGCGATTACGGCGCTATACCGCCAGTTCGCCGGATTGGGCGACCTGGAGCGTCATGTCGTCGACACGGCGGGCCACAATCCGGCGGCGACCGCAGCCGCAGTCGCAACAGCCTTGCGGCAGGAGCGTTTCCTGCTCACGGCGCGATAGGTCAGGCCGACAAGCCGGTCCCGACAAAACCGTCGTGCCGCCTCAGGTGTTGACGCCGAGTTCCGCCAGCCGCTCGACGCAGGATTCCTCGGCCTGGTCGAGTTCGGCCAGCGTCTCTTCCAGATCGCGGCGCTTCTGGCGCAGATCCTCGCGCTTTTCCTCGATGCGCTTGATCATCAGCTTGAGCTGGCCGACCTCGCCGGGCGGCTCCTTGTACATCTGGATGATTTCGCGGATCTCGCTGATGGAGAAGCCGAGGCGCTTGCCGCGCAGGATCTGGCGCACCAGATGGCGGTCGGACGGCCTGAACAGGCGCGTGCGGCCGCGCCGCACCGGCTGGAGAAGCCCCTCGTCTTCATAGAACCGCAGCGTGCGCGTCGAAACGTCGAACTCGCGCGTCAGTTCGGTGATCGAATAATATTCCCGCATCGTCGTTCCCTGGGCTTGGCGAACCGGTCCGGTCCTCCTTGTCGGTAGCCTTACCGGCCCATCGCGGCGCATCGCAGCGGCTGATGCGGGGCGCGACCCACCCGGCCCGACGACATTACGTCGGCCCGACACTTCGCACGGCACTTACGTAAAAGTCAATTCGGGTATTCCCCTACACAGACCGTACGCTAGCTGTTCAGTCCCGGCATTTGATGGATTGGGTCGATGATGAATCGATCCGGCTCTGA
>ERZ778018.1623-NODE-1623-length-17282-cov-9.599582_pt1 | contig 17282 bp, 11 predicted proteins | sample MGYA00375748_ERZ778018 | MGnify/ENA primary metagenome ERZ778018 (study PRJEB29350, sample SAMN05509839) | bioreactor metagenome | biome: bioreactor; material: wastewater | place: South Africa: University of Cape Town | collected 2014-04-22 ... | reverse complement strand
GGTAGGTGGCGTCGAGGGGGACGCCCATGTGGCGGTAGATGGTGGCGGCGAGGTCGGCGGGGGTGACGGGGCGGTCCTTGATGTAGCCGCCGTCGCTCTGGGTCGCGCCGATCACCTGGCCGTGGCGCATGCCGCCGCCGGCCAGGCACATCGACATCACCGCGTTCCAGTGGTTGCGGCCGTCGGTGCTGCCTTGCGTCCCCATCATCGGCGTGCGGCCGAACTCGCCCATGGCGATGACCAGCACGTCGTCGAGCATCCCGCGCTCGTCCAAATCGGAGACCAGGGTGGTGATCAGGTGGTCGAAGATGGGCAGCAAGGGGCCCAGGCCCTTGCCGATGCCGCCGTAGGGGGGGATGTTGTCGCCGTGGTTGTCCCAGGTGCCGGAGGCGGGGTGGTAGCTCAGGTCGAGGGTCACGAACGCCGCGCCGGCCTCCACCAGGCGACGGGCCAGGAGCGCCTGTTGATGCCAGACGTGCTTGCCGTAGCGGTCGCGGACGGCCTGGGGCTCGCGTTCCAGGTCGAACGCCTCGCGCGCCTGGGGCCCGACCAGAAGGTCGATCGCCTCGCGGCCGTAGCGGTCCATCGCGGCGACGTCTGGGGAGTGTTCCAGCTTCGCCCGCAGCGAGTCCAGGTCTTCCAGAAGCGCGCGTCGCGAGCCGAGTCGTCGCTGGGTCACGCCGTCGGGGAGCTGGAAGAAGCCGGCGGGGGAGGTCTTGCCGATCTCCTTGCCGACGTAGTCGACCATCGGCAGCTTGCACGCCTGGTTGGCGATGAACGGGTCGTATTGCTTGCCCAGGTAGCCGGCGTGGGCGACGTGGGTCCGCGAGGTCTGAAACGCGACGTAGGCCGGGATCCCCTGGACGTTGGCGCCGTGGTGCTTGGCGACGATCGAGCCGATGGCCGGGTACAGGTCCTTGCTGGGGGAGACCCGGGGCTCGGCGTCGAGGTTGGCCGTCTGGATGACCTTGTTGGGCTCGTGGTTGCTGTGGCGGGCGTCGACCGAACGGATGATCGTGAACTTGTCGAGCATCGCCGCTTGCCTCGGCAGGTGCTCGCAGATCCGGACGCCGGGGATCCTGGTGGCGACGGTCCCGAACGGCCCGCGGTTTTCCAGGGGCCGATCCGGCTTGGGATCCCAGGTGTCGATCTGGCTGGGCCCGCCGGCCATCCAAAGGAGGATGACCGCCCTGGCCCCCGGCGCGCGGACGCCGGCGGCGGTCGCCGCGGAGCGCAGGCGCAAGAGGTCCGGCAGCGACAACCCGGCCAACCCCGCCAGGCTCGCCTTGAGCATCCCTCGACGACTGGCGACCACCAGCCCCTCGCGCTCCCGCGCGCGCAAACCGCCGAAGGCGTGGGAATGGTCGTGGGTCGGGCCGTTCATGGGACGTCCTCCCGAGTCGGGGAGCGGTGTTGAAGCAAGGTTGAATCCGCCTTCAGGATACCCGACGCCGGCCGTCGATCCCAGCCGGACCCGGCGGATCGACGGCCTGGGGCGCGTCGCGGAGGGACGCGGCCGGAGGCGTTTTTTCTTGCGCCGTCGGCGCGCGCGGAGTTTTCCGCGTTTCGGGAAAAGTCAACCCCCCGCCTTGACCGAAACCTGTATTAGAGGTACACACCGCCGCATCTTCTCCCGGTCCCGATGCGCCGTCCTCGCGTTCGCGAGGCGCGCCATGGCGCGAAGCGGCGCGATGGGAAGGGTGGGATGAGGCTGCTCCGGACGCGGAAGGGTGAACAAGGCCCCGCCGGGTGTACCGGGCGGATTTCGGTCTCGGCCGTCGCGGAATCGTGTCTCGTCGTGAGTACTCGAACGAAGGCCGCTCTCAGGGATGTAGGCGGCCGTCCGCGTGGCGGCGAAAGGAGGTCGCGTTGAGAAGGCTCAGAACGCTCACTGTCACCATGGTCCTCGGCGCTGTGGGGGGGGCGACCACGGAAGGAGCGGCCCCCGACGACGCGGCCGCGCCGCCGGCGGCGACGACCCGCAAGCCGGCGCCGGCCCCGCCGATCAAATACCTGGAGGCGGGCTCCAAGCTGTTCAACAGCGGGCAATTCGACCTGGCCGCGAAGTATCTCGACGCGGCCCAGATGTATCGCGATCAGCTCGAGCCCCAGCACCAGAAGCTGCTGGACGACTACGTCCGCGAATTGAAGCGGGTCAAGACGGCGGCCGCGGCCCCGGAGGCGGCCCCGGTCGCGGCGACGACGCCGGCCCCGACCCGGGCGCCCGCCGCGGCGCCGGCCCCGCCGCCGACGGTGGTGACGGCCTCGCCGTCCTCGCCGCCGATCGTCGCGCGGACCGAGACGCTCCAGGGCGACGAGACCGACCCGAAGCAGAAGGGCCGTTGGCTGCTTCAGGAAGCCGGCGAGCTGATGATGAAGGGGGAGTACGACGCCGCCGACGAGAAGATCGCCGAGGCGGAGGCCCTGGACGTCAAGTGGGGCCTGTTCGACTCCACGCCGGCGAAGGCCCGCAAGGCGCTTGAGAAGGCGCGTCCCAAGGCGGTCGCCGTCGCGGCGGGCGACTCGGCGAAGGCCCACGATCACAAGACGGCCAAGGCCAAGCTCGCCGAGGCCCGCGCCGCGATCGCCAACCGCCAGTTCGAGGCGGCCGAGGCCGTCGCGATGGAGGTCAAGGGCTGGGGCCTCTCCTACGGGATGTTCGAGGACAACCCGGACAAGGTGGCCGCGGCCGCCCGCGCCCTTCGGAAGCGCGACGCCATCCGCGGCGGCGATCCCAAGGACCAGGCCAGCCCCGGCGTGTACGACGTGCTGGTGCAGGAGTCGCGGCAACTGGTGAAGGCCGGCAAGTTCGCCGAGGCCGAGGCCAAGGCGCGCCAGGCCCAGCGGATGAACGTCGTGCCGGCCTTGACGGCCGACCGCGCCGAGGCGGTGCTGCACGAGATCGCCCTGGCGAAGGAGGCCCAGGCGGCCCCGGCCGAGGCCGTCGCCGCGACGGCCGCGACCGTCGAGTCGGCCGCCGAGGCGGTCGAGCGCGAGGCCGACGCCCTGTTGGCCAAGAACGACCAGGCCGCGGCTGCGGCCAAGTTCGCCGAGGCCGATCGGATCCGCTCCGCCGAGGCCGGCGGCAAGCCGGCCCTGGACCTCGCGGTCGTCAAGAGCGGCGCCAACGGCCCCGACCTCGACGCCCTGGCCCCCGCGCCCGCGGTCGGCGACGGTCCCGACGCCCCGGCCCCGGCCCCCGGCGACGGCCCCGAGGTCGCCTCCACCCCGACGCCGGCCCCGGCCGCCGTCGCCGCTCCCGCGCTGGAACTCGACCCGGCCCCCGCGGCCGAGGCCCCGGCCCCGGAAGGCCCCGGCTCCGCGGCCGTCGCCCAGGCCGAGTCCCTCTACTCCGAGGGGAACTACGCCGCCGCCCGCCAGGCCGCCGAGAAGGCCAAGGCCGACGGCGCCGGCGCCGCGGCCGAGGAACTCACCGCCCAGATCGACCTGGCCCAGCAGGGGGGCGCCCTGAGCCTCTACGAGTCCGCCCTCGCCGCTCTGCGCGAGGGGGACAAGGGCCGCGCCCGCACCCTCTTGACCGAGGTCGCCTCCGCCGGGTCCGTCCTCGACGAGAACCTTCAGACCAAGGTCCAGGAGCTCCTCAAGTCCCTGACCACCGACCAGATCGGCGACCCGACCGGCCGCGCCGTGGTCAACGACCGCATGGCCTCCGCCGACGATCACGACTCGATCGTCGCCCAGAAGCTCAACGCCGAGGTCGGCGCCAAGATCGCCGAGGCCCGCAGGCTCCAGGAGATCGACCCCCAGAAGGCCCTGGACATCTACGAGACCACCCTCAAGGCCGTAACGGCCTCCGAGGTCGCCCCCAACCTTCAAAAGCCGATGACCCGCCGCCTGGAGGTGGCGATCGAGCTGGCCAAGAAGGACAAGCTGATCTTCGACGAGAAGATGAAGGAGAAGGGCTACAAGGAGGAGATCGAGCGCAAGCGGCTGCGGATCCTCGAGGCCGACTCCGCCAAGAAGGCCCGCTACAAGGAACTGTTCGACAAGGCCCAGGCCGCCTACGGCGACGGCGACTTCTACAAGGCCGAGCAGTACGCCAAGCAGGCCATGGAGGTCGACCCCGCGGAGGTCGCCGCTCCGATGATGGTCTTCAAGGCCAAGGCCGAGCGCCGCTACAAGACCGACCTTAAGAACAAGGCGGCCAAGGAGGACGGCGTCGTCGTGGCCTGGCAGGCGGTCGACGCGGCCTCGGCGATCGACCCGGAGGTCGTCGCCAACGACATCAAGTTCCCGACCTCCTTCGACGATCTGACCAAGCGGCGTCGCGAGATGGTCAAGAGCCTGGAGCCCCAGAAGGGCGCCAAGACCCTGGCCGTGGAGGCCAAGCTCCGCGAGCCGATCAGCGTCAACTTCGACAACCAGCCGTTGGGCGAGGCGATCGCCTTCATCGGCAACTACACCGGCGTCAACGTCACCCTCGACCCCAGGGCCTTGACCGACGAGGGCCTGACCTTCTCCACGCCGGTGAAGCTCAACCTCCAGAACGTCGCCTTGAAGACCGTGCTGAAGCTGATGCTCCAACCGCTGGGGCTGAGCTACACGATCATGGACGACGTGCTGCTGGTGACCAACAAGCAGGCCACCAGCCAGGACACCTTCTTCCACACCTACTACGTCGGCGACCTGATCAAGACCAAGGGGATCGATCCCAGCAAGTCGGCGCACTCGGCGATGAAGTCGCCGTCGCCGACGCCCCTGGACCCGCGCGGCCAGCCGATGGTCGGGGTGGGGGGCGCGAACGGGACCACGGTGCAGAAGGAGGAGCGGGCCGAGGTCACCAACGAGGACCTGGCGCCCCTGGTCCAACTGATCACGACGTCGATCGCGCCCGGGACCTGGCAGGTCCGCGACGGCGAGGGGCAGGACGTCTCCTCGGCCTACGGCCTGGGCGGCGCCTTCGGCGGCGGCGGGCTGGGCGGCGACGACGACGAGACCCGGCCCCCCGGCTCGATCACGCCGTTCTACCTGAGCATCAGCCTGATCATCCGCCACACGGCGGAGGTCCACGACCAGATCGCCGACCTTCTCCGTCAGTTGCGGCGGCTCCAGGACCTTCAGGTGTCCATCGAGGTGCGGTTCATCACGGTGACCGACTCGTTCTTCGAGCAGATCGGCGTCGACTTCGACTTCGCGATCAACTCCAAGAGCGTGGGCAAGCATAGCACCTGGGCCTTCCCGCAGAGCATCCCCCAGGGCGGCACCATCAGCACCGGCGGCGGCACCGGCGGCACCACCGGCGGCACCACCGGCGGCACCGGCGGCATCGGCGGCGGCTCCAGCGGCGGCATCGGCGGCGGCTCCAGCGGCGGCGTCGGCGGCGGCGGCATCGGCGGCGGCGGCATCGGCGGCTCCGGCGGCGGCGTCGGCGGCGGCGGCATCGGCGGCGGCACCGGCGTCGGCGGCGGCCTCGGCGGCGGCGGCGTCGGCGGCGGCGGCGGCACCACCGGCGGCAGCTCCCCGGCCTACCTCATCAACCCGATCCGCGACTACTCCAACTTCTACCCCGGCGGCAAGACGCCGATGACGGTCGGCACCCAGGGGGGCGGCCTGTACAACTTCTCCAACAACCTCCAGATCCCGTTCACCAACACGACCGGAAGCTTGATCGCGCCGTTCAACACCGTGGCCGGGGCGGGCGCCTCGCTCGGCCTGGCGTTCCTCAGCGACCTGGAAGTCTACTTCTTCCTGACGGCCGCGCAGGGGGACACCCGCAACAACATCCTCCAGGCCCCGAAGGTGACCACCTTCAACGGCGCCTCCGCGACGATCTTCAACGGCGAGATGCAGTGGTACATCCAGACCTTGATCCCGATCATCGGCCCGGGCTCGGTGGCGTTCCAGCCGTCGCCGGCGCCGTTGTCCAACGGCGTGTCGCTCTCGGTCACCCCGGTGGTGACGGCCGACCGCCGCTACGTCCGCCTGACGCTCTCGCCGTTCTTCCAGGTGATCAACGGCTTCACGACCCTGCAGGTGCCCGCCGGCGTCGGCGGCGCCGGGTTGGGCGGCGCCTCGGCGTCGATCAACGGCACGATCCAGCTGCCGAACACGACCAACACCATGGTCAGCACGACCGTCACCGTCCCCGACGGCGGCACCGTGTTGCTCGGCGGCGTCAAGCAGCTCCAGGAGCAGCGGCTCGAATACGGCGTCCCGGTCCTCTCCAAGACGCCGTGGATCGACCGTCTGTTCCGCAACGTCGGCATCGGCCGCACCACCACCAGCCTGATGCTGATGGTCACGCCTCGGATCATCATCCTCGAGGAGGAGGAAGAGAAGCTGGGCATCCCCTCGGTCGCCTACTGACCGAGCCGGCTTGATCGAGCCTTCACGCGACCCCAGGGCCGCCGGGACCTTCCCGGCGGCCCTTTTTTCGTCGACCCCTCAATCCTCGATCTCCTCCAGGTCGGCCCAGGGGATGGCGGCGAGCGGGCCGCGGACCCGTTCGGCGTCGGCGACGACCGCGACGACCAGGGCGTCGGGGTCGACGCGACGGCGGGCGGCCTCGACGACCGCCGTCGGCGCGACGTCGGCCATGCGGGCGGGGAACGTCGCCAGGCAGTCCAGGGGGAGACCCTGGACGAACACGCTGGCGTAGCGGCCCACCAGCGACCCCGGCGTCTCGAAGTGCCGGGCCCAGCCCTCGATCAAGGAGCGGCGCGCCTCGTCGATCTCCCTCGGCGAAGGGGGGCGGTCGCCCAGGACGGCGAGCAGCTCGCCGCGGACGTCGTCCAGCGCGACGGCCAGCTTGTCGGCCTGAAGCGCCGCGGAGATCGAGAACGGCCCCGCGCCGCGGCGGGCGTCGAAGCCGCTTCGAACGCCGTAGGTGAACCCGCGCTCCTCGCGGAGCTTGGCGTTGAGCCGCGAGGAGAACTGGCCGCCGAGCACCTGGTTGAACAGCGTCAGCGGGTCGTAATCCGGATCGAGCCGGACGACGCCGACGTGGCCGCAGCGAACCGCCGCCTGCGGCGCTCCGGGACGGTCCAGCAGCAGGATCCGAGGCCGCCGCGCGCGCTCGGGCGTTTCGACCGCCGGGGGGACGTCGGCGTCGCCGCGCCAGTCGGCCAGGCGGGCCTCCAGCATCGCGGCGACCTGGTCCGGCTCGACGTCGCCGGCGACCGCCACGGCGGCGAGGCCGGGCGCGAACGTCCGGTCGCGGAACGCGACGGCCTCCTCGCGGCCGAGTTCGGCGACGACCGACTCGACGCCGGAGAGGGGGTGGCGGTACGGATGGCCCTCGGGGTAGAGCGCCTTCAGAAGCGCCCGGTGGGCGCGGGCGTCGGCCGAGTCGCGCGCGGAGCGCAGGGCCGCGACGCTCTGGCCTCGGATCCGCTCCCACTCGGGCTCGGGGAAGGCGGCCTCGCGCAAGACGTCGACGGCCAGGTCGAGCGTCCGGTCGAACGCCGGCTTGAGGCAGCGAAGCGAGACGTACGCGCCGTCCCAGCCGCACGAGGCCGAGAGCGACGCCCCCATCGACTCGACCTCGGCGGCGATTCGCTCGGCCGACCGCGACGTCGTCCCCTCGTCGAGCATCGCCGCGACGATCTCGGCCAGCCCCGGCCGGCCGATCGGCTGGGCGCCGCCGCCGCCTCGAAGCGCCACGCAGGCGGCGACCGTCGGCAGGTCGCGCCTGGGGAAGACCCAGACGGGAAGCCCGTTGGAGAGCGTCAAGACCTCCGGCAAGGGGGCGCGGAACCGCGCGGGCGGGCGCGAAGGCGGCGGCGCGGCGCGATCGGCCTTGGCGATCCCCCCGGTCGGCTTGCGGCCGCGGATCGTTAGGCGGGCGGGGTAGTTGCCCTTGCGGTCGTAAAGGAAGTCGACCGCGGCGTCGTGCAACTCGTTGACGGTCACGTCCAGGAACCGCTTCAGGTCGGTGGTGATCCGCGAGGGGTCGCCCTGATAGACGTTGTAGGCGTTGAGCCGGTCCGCCACGCCGCCGAAGCCCCCCGCGCGCTCCAGCGCGAACAGGAAGGCCGACGCCTTCATGGTCTTGACCCGCTCCAACTCCTCCGGCTTGACGCCGTGCTGGACCACCGAGTCGACCGCCTCGAAGAGAGCCCCCAGAGGGGCGCCCGGATCCGCGCCGGGACGGAGCGTGACGACCGCGCCGAAGGTCCCGGCCAGCTCTCGGCCGGACTGGTGAACGGTCACGTCCTGGGCGATCTGCTTCTCCAGCACCAGCTCGCGGTACAGCCTGCTGGAGCGGCCCTTGGCCAGCACGTCGGCCAGGAGCGACAGGGGGGCGTCCGCGTAGTCGAACTGGGGGACCGAATGCCAGGCGACGTAGACACGATCCAGTTCGACGCGGTCGACGAGTTCCAGCGTCTCGCCGCGATCCCGTTCGACGGCCGGCGCCCAGGGCCTAAGCGCCGGGGCGCCGCCGGGAATGGGGCCGAAGTAGCGCTCGACCATGGCGAACGCCTCGTCCTCCGGGACGTCGCCGACGATCGCCAAACTGGCGTTGGCCGGGACGTAGAACCGCTGGAAGAAGGCGGCCACGTCCCCCGTCGAAGCGGCGTCCAGGTCCTCCATCACGCCGATGGTCGGCCACGAATACGGATGCTGGGGCGGGTACAACGCCTCGGCGAGCAATCGCCCGGCCTGACCGTAGGGGCGGTTGGCGTAGTTCTGGCGGTACTCGTTCTTGACCACGTCGCGCTGGACGTCGAGCTTTTTCTGGTCGAGGGCCGGGACCAGCCAGCCCATGCGGTCGGACTCCATCGCCAGCACCCGCTCCAGGTGGGCGGCGGGAAGGTCGACGAAGTAATTGGTGCGGTCGGCGGAGGTGGAGCCGTTGACGGCGGCGCCCAGGGGTTGAAGATGCTTGAAGAAGTCGCCGGGGTAGTGTTCGGAGCCCTCGAACATGAGGTGCTCGAAGAGGTGGGCGAATCCGCGCTGGTTCCGTTCCTCGTTCTTGGAGCCGACGTGATACCAGAGGTTGACCGCGACCGTCGGCGGGCCGGGACGGCGGGCGACGATCACGTCGAGGCCGTTGGCCAGCGTCCGCTTCTGATGCGGGAAGGGGGGGGGGACGATGGGGTCGTTCATGGAGGCGGCCTCGCGACGGGAGTGACGAGCGGCGCCGGATCGACCGGCGCGAGACGCGCAGTCTAGCAAAGGGCGTCGCCGTTCGGGCAGCCCCGCGACCCGACGATCGTCGCCTTCCCCCTCAAGGGGAGAAGGCCGTTCGGCCGGGGCTCGCGTGATAAGCGTCGGGTCGTCGGCGCGACGCCGGGGCGACGGTCACAACCCCCGCGCGACGGGTGTAATAGCCAGGGCGGCCGCGCGTCGCGACCGAAGCGGCGCGGTCCGATCCCGGTGGGATTACCGGCGGGCCGCGCGCCGTTGTAGAATGGGGGACGGGCCGGGGGGGCGGCGGCGGATCGCGTTAAACTCGGTACGGGCCCCGTCGCCGACTTACTGGCGATCCTGATGGCATCCTGGAATTTCATGACCGCCCCTCCATCGACGGCGGGACGTTCCTCCGATATTTTTCCACAAGGTCGGATCGTGAACTGGGACGACATCATCGTCGACGCCTCGGCCACCGACACCGGGATGCGTCGCCAGAACAACCAGGACAGCCACGCGACGGTTCGGGCGGCCAACCCCGAGACCTGGCGCCGCCGCGGCCACCTGTTCATGGTCGCCGACGGCATGGGCGCCCACGCCGCCGGCGAACTGGCCAGCAAGATGGCCTGCGACATGATCCCCCACGGCTATCTGAAGGCCAAGGTCGGCGCGCCGGGGGAGGCGATCTCCCAGGCGTTCCGCGACGTCAGCGCCCGGATCCACGCCAGGGCCGACGCCAACCGCGACTTCGACGGCATGGGGACGACCTGCTCGACGCTCCTGCTTTTGCCCGAGGGGGCGCTGGTGGCCCACGTCGGCGACTCGCGGGTGTACCGGATCCGCGACGGCCGCGTCGATCAACTCTCGTTCGACCACAGCCTGGTTTGGGAACTGGTCCGCCGCAAGCATTTGACGCCCGAGCAGGCCAACGTCTCGATCCCCAAGAACGTCATCACCCGCAGCCTGGGCCCCGCCGAGGTCGAGGTCGACCTGGAGGGTCCCCTGGCGGTGCGCGAGGGGGACGTCTACCTGCTCTGCTCCGACGGCCTCTCCGGCCCGGTCGCCGACCCGGAGCTGGGGGCGTTCGCCGCCAACTTCCACCCCCGCGACGCCAGCCGCTACCTCGTCCACCTGGCCAACCTCCGCGGCGGCCTGGACAACATCACGGTCGTCATCGTCCGGATCGGGGCCTGGGTCGACCCCGAATCGGGGGAGACCGACCAGCAAGACCCCGCCGCCAAGCGGGGCCGCCCCGTCGACGGCGTCGCGCGGTCGTGGAAGGACCGCCTGATCCGGCGGTTCACCGCCCCCAAGCCGTTGCACCCCCTGGCCCCCGAGGACGAACACCGCTACCGCTCCTGCGAATGCCCCATCGACGAGAAACTGCTCGACGCGCTGGGACGACTCGCCGAGGAGACCCGCGAGACGGCCATCGCGCAAGCCTGGCCGGTCGATTGGCCCAAGCTCTCGGCGCACCGCCGCGCGCTCCAGGAGTCTCAAACCGCCGGCCGAAGCCGGCTGGTGCTTCGCGAGATCGGCGAGACGATCTCCATGCTCGGCCAGGCCGGACGGTTTCACCGCAAGCAAGTCCCGACCTGACCCGATCCGAACGGATGGACCGCGCGATGCCCCACGAACCCGTCTCCGACGCCACCCTCTGCTCCCGATCGCCCGCCCCCCCGCGTTCCAGCACCGAGCCGCTCTCGCCGCCGATCCAACTGGCGTCGGTCTTCCGAATCGCCGGCATCGACGAGGTCGACGACCTCTTCGGCGGCCGCGCCGAGGGCTTCTTCTACGCCCGCGACGGCCACCCCAACGCCTCCCAACTCGCCGACAAGCTGGCGAGGCTGGAAGGCGCCGAGGCCGGCGTCGTCTGCGCCTCGGGGATGGGGGCGATCGCCGCGACCGTGCTGGCGAACGCGGAGCGGGGGGGGCGCGTCCTGCTCTCCGACGAGTTATACGGCAAGACGACCACCCTGGTCGTCCGCGAACTCTCCCGCTTCGGCGTCGCCCACGGCTTCTTCGACCCCTCCCGACCCGACTCGCTCCGCGAGGCCCTGGCCGCGGCCCCCGACGTCCGCCTGGTCGTCGCCGAGACCCTTTCCAACCCCTTGCTCCGCGTCTGCGACCTGGCGGCCGTCGCCGCCGTCGCCGCCGAGGCCGGCGTCCCGCTTTTGGTCGACCACACCTTCGCCCCGCTTCTGTGCAAGCCGATCGCCCTGGGCGTCCCCCTGGTCGCGCACTCGCTGACCAAGCTCATAAGCGGCCACGCCGACGTCACCCTGGGCGCGGTCGTCGGCGCGCGCGAGGCGATCGGACGGGTCCGCGCGGTCGCCTCGACGTTCGGCCAGACCGGCGGCGCGTTCGACTCCTGGCTCGCCCTCCGCGGCGCGGTCACGCTCCCGTTGCGCGTCGAGCGGACCTCGCGCACGGCGCTTGAGCTGGCGCGGCGGCTGGAGGCGCATCCGAAGGTGGCGCGCGTCTCCTACCCCGGCCTGCCGTCGCACCCCGACCACGTCGTGGCGCGTCGCCAGTTCGGCGACCGCTTCGGCGCGATGATCGCCTTCGAGGTCGACGGCCGCGAGCGCGCCGACCGCCTCATCCGCGGCCTTCGCGACGTCCCCTTCGCCCCCAGCCTGGGCGACGCCGAGACCACCGTCAGCCACCCCCTCACCACCAGCCACCGCGGCCAGGATCCCGAGGCCCTCGCCAAGGCCGGCGTCACCCCCGGCCTGATCCGCGTCTCCGTCGGCCTGGAGGACGTCGACGACCTTTGGAACGACTTCGACCAGGCGCTGGGGTTGACGTAGACTGGGCGCGAAGCCGCCGCCCTTTGATTGGCTCATCGACGTGCTTCCCGACGGCCACGGGGCTCCTTCGATGTCGAACGACGAAGCGGATCATGCGTCGGATCGCATTGACTCATATCTGGTCTATTTCACGGACCAATGGGAGTGGATCGATGAACGACTGCAAGACCCGGGTCCAAGTTGGATCATGGAGCATGGCGGCTACATGTTTGACAACGTCCCGCTCAACATCCAGATGGTCCGTCACTTCGTTCGCCTGTTCGGCTCCCTCGCGAAAGCGCGCGCGAGGGGCCGCATGTCGCCCGAGCAGGAAGCTCGTTATTGGTCGGCGCTCGTCCATTTCGCGAGTCGCTGGCCCTTGCCCGGCGACCCCCGCGCCCGGCCGGAGTTGCTCTCCGACATGGCTCGCGTCCGCGAAGCCGACTAACCCCGAAATCGTCCCATGCCCGACCTTCCGCCCGCGAATCCTTCCGATCACGCCCAGGACTTCGCCCTCCGCTGGGCGGATCGGTTGGAAGAGTACGTGGCGATCCGAAACGAGGAGTTGGGCGTACCCGAGGCCATGAACGGGCAGCCGGACTACGAGGGGGCGGGGCGATGGCGCGCGTTCAATCCGCATGGAAGGCAGGGCGGTGAGAACACGACGGGGGTGGTGGTCGATTCGGGCGTGTTGAATCCCGAACTCCTCAAAGGCCGCAAGGGCGGAAAACCGTGGGCGAAAGCCCGGCTGCGCGACCGGATCGACGCCATCATCGCGCACGAGTACGAGGAGTTGCGCCACGGCGGAGATCACGCCGCGGCGATCAAGGCCGCGGCGAACACCGAACTACCGATCAGCGACATGGCCAGGCGGATCAATCGAGCCAGGGCGAGGTAGGCCGGGCGGGCCGGATCCCCAGGATGCTCGACGTCGCGGGCGAGCGCCGGCCGCGTCGCGTCAGACCGCTTCCTTCGCGCGGGTCAAAAGCTCCGCCTTTCGGTCGAAGCCCGCCTTCGTCAGCCGATAGGCGGATTCAGGGCCGCCCGCGTAGGTGTTGACCGGCGTCATCAAGCCGACGCGAGCCAGTTCCCGATAGGCGGGCCTGGTCGAATCGTCCACCGCGATATCGCCGCGCTTCGCGACGTGCAGACGGAAAAGCGCCAGCGCGGATTCGGAGAGCATGGCGAACCTCCTTCCCTAGACATCCTACCGCTCGACCGCCCCGACGAAAGAGGAATCCTCGGCGCGTCGAGCCGGGACGGGGCCGGCGCGGCGTTGGCGTCGAACGGCCCAGGTGAAGCGGCCCCCCATGTCGAAACCAGTTGGCCTGGGCGGGGCGAGGGCCGCGGGGATACGATTGGGGGATGAAGTCGCTCGAACCACTCCCGACCGTCCATCCGCCGCGCGACGCATCCAGCGCGAGCGTCCGCGCGCGACGGCTCCGTCCGCTGGAGGGGAAGGCGGCGGGGACGCTGATCGTCCACGAGGTCTACCGCAGCATCCAGGGCGAGAGCACCTTCGCCGGGCTCCCCTGCGTCTTCGTCCGGCTCACCGCCTGCCACCTGCGCTGCTCGTACTGCGACACCCCCCACGCCTTCCATCAAGGCGAGGCGATGGGGCTCGACGCCGTGCTCGCCGAGGTCGAGAAGCACGGCGGCGGGCTCGTCGAGTTGACCGGCGGCGAGCCGCTCTTGCAGGAGGAGTCTTACCCGCTGATGACGGCGCTCGCCGATCGCGGCTGGACGGTCCTCCTGGAGACCAGCGGCGGCCTGCCGATCGACCGGGTCGACCCGCGGGCGCGCGTGATCCTGGACGTCAAGACGCCGGCCTCCGGCGAGGCCGGCGCCAACGTCTGGTCGAACCTGGACCGGCTCAAGCCCACCGACGAGGTCAAGTTCGTCCTGGGCGACCGCGGCGACTTCGAGTGGTCGCTCGACGTGATCCGCCGCCACGGCCTGGTCGGCCGTTGCCCGATCCTGATGAGCGCGGTGTTCGACCGGGTCGACCCGACCGAACTTGCCGGCTGGATCCTGGAAAGCGGCCTGCCGATCCGCCTTCAGGTGCAGCTCCACAAGATCCTGTGGGACCCCAAGGCCCGCGGCGTCTGAGCCGGGACGTCACCAGCCGAGCGTGGCGCGCTGGCCGATGAAGTGCTGCACCAAGAGCAGAAGCGCGACGTAGACCGCGACCCGCAAAAGGATCGCCGAGAAGTTGGCGGCGATCCTCCAGACGTCCCGGCCGGAGGCGACGTGGTCGACGCCGCTGCGCGCGGCGATGATCCCTCCGGCCATGAAGAGAAGCAGGATGGGCGTCGCGACCGGGGCCGCGGCGACGAGCCGCTTGAAATCCATTTCTTCCCACACGCGATCACGCTCCCGCCCCCAGGCGCGACGACGTCCGCCGCCGTCGCGTTGCCGCCGGCCTCCACCCATTGAACGCCAAACCGCCCGAGCCGTCGAGGCCAAGTGAGGCGGCGGGGTCGCCCCGCCGCCCGCTCACGATTCGGGCAGGCGGAAGAGTTCCCGCGCGTTGGCGGTGACGGCGCGGGCGAGGTCGGCGGGGGGGAGGCCGCGAAGCTCCGCCAGCTTCATGGCGGTCCAGGCGACGTTGGCCGGCTCGTTGGTCCGTCCCCGTCGCGGCTCGGGGGCCAGGTAGGGGCTGTCGGTCTCCACCAAGAGCCGATCCAGCGGGACCGCCGCCGCCGCCTCGCGCAAGGCGTCGAGCGCCTTGTTGGCGAAGGTGAGCATCCCCGCGAACGAGACGTGAAGTCCCAACTCCAAGAACGCCTCGGCCTGCGCGCGCGTGCCGGTGAACGAGTGCAAGACCCCCCGAACCGGCGGGCCGAACTCCCGAAGCGCGGCGGCGACGTCGGCTTCGGCCTCGCGACAGTGAATCACCACCGGCAGGTCGCGCTCGCGAGCCAACGCCAGGTGCCGGCGGAACCACTCTTGCTGAAGCGGGAACGGCGCGCGGTCCCAGTAGCGGTCCAACCCCGTCTCGCCGATCGCCACCACCCGCGGGAAGGCCGCCAGGTCGACGATCCGCCGCCAGTCGTCCTCGACGGCGTCGAGCAGGCCGTTGGGCTGATAGCCGACCGCCGCGAAGACCTCGGGACGGGCGGCGGCGATTTCGACCACCTCGGCCGAATCGGCCGCCGTGATGCCGATCGCGACCGCCTGGACGACCCCCGCGGCCCGGCCGCGGGCCAGGACCGCGGAGAGGTCGCGGCGGAGCCGGTCGTCCTGAAGGTGGGCGTGGGTGTCGACCAGCGGCCCCAGGTTCGGGGGCGGTCCCGGATCGGATCGCTTGCCACTCACTCCCGGCGTTCCCCTTCCGGTTCCGACGGCTGATAGCCGAACAACTCCAGGCGATAGCCCGTCACCTGGAATCCGCGACGGCGAAGGTCGTCGGCCAGGGCCGGGTCGAGCCGCTCGACCAAGGCCGGGTCGTAGCGGGTCGGCAGGTCGTGGATCGCGCCGGTGCGCAGGCAACGGAAATGATAATGGTGGTCGCCGCGGGCGTCGTATCGCGCCGGCCCCCCCGCCGCGGCGGGATTGAGCCGGTCGACCGCGCCCACCGCCGCGAGCGCCTCAAGCGCCTTGTAGACCGTCGCCAGGCTGATCCTGGGAAGTCTGGGGCGAACCGCCTGGAAGACCTCCGCGGCCGTGGGATGGTCGTCCATCGCCGCCAGCTGATCATAGACCGCCAGGCGCTGGGGGGTCGGCCGAAGGCCGGCCGTCCCCAGGGCGTCGCTTACGGCGTCATGTCCCAATCGGGTCGAATTCATGGGGATTCCACGACCGGCGAACGATCTCTATTATAAGGAAGGCGGCCGCGCGATTCCGCGGCCCCGTCTCGCCTCCTCGCCATTGTCGGGACGCTTGACAGAACTGTCAACATCCGGATAGCATGAGGGCCGGGTCGGGGTCGTCGGCCGACGGGCGGGATCAACCGCCGTCGCCGAGGGCCGGGCCCGGCTCCGCGCGCCTCCGCCACGTCGTCCCGCGCGGTCGATGGCGGGACGGCGGTTCGGAGCCGCGGCCCACTCGACGACGTCGAGGCGACGAGTCGGCCTTCGCCGGAAGGCCGGTCCTTCCCGGGGCCGCCGCTCGAAACCGTCTCGCGCGCGTCGAGACCGCCTGGAAAGCACGCCTCGGAGGGTGGGAATGAGCGTCGATTTGGTCCGGATCGTCGATAGCATCCATCGCGACAAGAACATCTCGAAAGAGATCTTGTTCGAGGGGATCCAGTCGGCGCTCGCCACCGCGGCGCGGAAGCACTACCCCGAGGCGGCCGACATCGAGGTCTTGATCGACCAGGACACCGGGGCGATCTCGGCCACCAAGGACGGCGAGCCGATGGACCCGGCCGAACTGGGGCGGATCTCCGCCCAGACGGCCAAGCAAGTCATCATCCAGAAGATCCGCGAGGCCGAGCGCGACAGCCTGTACGACGAGTTCGAGGACCAGCGCGGGGACCTGGTCACCGGGATCGTCCAGCGGTTCGAGGGGGGGGCGGCGATCGTCAACCTGGGGAAGACCGACGCGATCCTCCCCCGCGGCGAGCAACTCCCCGGCGAGAGCTACCACCCCGGCGAGCGGACCCGGGCGGTGATCCTGGACGTCCGCAAGGTCGGCCAGCGGGTGAAGATCATCCTCAGCCGGACCCATCCCGACTTCGTCAGGCGGCTCTTCGAGCTTGAGATCCCCGAGATCGCCGACCAGACCATCGCGATTCGGGCCATGGCCCGCAAGGCGGGGCACCGCTCGAAGGTGGCGGTCGCCTCCAACGACGCCAAGATCGACGCGGTGGGGGCGTGCGTCGGCATCCGGGGGACACGGATCAAGAACATCGTCGACGAGCTGGGGGGTGAGCGGATCGACATCGTCCGTTGGAACGACTCGCTCACGACCCTGATCCCCAACGCCTTGCAGCCGGCCGAGATCGACGAGGTGATGCTCTGCCACCTGCTGGGCCGGGCGATCGTGCTGGTGCGCGACGACCAGCTTTCCCTGGCCATCGGCCGCTGGGGCCAGAACGTCCACCTGGCGTCCAAGCTGGTCGGCTGGGACATCGAGATCATGACGGCCGAGGAGCTGGACGAGGTGATCGCCAAGGCGGTCGCGGCGTTCTCGGCGATCGAGGGGGTCGACGTCGAGCTGGCCGAGCGGCTCGTGGAGCAGGGGATCCTCAGTTACGACGATCTGTCGGTGATGGAGATCGCCGACCTCGTGGCCACGATCGAGGGCCTGGACGAGCCCTTGGCCGAGGCGGTCGTCGCCCGCGCCGAGGCGTTGGCGGAGGAGCGGATCGAGGAGCTTCCCCGTCGCGGCAAGGCGGGTCGCGCCGCCGCCGCCCTGGCCGACGGCCAGGGGCCGGTCGCCCCGGCGGTCGACGGC
>ERZ778018.1622-NODE-1622-length-17294-cov-11.108939_pt1 | contig 17294 bp, 15 predicted proteins | sample MGYA00375748_ERZ778018 | MGnify/ENA primary metagenome ERZ778018 (study PRJEB29350, sample SAMN05509839) | bioreactor metagenome | biome: bioreactor; material: wastewater | place: South Africa: University of Cape Town | collected 2014-04-22 ... | reverse complement strand
AGGGGGGAAGGCCGTTATGTTCACCACCCCCAAAATCCGTGACGGTCAGGGAAAAACCACCTCAATCGAGAGTTTCGCCCAACTCTCGCAGCCGAGCCGCCAGCCGCTCGGCGCGCTGACGCTCGGCGTCGGCGCGGCGTTCGGCTTCGATGCGTCGGCGCTGTTCGTCGCGGGCGAGCCGGCGCGCGACCTGGCGGTCTTGATACACCTCCTGGGCGTGCTGGAACGGCTCGCCGTCGGGGCCGAGGATCACCATCCCCTCCTTGACGCCGGTCTGGGTGAAGGTGATCCTCAAGCGGGGGCTGGTCCAGCCCTCGATGGCCGCGATCGGCCGTAGCTCGCCTTCCTCGCGAAGCCAGCCGCGAAGCCACGCCCCGATCGGGTTGTAGTAGTAATACTCCTCCACGCCCAGCGGGTCGTAGAGCCGGAGTTTGCGAAGGTACTCGTCCTTGCGATTCCCCTTGGAGTGGATCTCGAAGACGACGTGGGGGGGCGTCCCCTCGAACCACTGCTTGTACGAGCCGCGATCCCCTCGCGGCCGGTCGAAGGCCACCAGGACGTCGGGCGCCAGCCGCTTCTTGGGATCCTCACTGTCGAAGTACCAAAGGATGTTGCAGGCGACCAGGACGTCGCGGTCGTGGAACAGGAGGTCCAGACCCTCCTGGATCGTGACCATCCAACGGTACTGACTGGTACTGTCGGCCATCGGCTTGCCGTCGCTGGTGGGGAACCGAGGGTCGTAGGGGTCCAGGTTCAGCCACCACGACGGAGCGGCGACCTTCCGAACCGGCTGGTCGGCGGTGCTCACGGGCGTTCCTCCCGAGCGTCGCGTCGGATTCAAGCGTACATTTCGAGTATACCGCGATTCCGACGGCCGGCCAGCCGGGTCCGCGAGCCGATTTCGGCGTCGAGGCCGGGCCGTCGCGAACCGCGACGTCGCTGTTTTCGTAACAACCGGATCGTCTTGCGCGGATCGCCTCGGCGGTCGCGCGGCGGGTGTTGCAAACGCGGGGACGCTCCGGCAGGATTAAGGGGTCGCGCGTTCTGGGGAAGATGAAACGGCGTCCGCGGGTTCGCGGCGGACCGTCGGCGCGGGGATCTCTCGACATCATCGACACGGCCGTTCGGCGTCGGTCGATCACGGCAGCGGGGAGGGCTTCATGAGTCGCATCGGTCGTTTCGGGGTGTCGGCGTCCCTGGTCGTGGGGGCGATCGCCGCGGCGGGGGCGCAGGAGGCCCGGCCGGTCCAGAACGCGGCGACGGACGCCGCCAAGATCGACGCCATCGGGATCGCGCCCGCCGGCGGCGGGCCGGTCGTGACCAAGCCGGTGGACCTGAGCAAGTTCAAGAAATTCGACGAGGTCACCAAGGACTCGCAGAAGATCGAGGGGCTCTTCACTCTGTACAAGAGCAAGGACGGCGAACACCTCTACGCCGAGATCCGGCCCGACCAGTTCAACCAGACGCTGCTGGTCCCGGTGACGATCGCCCGCGGCATGGCCAACGCCGGCACGCCGGTCGGCGACGACGATTTGGTCATCATCTTCAAGAGGGTCGGCGACCGGATCCAGATCGTCCGCCGCAACATCTTCTACAAGGCGCCGTCGGGCACGCCGATCGAGAAGTCGGTGAGGCAGAACTACACCGACTCGATCATCATGTCGCTGCCGATCGTCACCATCAACCTGATGCGCGGCGCCGCGCCGTTGATCGACCTGTCGGACGTCTTCATGACCGACTTCGCGCAACTGGGCCTGGGGTCGATCGACCGCGACCGCAGCTCGTGGCAGAAGGTCAAGGGCTTCCCCGACAACATGGAATTGGAGCTGGAGACGACCTTCGCCGGCGGCGGCCGCGGCCGCGGCGGCTCCAGCGGCGTCGCCGACATGCGCGGCAACACCATCGTCGTCCACTACAGCCTGATGAAGACCCCCGACTCCGGCTACCGGACCCGCGCCGCCGACGACCGCGTGGGCTACTTCCTCACCGCGGCCAAGGACTTCGGGATCACCAGCGAGGATGGCAACTTCGCCCGCCACATCTACCGCTGGCGGTTGGAGAAGGTCGATCCCAAGGCCAAGCTGTCGCCTCCCAAGAAGCAGATCGTCTGGTATATCGAGGACACGGTGCCCCAGGAGTACCGCCCCTACGTCGAGGAGGGGATCCTCGAGTGGAACAAGGCGTTCGAGAAGATCGGCTTCAGGAACGCGCTGGCCGTTCGCTGGCAGGAGGCCGGCCGCGACGACTTCGACCCCGAGGACGTCAACTATTGCACCTTCCGCTGGGTCACCAGCGAAAGCGGCGCGGCGATGTCGTGCGTCCGGGCCAACCCGATGACCGGCGAGATCATCGACGGCGACGTCATCTTCGACTCCAGTTGGATCCGCCACTGGAGGCAGGAGTACGCGCTTCTGCTGGGCAACGTCGCCGCCGCCGACGGCGAGGTCGAGTCGACCCCGCTGGCCATGGGCGAGGTCATCAGCCCGATCCTCGCCTCCAAGATGGGCTACGGCGTCCCCCAGGCGACGAGCATGCCCGGCCTCGCGCCCCTCGCCCACGTCCCCGGCCAGATGACCCCCGAGTTGATCCCCGCCGACCAGGGCCTCTTCCAGTGGCGGTTCGCCCAGGGCCTCGCCCGCAACGCCCGCGGCCTCTGCCAGCGCCAGTTGGGCTTCAGCCAGGACCTGACCCTGGCGGCCGTCGCCATGGCCGGCGGCCAGGCGCCCGTCGCCCAGATCGATCCCGCCAGGAAGGAGGACGACAAGAAGGACGGCGACAAGAAGGACGACGACGACAAGAAGGATGATGACAAGAAGAAGGACGAGAAGAAGAAGGCCGACGAACTCCCCGAGGAGTTCGTCTCCCAGGCGATCAAGGACGTCGTGATGCACGAGGTCGGCCACTCGCTGGGGCTGCGGCACAACTTCAAGGCCAGCACGATGCTCAGCGCCGAGCAGCTTAACGACGTCGCGATCACCCGCGTCAAGGGTCTCGGCGGCAGCGTGATGGACTACAACCCGGTGAACATCGCCCCCCGCGGCCAGAAGCAGGGGGACTACTACTCCACCACCATCGGCCCCTACGACTACTGGGCCATCGAGTACGGCTACTCCCAGATCCAGGGGAACGAGACCGAGGAACTCAAGAAGATCGCCTCTCGCGCCGCCGAGAAGGACCTGGTCTACGCCACCGACGAGGACGTCATCTTCAACGACGACCCCTACGTCAACCGCTGGGACCTGGGCTCCGACCCCATGCGGTTCGCCCGGGACCGCGTCGAACTGGCCCGCGCGCTGATGAAGGATCTGGACTCGCGCGTCGTCAACGACGGCGAGCCCTGGGCCAGGATGCGCCGCGCCTTCAGCGTGCTCTTGAACCAGTGGGGCAACGCCGCGACGTTGGCCTCGCAGTACGTCGCCGGTCAGTCGATCTCCCGCGACCACAAGGCCGACAAGGACGCCCGCGACCCCATCGTGCCGATCACCGGCGAGAAGCAACGCCAGAACCTCAAGTTCCTGGCCGAGCACGTCCTGACCGACAAGGACTTCGAGTTCCCGCCCACCGTGATGCGGCGGCTGGGCAACGAGCGCTGGCTGCAAGGGCTCGGAAGCATGTCCGGATCCGGCAGCGCCGACATCTCGGTGTACGAGCGGGTCCTGGGGATCCAGCGGATCGTGCTGGCGCACTGCCTGAGCGGCTCGACCCTCTCCCGGCTTCAGAACCAGGAGCTACAGACCGACGCCGGCGGCTCGCCCCTGCGGGTCGACGAGGTCTTCCGCGCCTTGACCGACGCGGTCTGGGGCGACCTGGACAAGCTGGCGGAGAAGAAGGCCGACGACGGCGCCAGGCCGGGCCTCTCCACGATCCAGCGCAACCTCCAGCGCGAGCACCTGCGACGGCTTGGGACGCTGGTGGTCGGCTCCGGCGGCCCGGACCTGAGCGGCCTCGGCTCGTTCGTGGTCATCCTCGGCGGCGGCGGCCAGGTCCCCGCCGACGCCCGCTCGCTGGCGAGGATGCACCTGAAGGACGTCGCCGCCCGCGTCGCCAAGACGCTCGACGCCGACGCCTCCAAGCTCGACGACACCACCCGCGCCCACCTGGAGGAGACCAAGGAGAAGATCGCCAAGATCCTCGACGCCCGCGTCGACTCCCGCGACCTGTGATGGGACGTTGATTTCGACGGTCGCCCGGTCCCTCGCGAGGCGGGGCCGGGCGGTCGGATCACCCGCGAACTACTTCTTCTTGGCGGACGTCAGCTTCATCAACCTTGACCGCATCGATTCGGCGTGTCTGGACGCCTTGCAGACCTTCTCGGGGTCGAGATATGTTATGATCTTGAACGCATCGCGTTTGCCATAGCCGTCGGGATTGCTCCCGTGCAGGGCCGCCTTCAGGCTGGTCAGGATTTTGGATTTCGGGATCGACTCCACGTTCCCGTTCACGGGCTGGGCCAGTTTTTCAAGACGGATGCCCTTCCTGTAGTGCTTCTTCAGCGCGTCGGGGTCAGCCAGGAACCAAGCCTCGACGCACTGGACCATGAGGCATGCATCATCGTGACTGGTGAGGGTCGGTTTGGCCCATTTGTCCCCTTCCCTGTCGGCCAAGTGCTTCCAGGGATCGGACCCATCCGCGACGGGCGCCTCGGAATCGACGAGCAGGACCACCGCCTCATCGGGCCCGCGCGATTCCAACGCTATCCGAAAGTCCTTGAACGCTTGGTTCCGGCTGCCGCGCGCCACGATCCTTACGGACTTCCTACCGGGAAGCATTCTACCGAAGAAAGTCGCGAAACCCTTGCGGCACACCGAGAGCGTGGCGTTATCGTCGCCACCTCCTTCCACGTAGATCGTGACCTTCACCAGCGGTTGCCTCCGAGTTGGTTACGCCTCCAGAGCGGCCCGAGCGAATATTCGGCGAGCCATGCGGCCAACTTCTTGGAATCCAACCGTTTCAGCCGAGTCGCGCCTTCCTCCTTATCGCAGACGACGACCGATTCGGGGACGTCGGTGAGGGCGTCGATTAAGATGTCGCTGTGGGTCGTGACGATCAATTGAGTCCGCTCGGACGCTTCGCGCAAGAGGTCGGCCAGGACCACGACGACGTCGGGATGCAGCCCGCTCTCCGGCTCCTCGATGCAGACCAGCGGGGCCGGCTCGGGGTCGAGGAGGATCGCCAACAGTCCGAGCCAACGAATCGTGCCGTCGGAGAGCCGGGAAATCGGCGTTCCGTCGCGGAAGAACGACTCGTTCAGCGCCAACTGGAGCACGCCGGCCGCGGGGGTGACGGTCAGGCCATCGTATCCATCGTAAAACGATTCCATGTACCTGTCGATGTTCTGGCTCGTCACCCGATCGGCCTTCAGTCGGGCGAGCACGGCGGCCAGATTGGAGCCGTTTCGAGACAGATACCGGGAGGGGACGTCGGCCGGCGGCGGAACCCTGGCTTTGTCGCTGATCGCGTTAAAGTACCGCGCGTCGTAGACGGCGAACCGCTTGTAAAGCCTGCCGAGGAGTCGGACCTTTTGACCGAAATCGCGGTCTTGCTCCTCGCTCACGACGGACTGCGATACGTTGACGTCGCCACGCGCGAGTTTCTCGGCCCGCGTGCCGGGACGGAGCACCGGCTGCCCATTCTCGTAGGCGAACGTCTTCCGAGTCGGGAGCCGCGGGGACGAGCCGGAGACCGCCAACGACTCGTCGGTGACCTCGAACGACGTTCCCGAGGCGGCGAAGGTGATCGAGTGCGCGAACGGTCGTTGCGGCTTGACGTGGCCCTCGAATTCGAGCCGGGCGGGTTCGCCTTCGCCGCCTTTCCAGATCCATTGCCTGAAGCCGCCTCCCTGACGGAAGAGCAGGCCCAGGTCGTCCGAGGCGTACTTGAGGAAGTTGACCGCCTCGACGAAGTTCGACTTCCCCGACCCGTTGGCCCCGATGATCACGTTGAGCGCGCGCAGTTCGACCGGATCGGACTCGGGCCCGAACGAGAGGAAATTCCGGAGGGTGACCGATTCCAGCGGAAGGAACATCGAACCTCGGCCTTCGCGACGGGCACGTTCCAGCGACGTCGTCTGATGCTATCGACAGGGCAAGGCGGAAGCGGCCAGCGTCGGAAGTCGGTTTCTCGCGAACCCCGCTCCGGTCCCGACGTTTGCGCGGAGCCACCGGGCGTCTCCTCGATCCGAGCACGACATCGGACGACGAACCGCGTCCCTCGACATTTTATTCGGAAAGATGAAATCCCAGGCGCGTCGCCGCGGATCATCCGAGCGACGGGCGTTCTTTGACAATTGGGATGTTCATGCGGAGGCGGTCCTGGACGACCGCCGAAAGCCGCCGCGAGCTGCTCTCGCATCTTCCGCGCGGTCGCTCCGTCGAACGTGGCGCGAGAGGCCGAAATCCATTTCGTCTTTCACGAGCGAACCCAGCCGTTCCCAACGTTAAGCCGTTGCCGGTTTAAGGTTTGCGTCCGATGGGTTCGGTCGTCGCGAGCGCGGACGAAGCCAACCCGCGACGGCCGGAGAGATCTGACGAGGCGCGCGCGAAGGCGTCCCGCCGGGCCCCCGGCCTCGCCTTGTGGGGGGCGAGGGCCGGAGGATGTGGGCCCGGCGGGAGGGTCGCGTTCGGTCCTGGATCGGGATATGGGTTTAGGCGGCGATGATCCACTTCTTGATGCGGCCGACCTCTTCGGCCCAGGTCGGACTGGTCTTGCGGGCGCGGTAGGCGTCGAAGAGGAGGTCCAGGGTCTGGGCGAAGTGCCGCAGGCCGTCGATCCGCTCGCACTTGGCCTCGTAGGGCTCCAGCCTCTCCTCCGGCTTGGGGAGTTGCGCGCCGGAGACGGCGAGGCTTTCGGCCTGGATGGTCAGTTCGTACTGCGCGCCGTGGCGGACCAGGACCAGGCCGGCCTTGCGCGGCAGCTTGCCGGATTGGAGGGCGCGGAAGGCTTCGGGGAGGCGGATCGGCGAGTCGTCGGTGAGGCTGTCGCGGCCGGTCTCGCCGCGGGGGCAGTCGAGGGTGAGCGTCTTGGCCAGCATCACCGCGACGTCGGAGCCGTCGGCGAGCGGGATCGTGTCGCTCTCGTTTTGAAGCTGGTGCCAGAGCCAGACCAGGAACTCGTTGCCGAGGTGGTCGAGCATGTTGGGGGCCTTCTCGGCCCAGGCGACGGTGGAGAGCTGGTCGCCGCTGTCGCCGCCGTAGAGGTTCAGCGACCCCTCGGCCAGCTTGGCGACGATCCGGTCGGATTCGGCGATCGACTCGTGCTCGCCCACCGCCAGCGAACCGGCGGTGATCGGCTCAAGCGCCCGGTCGAAGGTCTCGCGGAACAGCGAGGTGGCCCGCTCCACCACCGTCGAGCTGTTCGAGCCGACGTAAAGGATCGACTCGCGGCCGTCCCAGAGGATCGGGTAGTGGTTGCGACGCCGAAAGCGGCCGTCGGCGGCCTCGGCCTCGGCGCGGTCCTTGGCGGCCTCCTTGGCCTCCTGGCGCTGGGCCTTGGTCGGCTTGCCGCTGGGGTTCATCGCCGCGCGGGCGTCGAGTTCGATCTGGGTGTAGGCCCGCAACAGCGAGCCGGGGATCTTGTCGACGTCGACCCGGATCGAGGCGTGAAGCGCGTCGTTGATGAGGTTCTTGGCGAGGTCGAACGAGACGTCCAGGACGTGGCCGCCGCCGGCCCAGCCGATGCTGACGCCGTCGACCGGATCGGCCGACGAGTGCTTGCCGATGGCGTGGTTTTCCAGCAGTTCGAGCGTCTCTTCCGCGAACGGTAGCGGCGAGGCGCCGCCGACCCGGAAGCGGGTGAAGGTGATTCGTCCGTTCAGGAAGCCCATCCGTCGTCCTCCTCCTCGATCGTCCGTCCGTTTCGGGCGACCCCGCCCGACCGCGAACCCGGTTCGCCGCCGGGTACGCTTCTGATCGGACGCGGCGAGGAGGGGCCTTCACCCCGAGGACCGCTCCGCGACGCTCGACCTTGACGTCGCGGCGCGGTCGTTCCGGTCAGGTGAAGTTGACGAACTGGAGAGGGTATTTCGGCCCGTTCTCCTTGAGGTGGGCGATCACGGCCTGAAGGTCGTCCTTCTTCTTGGCGGTGATCCGGACCTTGTCGTCCATGATCTGGGCCTGGACCTTGAGCTTCATCTGCTTGACGTCCTTGGCGATCTTGCGGGCGTCGTCGGAATCGACGCCCGAGTGGATCGTCACGGTCTCGCGAACCGAGTCGTGCGACGCCTCCTCGACCTTGCCGCGGACCAGCGCGTTGACCGGCACCTTGCGCTTGGCCATCTTCTCCTTGAGCACCTCCACGACGGCCTCAAGCTGGGCCTCGTGGTCGGCGGTCAGAGTCAGGGATTCGTCCTTCTTGTTGTATTCGATGGCCGCCTTGGTCCCCTTGAAGTCGTAGCGCACGGCGCACTCCTGCTGGGCCTGGGTGACGGCGTTGTGCATCTCGACCTGGTCGATCTCGCTGACCACGTCGAAGGAATGAGTATCGGCCACGGCGTTTCGCCTCCCGGTGTGGGTCGTCCGTCCCTCGCGCGAGGGGAAACCTCGACAGATACCAGCCGACCCGCTCGCGAGGCAAGCCGGGCGCCGGGCGGTCGATGGGTTTCGTATCATGATGGGTGAAGGAGCGGCCGATTCAAGGGGACGGTCCTCCGCGGGCGGGAGGACGCTTGAAAGGCCGCGGTCGAACGCGCCGCTTGGAGAGGAGGGCACCGTGAGCACGGTGGGATCGTTCGAGGCCGGGGCGCATCTGCCCGAGCTTCTGGAGCGGGTTTCGCGCGGCGAGCGGATCACGATCACGAGGGACGGCCGCCCCGTGGCCGTGCTCGTACCTCCCGCCGACGAGAAGGCCGACGTCAAGGCGACGGTGGAGAAGCTCCTGGAGTTCGGCAAGGGCCGTTCGCTGGGCGGGCTCTCGATCCGCGAGATGGTCGAGGAAGGCCGTCGCTTCTGAAGCGGCGTCGGCCGCGATTTCAAAGGGTGATCGGCCATGGACGCCAAGGAAGGCTTCGTGCTGGATAATTCGGTCACCATGTCCTGGTGCTTCCCGGACGAGAACGACCCATACGCGCGGGACGTGCTGAAGGCCATGCCGACCTCGGCCGCGGTCGTCCCGACCCTCTGGCCGCTCGAAGTCGCCAACGTCCTGCTCGTCGGCGAGCGTCGCGGCCGGATCACCCAGGCGGATGTCGCCGCCTTCGTCGCGCTTCTGGAAGGTTTGCCGATCCGAATCGACGACGAAACCTCCCGACACGCCATGAAGACGACCCTCGATATCGCCCGCGCCCAAAACCTCTCCGTCTACGACGCGAGCTATCTGGAGTTGGCCCTACGCCGTGGCCTCCCCATCGCGACGCTCGACGCCAAGCTCAAGGCCGCCGCGACGGCGCTAGGGATCGGTTCCTACGCGGCGTCGTAAAGTCGGTCTCCGGGCGGGCCTGGTCGGAGCGCGTGGGTGGCCCCTGTCACTCATCAAGGTTCAGTCACCGCCGTCACACCGCCCCCAACACCGTCGCCGCGATCATCACCGCCATGCCGATCAGAAGCGGCGGGGCGACGGCGCGGATCAGGCGGAGGCCGGGCTCGCCGGAGAGCCGCGCGCACATGGCGACGACCGCCGCGGCCGGGCTCATGGTCCGGCCGAAATGGGCGCCGAGGGACGCGAGCGCGCCGATGCGGACGGGATCCAACCCCAGGACGTCGGCGGCCGGGACGAAGAACTCCATCACCGCCACCGCGGGCGCGATCCCGCTGCCGCCGATCACCCCCAACGCCCACGGCAACGCCGCCGAGGCCATCGGCGCCAGGGCGGGACGCTCGGCCAGCTTCCGCACCACGACCTCGATCAAGCCGCTCCGCCGCACTCCCTCGGCGAAGGTCGACGCGGTTACGATCAGCGATATGACGTGGGTGTAGGCGTAGCCCGCGCCGTCGAAGAACTCCGCCGCCAGCCGACGCCCGGCCCTCGGCGCGGCCAGCCACGCCAGCAAGACGCCGATCAGCATCGCCGCCAGGATCGTCGACGGCCCCTCGAACGCGACCAACGGCGACGCCGATCCCAACGCCCCATCGGCGAACAGGATCGCCAGCGGCGCGACCGGGATCGCCGCCTTGAACGGGTTCACGCGCGACTCGTCGGGCTCGGCCTCGGGGCATGACGTCGATTCGGCGGTTCGCGACCGTCGCCAGGCCAAAAGCCAGAACGTCAGGAGCGCCGCGCCGCAGGCGGTGAAGTTCAGCGGGGCCTGCCGCGAGACGACGTCGTAACCTTCCAGCCCGGTGAGGTCGGAGAGCTTCCGCATCTCGACGGCGCCGGGGTTGAACAGTTCGCCCCCCATCGAGGCGCCCAGAAGGAGCGTCGCGCCGGCGGTGACGGCGTCGAGCCCGCCGGCCCGGAGCAAGGGGATGAGGATCGGTCCCAGGACCGCCGCGGCCCCGGTCTGGCTGACGATCGTCGTGTTGACCAGATAGCCCGCCGCCACCCCGCCGGGGACCAAAAGCGCGGGGGCCAGCCGCAAGGGGCGCAACAGCAATCGGACCAACTCGCGGTCGCAGCCGGTCAGCCGCATGACGTAGGCGAAACCCAGGGCCGAGCCGATCGGCACGACCGTCGCGGCGTTGGCCATCTCGGCGGCGACCTTGGCCGTCATCTCGGCCATTCCCGCCCCGCCGTCGACCGCGAACAGGGCCGCCGCCCCCAGAAGGAGCGTCAGCCGCACGTCCACCCGCAACGCGGTCAGGACCACCACGGCGACCAGGTCGAGGACCGCAAGCCAGGCGAGGAGCGTCATGGGCGGGACTCGATCGATCGGGCGTCCTGGAAAAACAAGGTTTTCGACACGCAACGATCTTGCGACGTCGAGCCCGCCCGTGCAAGGCCCCCCGCTCCGCCCTCGCCGTCGCGAGGCTGCTCCAGGAGTCCATCACCGAGGGCCGCGGCGACTCGGCGGCGCCCCCCTTCGCGTTGGGGCCGACCTCCGGTATGATGATTTCCAGGAACGCCATACCGACGGCGTGGACATCTCGGGTCGAGTCGAGCCAGGGCGGCGCCATGCACATTCCGGACGTACTTCTCAGCGGAGGCGCGGCCGCCGCGACCGCGGCCGTCGGCGCCGCGGGGCTGGCCCATGCGTTGCGGCGGGTCGACCGGCGGCACGGCCCGCGGACGACCTCGCTGATGGGGATGACCGCCGCGTTCGTCTTCGCGGCCCAGATGGTCAACTTCCCGGTCGGGCCGGGGGTCTCCGGGCACCTCCTGGGGGGCGTGCTCGCCGCCGTGCTCCTGGGCCCGTGGGCCGGCGCGGTGGTGATCGCGGCGGTCCTGATCGTCCAGTGCTTCCTGTTCCAGGACGGCGGCGTGACGGCGCTGGGGGCGAACTTCGTCAACATGGGGCTCGTCGGCGCCGTCGGCGGTTACGCCGTCTACGAGCCGATCCGTCGAGCCCTGGGGGGACGGCGGGGGATCCTGATCGGCTCGATGGTCGCGGCGTGGTTCTCGGTGCTGCTGGCGGCCGGAGCCTTCTCGATCGAGCTGGGCGCCGGCGGGCGTCGCGAGGACTTCCTGCGGATTTTAAGCTGGATGGCGCTGGTCCACGCGGTCATCGGCGTCGGCGAGGCGCTCATCACCGGGCTGGTCGTCCGGTTCGTGCTGACGACCCGTCCCGAGTTGATCGAGGGACCGGGCGCGGTGGAGGTCGAGGCCGAGCCGTCGCCGGGGTGGGCGTCACCGGTGGTGGCGGGGTTGGCGGTCGCGCTGGCGGTGGCGGTGTTCGCCGCGCCGTTCGCGGCGAGTTCCCCCGACGGCTTGGAGTTCGTCGGCGAGAAGTTCGGGTTCCTGCCGGACGAGGAGGCGCCGCCGTTGGTCGCCTCGCCGATGGCGGGGTACGAGGCGCCGCTGGGCGATCTCGGCCGAGTGAAGAAGCTGGCGACGGCCGCGGCGGGGTTGATCGGGACGTTGACGGTCTTCGGCTTCGCCTGGGGGATGGCGCGGGTCTTCGCCGCGGGCGACGTCAAGCGGGAGGCGCTGGTTGATGCCGTCTGATCGGCCGTGGCGGCTCGACGCGCGGGTGAAGCTGGCGGGGGCGGTCGGCTTCGTGCTGGCGGTGGTCCTCGCGCCGCCGGGCTCGTGGCGGTATCTCGGCGTTCTGGCCCTCGCGCTGGCCGCGGCGGTGGTCGCCTCGGGAGTTTCGATTCCCAGATTGCTGGCGCGGTGGTTGGGCTTTCTGGTTTTGGTCGGGTTCCTGGCGGCGCTGGCGGCGGGGAGGGTGGCGGAGTCCTCGGGGCTGTCGTGGCGGCTGGCGGCCCTGGACCTGGTGCTTCGCAACGGGCTGGCGTTGATGGCGATGACGGCGATGGCCCAGGTCACGCCCTGGACGGAGATGCTTTGGGCGATGCGGCGGCTGGGGATGCCGCCGGCCCTGGCGGCGACGCTCGGCTTCATGTATCGTTACCTGTTCGTCCTCCACGACGAGTTGACGCGGATGACCGTCGCCCGGCGCGCCCGGAGCTTCGGCCGCCGCGGGCTCGGCTTCGGGGCGCTCGCCAGCCTGATCGGCGTGCTTTTGGGTCGCGCGCTGGATCGGGAGGAGCGCGTCTTCGCGGCGATGACCGCTCGGGGATGGGACGGCGTGCCGCGGACCCTGGACGATTGACACTTGGCCGACGCTTCCGCCCTCGCCGTCACTTCCGCCGTCGCCCCGGCCGTCCGCCTCGCCGGACTGGTCTACGACTATCCCGACGGCCGCCGCGCGCTCGACGGCGTGGACCTGTCGATCGCCGCGGGGGAGTCGACGGCGCTGGTCGGACCCAACGGCGCGGGCAAGAGCACGCTATTGCTCCACCTCAACGGCCTGCTCCCGGGCCGCGACGGGTTGTTTCGTCGCCGGCCGCCGTCGGTCTGGATCGACGGCCTGGACGCCTCGCGGCACGGCGCGGAGGTCCGCCGCAAGGTCGGGCTGGTGTTCCAGGATCCCGACGACCAGCTCTTTTCGACGACCGTGCTTGAGGACGTCGCCTTCGGCCCCTTGAACCTGGGCGCGGCCAAGGCCGAGGCCCGTCGCCTGGCGCTCGAATGCCTGGAGCGGGTGGGGCTCGCCGACGCCGCCGACCGCCCGCCGCGGCATCTCAGCTTCGGCGAGCGCAAGCGCGTCTGCCTGGCCGGGGTGCTGGCGTGCGAGCCGTCGGTGCTGGTCCTGGACGAGCCGACGGCGAACCTCGACCCCCGCGGCCGGCGCCGGTTCCTGGAGTTGATCGGCTCGCTTCCGGCCACCAAGCTGATCGCCACCCACGACCTGGAGATGGTCCTGGAGATCTGCCCCAGGACCGTCGTCCTGGACGCCGGCAAGATCGTCGCCGACGGCCCCTCGCGCGCGGTCCTCGACGACGCGGCCCTGCTGGAGGCCCACGGCCTGGAACGACCGCTAAGCCTCCTGGTCGGCCGGTGATCGACCCGACCGTCCGAGGCCGGCCGCGGCCCTAGGGAGCGGGGCCCGCCGCGACGCCCGCCCACCTGATGGCCATGGCGTTCGTTTCAATCGCGACGCGGACGTCGATCCGGAACGAAGATCGCCCGGTGCATGTCGTCAACGTGGCGTATCGGATCTCGCCGCGAAACCATGTTGGATTTTGCCAACATTATTTGATGACTCTCTGGGGTCGTTGGTATGATTTGTTCCGCTATCCGTGAACAACGGTGATCATGGGCGTCGTGGATCACGATCGCATCCTCGGACGAGGCGACGAAAGGCCCTTCGCATGCGTACGATATTGTTCCAAGTGGCGCTCTGCGCGATGCTGGCGGCGATCATCGGCGACCCGGCCCGGGCGGGGATCATCCTCGACTACAGCCCAGGCGCGACCGGGGCGGAGTTGCTGCCCCACCTGGACGGCCAGCATTCCTGGTGGAACGAGTCCGACGACCAGAATTTCGCCGAGATCGTCAACTTCGCGACCGGAGCGTCGATCACCGGAATGGACGTCTACACCATTCATAGCGACGACAGCGATCCCGCGGTCGGCGGCGACGTGGTGGTCAGGCTCTGGTCCGACGCTTCCGGTCAGCCCGGCGTCTTGATCTCGGAAACCACCGAGACGATCGCCGTCATCGACGACGAGGGCGCCGGCGCGCTTGACGGCGTGATTCGCGTCCATGTCGATCTCGCCGCGGCGCTGAGCCTGGACGCCGGCGTTTCGTACTGGATCGGCATGAGCGGGAGCGACGACAACATAGGGCAGTTCACCCTGGATGGGCCGAACGCGCCGGGAGACGCCTCGTCGGCGTTGTTCGTCGGTCGCGAACTCATAACGACGGCCGCTTCCGGCGACATGGCCTTCCGCCTGGAAGGGACGCCGGGGTCGGCCGTCCCCGAGCCGTCGTCGTGGCTGATGGGAGCCGCGGCCGCCGGCTTCGGACTGGCGTTGGCGCGTCGCCGCCGCGCGGCGTGAGTCTCCCGATCGTCGCTCCCCCCGCCGCCGGGTCGAATCGATCCGCCGCGCCATCCCCCCACTTCGGGACGCGAGGGCGACGATTGACCCGATCCCCGCGGGAAGCGGATAATCCATGAGGCAAGGCGGTTCGTCGTCTCGACGCGTCTTCTCCAAATCGTGCTTCGAGGGAGACCCGCGATGGAACCCGTCGTCGACATCAGGGACCGTCCTCGCTTCGAGGTCGATCCCAAGCTGCTGGCCGACTGGCTGACGGCCCAGGGCGAGGATCGCTGGTGGAGCGTCGACGGCGACCCCGTCCTGTCCGGATACATCGCCATGCCCTGCACGGCGGACGAGTTGGCCGACCTGTTGCGTCGGATCGACGCGCCGCTCTTGATCCACGACCCAAGGGAACGCGACACGTCGAACGGACAACCGCTCACGACCCTCGCGGACTTGGACGCCCTGTGCCGCCGGCTCGGGGACGACGAAAGGCTCCCCGAGGGCGCGGATCGCCCGATCTGGTTCGACAACCGATTTTTCGCGTTCTGCTGGGAAAAGCGCGGCGGGGCCTGGCTGCTCATCGAGGACCTGGAAACGACCGCGGATTACGCCTCGGACATGGAAGCCGAGAGGGCCCGCTGACATGCCCGGTCGTCCGCCGATCGACCTTTTCCGAAAGGTCGTGGAAATCCTGGAGCACTCGGAACCGATGCCGCCGGAGGCGGATACGCCGTTGGCCCATTTCCGGCATGGTCTGGGCCAGGACTGGAACCTGATCGATTACTTCGAGAAGAAGGCGAACGCCAAGGGCAGCTACTCGGCGGTCGCCGAGCGACACCAGGCCCGTCTGAACGCCATGGTGTTGGTCGACATGGTCGAGGGGTTCGAGAGATTCCTCAAGGAATCGGCGGCGGTCTGCATCGATCAACTGGTCGACAAGGTGGCCGACGACCGTTTGAAGGTTTTCCAGCTTCACGGCGGCATCTTGGCGGCGCATTTTCAGGAGCCTTCCATCGGCAGGGCCCTCTGCGAGGCCCAGACGTGGCTCGACTGCGAGGACGCCACGAAGCGCTACAGGCGATTGCTCGCGGACCCCTTCGGCGACGGCGACTTCACGCTCTTTCCCGCCAAGGCCGGCAAGAAGGCGAATCCGGCGCAACTCAAAGACGTTTCTCGCACCCAGACGCTGGGCGTCCTCTGGCAAATCCGGCACTCGATCGTCCACAACGTTGGCGTCCTCACGCGCTCGGACGCGGCGAAGCTCAAAGTCCTCGTTCGCGCCGACGTCTCGGCCCGCCGCGTCTTGCGGCCTCGTCGGAAGGACCTTCAATACGTCAGGCGGTTCCTCGACGAGACGGCGGACGATTGCAACCGCCGCATCGGCGAACGGCTGGCGGAACTGCTGACGACGATCCACCAGGAAGCCCCTCTCTTCGACGCGGCCGCGAAGGCGGACGAGTTAAGCCGCCTGTTCATGGTCCCGCTCCAGGTCGCGGGCTCGCTTGGGCACCCATCACCCCCAGGCTCTTGACGTTGGCATCCGCGCGGCCGTCGGATACGCTGGGGGGCTTGGAGGGGCGATTGGATAAAGCGACGTCGCGGACGGCGGCGGGGACGGAGAAAGCGGCCGAAGATGCTTCAGATCAAGCTGCCGGACGGGTCGGTCAAGGACTATCCCGAGGGGACCACCGCGCGCGACGTCGCCGCGGGGATCGGCAAGCGGTTGGCCGACGCGGCGGTCGCCGCCGTCGCCGACGGCGCGATCGTCGACCTCGACCGGCCGATCGAAAACGGCGAGGGGGTGGTGGAGTTGCGGTTGCTGACCCCCCGCGACCGCGAGGCGCTCGACGTGCTCCGCCACAGCACGGCCCACATCATGGCCCGCGCCGTCATGCGGCTGTTCCCCGGCGTCCGGCTCGCCTTCGGCCCCACCACCGGCAACGGCTTCTACTACGACATGGAAGTCGACGGTCGCGCCATCTCCGAGGACGACTTCCCCGCCATCGAGGCCGAAATGGCCAAAATCACCAAGGAGGCCGAACCCTTCGAACGCTTCAGCCTCCCCGTCGACCAGGCCCGCGCGTTCGTCGGCGACCTGGGGCAGACGCTCAAGGTCGAGCACATCGACGAGGAACTGGCGAAGTTCGGCGTCCTGAGCTTCTACCGCCAGGGCGAGTTCGTCGACCTTTGCCGTGGCCCCCACATTCCCCACGCCGGGAAGGTGGGCGCGTTCAAGCTCCTCTCCATAGCCGGGTCGTACTGGAAGGGCCGCACCGACCGCCCCATGCTCCAACGACTCTACGGCACCGCCTTCTTCGACAAGAAGGAACTCGACGCCTACGTCACCCAGCTTGAGGAGGCCCGCAAGCGCGACCACCGCCGGCTCGGCAAGGAACTGGGGCTGTTCACCATCTCGCCGCTGGTCGGACCGGGACTGGTCCTCTGGATGCCCAAGGGGGCCGTCGTCCGCGGCCTCCTGGAGAACTTCCTCAAGGCCGAGCTGACCAAGCGCGGGTATCAGCCGGTCTACACCCCGCACGTCGGCAAGGTGGAGCTGTACAAGACCAGCGGCCACTACCCGTACTACAAGGACTCCCAGTTCCCGACCCTCAAGATGCCCGCCGACGCCGCCGCCAAGGAACTGCTCGACGGCCTGACCGCCGGCAACCTCGACGACGACGCCCAGCGCGTGCTTCTGGGCAAGGCCGGCATCCCCGAGCGACTCCCCGATGCGTCGTCCGAGACGAAGTACACCCGGCCGTACTTCGAGATGAACGTCGCGGAGCGGATCGGCTACCTCGAACAGACCTGCGAGTTCGAGGAATACCTGCTCAAGCCGATGAACTGCCCGCACCACATCCAGATCTTCGCCGC
>ERZ778018.1621-NODE-1621-length-17299-cov-4.598121_pt1 | contig 17299 bp, 18 predicted proteins | sample MGYA00375748_ERZ778018 | MGnify/ENA primary metagenome ERZ778018 (study PRJEB29350, sample SAMN05509839) | bioreactor metagenome | biome: bioreactor; material: wastewater | place: South Africa: University of Cape Town | collected 2014-04-22 ... | reverse complement strand
ATCGGCGTCGATACGATCAACGCCTACTGTCAGTCCGTCGGCATGACGAACACGACCCACCGCCAGAACATCCCCTCGGCAGACCTCGCCTGGGATCACGCACCCGATGCGACCAACGCGACGACCCCGAACGACGTCGGCCATCTCCTCAATCAGATCCTGGACGGCTCCACGAACGAGGCAGCCGCGGCGAAGCTTGGCGTGACGACCGAACTCTGCCAGCGCGCACTGACGATTCTCGGCCAGCAACAGCTCAACAATCGCCTGCCCTACCTGATGCCGCCGGATGCCAAGATCGCCCACAAGACCGGCAGCGGCGTCCGCAACTTCAGCGACGCCGGCATCATCTTCAAGGGCAACGACCAACGCTACATCCTGACGGTGTATGTCGATCAGCTCAAGCCGGTCCTGCCCGACGGCCGCGCCGGTCGTGGCGCCTCCCACCTACATATTGCTCAGCTCTGTCGAACGTGCTGGGATGCGCTGGTGGAATAGGGTCGACGTCACCGTTGCGACCATACGCTCGGTTCAGCGGCAACAACCACCTGTGGCCCGTCGGTGCAGCATGCCGTGCATCCCGCTTCCGAGCGCAACGGGATTGCGTGTAGAGTTGCCTTGCGGGGCGGCCGCGCATGACTTAGCCACAGGTGGAAGGCGAGACGCAGTGACGGTCCTCACAATCGGGCATTCGACCCGACAGCTCGACGAATTCATCGAGCTGTTGCAACGGAATGGCGTGACCCTGCTAGCCGATGTGCGCACCGTCCCGCGCTCGCGTCGAAATCCGCAGTTCAATCAGGAATCGTTGCCTGATCCCTTGAGCGCGCGCGGCATTGACTATCTCCACCTGCCGGAACTGGGCGGCTTGCGCAAGACACGGCGGGATTCGCCGAATACAGGCTGGGAAAACGCATCGTTCCGGGGTTATGCCGATTACATGCAGACGCCGGAGTTCGAGCACGCCGTCGAGCGCTTGATTGAATTGGCGAGTCAGGCGCAGATCGCGCTGATGTGCGCCGAGGCGGTTCCCTGGCGCTGCCATCGCTCACTGATCGCCGACGCCCTCGTCGTCCGCGGCATCCCTGTCGAGCACATCCTGGGGCCGTCCAGTCGCCGTCCACATACGCTCCGATCGTTCGCTCGGGTCGACGGCACTCGGATTACCTATCCGCCGGAAGACGAATCGAAGTCCGAGCAGAGCGAGACGACGTGATGCGGTCCTTCAACTGCCCGAAGCGATGAGCCGTTCAGAACGATCCGACAATACCCAACTCTGGCGCCCATATGTGCTGGCGGCCGGACTGCTGGCGCTTTCGGGCGGATTTCTGCTGGGCGGGCTCCTCTTCGTGCTGCGCGCGACCGGTGCCAGCGGCGACGAGTGGCAGGGTGCGGCGGCCCAAGTGCACGGCCAGATCCAGATCGTTGGCTGGGGCGGGCTGATGATCCTGGGCGTCGGTCTGCATTTCTTGCCGCGCATGGTGAGCGTTCCGCTGGCGCGTCCGGCGGCGGCCCGCGCCGCTCTCCGGCTCTTGTTCACCGGTCTGCTGCTGCATGCCGTCTGCCAACCGTTGCTGGACGACGGCCTGTCCCACCGTGTGCGCCTCGCGGCAGGGGCCGGCCTTATTTCCGGTGCGTTGCTGGAAATCGCGGGGGCAACTGTCGTCGTTGGACTGCTGCTCAGACTCGGTCGAGGCATGACGGCGAGTGCCAAGAAGCGGATTTCCCCGGCGGTCGTCGGGTTAATCGGATTCGGCTTCATCTCGCTCTGGTTCGCGGTCGCGCTGAACGGCCTCGGCGCGGCCGGAGCGGCCGTACGCGGTGAGGCGCTGATCTCGACACGCCTCGACAGCGTGGCGGTTCGGCTCGGCCTGCTTGGCTTTCTGGTGCCGGTGTCGGTCGCGATGTCGGCCCGCCTCTTCCCGCTTTATGTCGCGACACAGCTGCCGCGCAACCGCTGGTTGACGACGGCCGCGCTGGCGTTGATGAGCGGCCTGCTCATCCGGCTTGCCGGCGAGCTGGCGGGAAGCGGCCGTCTGAACGGGTCCGGACAGATCATCGAAGCGATCGGTATCGCCGTCGCGGCCGGCGCTCTGCGCATCTTCGAGCGTCGACGTACGCTGCCGCGCCGGGTGGTGCGTATCTGGAACGATCCCTTGCAGCTGCATCTCATCAGCGCCTACGGCTGGCTCTGTTGCGCCGCGCTCGTCCTGCTCCTGGGTGGAATCGACCGACTCGGGCTGGAGTTCTGGCGCCCCCCGCTCGATGCGGAGCGCCACCTCATCGGCGCCGGATTCGTCACGTTGCTCATCTTCGGAGTCGGCAGCGAGATGCTGCCCGGCTTCGCGCAAGCGCCGCTCCGCCTCCCGCGCCTGCGCTGGGCAACGCTCATCCTCGGCAACCTGGCGGTGCTCTGGCGCGTCGCGCCGCTCCTGCTGCCGGCTCTGACCGCCAGCGATGGGCGAGCCGCCATCATGAGCGTCGCCGGGCTGTTTGATGCCCTCGCCATCATCATCTTCCTCGCCAATCTCCCACCCCGCACGGTCCCGCGACGGTCTGGCGCCTGACCAAGAAATGCGTTTGAGGCCGATTCCTGTCCGTTGGTACAGGCGGTTCACTGTCCAGTCAACACCGGATGTTGGTCGTTTGGATAGGTGTGTCGCGGGAGGCTGGCCCCTACTATAGAGTCATAAAAGAGATTGGTGAGGCGACGATCGATTGGACGTCAGGGCCAGCCGCAGCAACAGCAATTTGAACGCGGCCCTGTCGACCTTTCAACTCAGTCAAGAAGAGCTCGCCGAGGTGGCGCGGGCACGTCGCACGAAATGACTCACCGCGGTATGACATTCCCCCCTGTTGTGCCGTGAACCTCCAAAACCTCACGGTCGGGAAGACCACCTGCTCCCGACACCTCCCCCTTCGAGGGTCCGCTCGTCCCCGCACGGCAACGTGGAGCGGGCCCTCTAGCCTCTCTTCACACGAGGCAGTTCATGAGATCAAACGCAGGCAGGTGGATTGCGACGCTTTATTGATACGGACGTGACCCGCCCCTCTCAGTCGAAACAGGAACCGATGTCAACTTCACGCGGCCTCTATCGTTCACGCGAACACAAGATCATCGCCGGTGTCGCCGCCGGGCTCGCCGAACGCTTCGGCATCCCGATCTGGCTGATGCGCTTCTTCTGGATCATCCTTTTGCTTCCGGGCGGCATTCCCGGACTCCTCCCATATCTCATTCTTTGGGTTATCATCCCTCTGGAGCCGCGCGACGGCTAAGCACACGAACCACGTCGCCAATTGAGCGCGAAGACGCGACCGGTGCCGCGTCGTTTCATCGTGTGTCTGAACCCGAGTTCTGATATAGTTTGGTTTCGAAAGTCACGTGCGTTCATGCCGCCATGCCGGATGATGAGCTGCGGAAGAGAGGTTCTGGATGTCACAGAGCGGGTTGACAAAGGAGCAGGTTATTGAAGCCCTGCGACCGGTCAATGACCCAGAGATCGGCCGGAGTCTCGTCGACCTCGGCATGATCAAGGAAGTTGAGATCTCCGGCGGAGCGATCACCGTTCACGTCGAATTGACTACCCCGGCGTGCCCGTTGCGCGCCACCATTGAAACTGATGTGCGCGACGCCGTCATGGCGCTGCCCGGTGTTAAATCCGTTGATCTGAAATTCACGTCACGGGTACGTGCCAGTGGCGCCGGTATGACGAATCGCCAGCCACTGAAGGGCGTCAAGAACGTCATCGCCGTCGCCAGCGGCAAGGGCGGCGTCGGCAAATCGACCGTCGCCGTCAACCTGGCGATCGCATTGGCCCAGGACGGGGCGAGCGTCGGCCTGCTCGATGCCGACGTCTACGGCCCGAGTATCCCGATCATGATGGGCATCCAGGCCCAGCCGATGATGAAGGACGACAAGATCATACCGCTCGATATTTATGGCGTGAAGATCATGTCGATCGGCTTCCTGATCGACCCCGATAAGGCGCTCATCTGGCGCGGCCCGCTCGTTTCACAGCTCATCACGCAGTTCCTCAAAGATGTCGACTGGGGCGAACTCGATTACCTGGTCGTTGACCTGCCGCCGGGAACCGGCGACGCTCAGTTGACGCTGGTGCAGCAGATTCCGCTCTCCGGCGCCATCATTGTCACCACACCGCAGAATGTCGCGCTGGCCGATGCCATCAAGGGCCTGGCGATGTTCAAGGAAGTGAAGACGACGATCCTCGGCATTGTCGAGAATATGAGCTACTTCATCTGCCCCTGCTGCGGCGAAGAGACCGACATCTTCGGCAGCGGTGGCGGTCAGCGGGTGGCCGAGCAGAACGATGTACCACTGCTGGCCCGTGTTCCGCTCGAGCCGGCTGTGCGCGCCGGTGGTGACGCCGGGACGCCGATCATCGTTTCCGAGCCGGAATCGCCGCCCGCCGAAGCGTTCCGCGACGCCGCCCGCAAAGCGGCCGCCCGCCTCGCGGTTGACGCCGTTAACAAGCCACGCCGCGAACGGATCATGCTCCGTCCAACGACGCGGTAGGAACGAAATTCATTCGCAGAGTCGTAGAGGACGCAGAGGTTTTTCTTATGAAGATCTCTGCGTTCTCGGCGTCTCTGCGAGAGAAACACTTCTCGTGGTACGATCTTGACCGCTTGGGGTTGGGTGATCACGAAGCATGCTGGAGGCGACTTTGGACTGCCCGCACTGCGGCAAAACGGCACCACTCGACGCGAATTTCTGTCCCGCGTGCGGCTGGAAACTGGCAGCGGCACGTGAAGGGCGTCGCCGGGTGGTTATCACCGGCGCCGGCGCCGTCACACCGCTCGGACTCACCGCCGAGGAGACCTGGCAAGGGTTGGTCGGCGGTCAATCAGGTATTCATACGATCGAACGTTTCGACCCGAGTGAACTTCCGGTCCATATCGCCGGCGAGGTACGTGACTTCTCGATCAAGGACTGGGTCGATCCGAAGACGGCACGGCAGATGGCGCTCTTCTCGCAGTTCGCCGTCGCTTCGGCAGGCATGGCGCTGCAGGATGCCGGGCTCGCCCCAGAAAGTTTCGATCCCGATCGCGCGGCGGTCGTAGTCGGTAGCGGCGCGGGCGGCATGGCAACGATCCTCGAAACGCAGGAGTTGACCAACCGGCGCGGTCTGATGCGCGTCTCGCCCTTCTTTATGACGACCTTCCCGCACAATCTGCCCGCCTATCACGTCGCCCAGACGTTCCGCTTCGTTGGGCCGAGCCTGACCGTCTCGACCGCCTGCGCCACCGGCGCCCAGGCGATTGGCGAGGCGGCCGAAATGATCCGCAAAGGCGAAGCTGATCTGGCGCTGGCCGGCGGCACCGAGCACAGCATCTTCCCCCTCTTCGTTGCCAGCTTCGCCGTGCAGAAGGCGGCCACAGCTCGCAACGACGAGCCGGAGCGCGCCAGCCGCCCCTTCGACGCCACCCGCGAAGGCTTCGTCATCGGCGAGGGCGCCGCCATTCTCGTGCTCGAATCGTTGGAGCATGCCCAGGCACGCGGCGCGACGATCTACGCCGAACTGCTCGGTTACGCCAGCAGCAACGACGGCTACCATCCGATCGCGCCGGAACCGGAAGGTCGCGGCGCCTCCCTGGCGATCATCCACGCACTGAACGACGCCGGTGTATCGCCGCAGCAGGTTGATTACGTCAATGCGCACGCCGCCTCGACGCCGTTAGGTGACAAGGCGGAGACGCTGGCCATCAAACGCGCGCTTGGTGAACACGCCGCTGACGTGCCGGTCAGTTCGGCCAAGTCGATGATCGGACATCTCATGGGCGCGGCCGGCGCTGTCGAGGCGATGGCCACCATTTTCAGCGTCCGCGACCAGGTGTTGCATCCAACGATCAACTACGAGAATCCCGATCCGGACTGCGACCTCGATTACGTGCCCAATGAGGCGCGTCGGGCGAAGGTCGATATCGCTATTTCCAATTCGATCGGACTCGGTGGCCAGAACGCCTGTCTTGTCTTCGGTAAGATGAAGTAGAGACGATAGCAGCATGAGCGAGAAAGCGACAACAGCATGATCGCCAGCAGTGATATTCTCGCCGGGCGCATGGCGCGCCGCGCGGCGCAAGTGCGACCGGCCGCGCCGGACGTCTTTGAGATCAAAGAAGGTCAGTACCTGCAGATCAACGATGTCGAGGGGCGCCAGGTCTCAGAGATGGTCTGCTTCAATAAACATGATCTGCGTGAGATGTTGTCGACCTCACACACGCGCGGCATCAACAACTCGCTCATGCTGGTTAAAGGAATGACGATCTACAGCAACCGGCGCAACGCCATGTTCGCCCTCATTGAAGACACGGTCGGGCGACACGACATCCTGCTCCCCTCCTGCGACCGGCGCCGCTATAACGACGACTACGGGCTGATCAATCATCCCGGCTGTCGCGACAACTTCTTCCGTGAACTGAAGCCGTGGAACATCGACTACGACCGCATCCCCGATCCGGTCAACTTCTTCCAGAACGTCGGCCTGCGCGCCCGTGGCGAGTTCGAAATCCGCGAACCACTCTCGGAACGCAGCGACTACGTCCTGTTACGGGCGCTCATGGACATGGTCGTCGGCGTCTCCGCCTGCCCCCAGGAGCAAAGCCCAGCCACCGCCTTCAACCCGACGGACATCTTGATCCGGGTCTACATCTAGGCAGGGGACCGGCCGGGGGTGAGGGCTGCCCGCCGCGCTACCTCGTCTCCAGCGGCACCCACTGCCGGTCGTGGGGGCCGGTGTAGATCGACTGGGGTCGAATGAGGCGGCCGGTGGATTGCTGCTCAAAATAGTGGGCGGTCCAACCGGCGGCGCGACTCATGGCGAACGTCGGCGTGAAAAGCTCGGCTTCCAGTCCGATCGAATGCAGCACGAGCGCAGTGTAGAACTCGACGTTGGTTTGCAGGCGTCGGCCAGGTTTGTACTCCTCGAGCAATCTGAGCGCGGTCGTCTCGACGTGTCGCACGAGGCCATACAGCGCCGGATCGGCCGCGCCGCGTTCCAGGAGCCGCGCCGCGGCGACCGCGAGCACGTCGGCACGGGGATCGCGGACTTTGTAGACACGATGACCAAAGCCCATCAAGCGCTCGCCACGCTCCAACTTCGCCCGAATCACCGCTTCGGCGCGATCGGCCGTGCCGATCTCGAAGACCATATCGAGCGCCGGTCCCGGTGCACCGCCATGCAATGGGCCCTTCAAGGCACCAAGGGCACCAACCAACGCTGAGACGATATCCGAGCCGGTGGAGGCGATGACACGCGCCGTGAAGGTCGAGGCGTTCAGCCCATGATCGATGACGGTGTTGAGATAGGTATCGAGCGCCCGTACATGTTCGGGCTTCGGACGGGCCCCGCGCAACATGTAAAGGTAGTTAGCGGCCTCGCCCAGCTCCGGATCGGGGGCGATCACATCGGTTCCCGCCAGCAGGCGAGCGTAGTCGGCGATGATGGTCGGAATGCGTGCGATGAGGCCAAGTGGCTGCGCCGTGCGGTCGTTATGATCCTCGGTGCGCGTCACCAGACTGAGCGAATCGAGCGCCATCCGCAGCGCATCCATCGCTGTCATCCGGTCGGCCGCGGCCGACCGGATGAGCGACGAGGTCGCTTCCGGTAGTGGCCGATTGGCCGCCAGCGTCGCCATAAGATCGCGCAACTGGGCCGCCGTTGGCAAAGATCCGTACCAGAGCAGGTGGATCGTCTCTTCGAAGGTCGCACGCCCGGCGAATTCCTCCAGGCGGTAGCCGCCGATAATCAGCTCGCCCGCTTCGCCATCGACGCTGCTCAACGTCGTGGCAGCGGCAACCACACCTTCCAGGCCCGACTTCACTGCAACACTCATATCACTCGACATGCCGACTCCTCGCTCGAATTGACCAACGGCTGGACACGTCCTTAACCCGAGTGTAGGCTTGCCGCAACATATTGATCAAGATTGATCCTTGAATCAATAGATATGGAGCAAGGGGAGGGGAAGATGGTCCGCCAAGGCAATCTGACCGCACGTGAGGCAGCAACGGAACTCGGTATCAGTCCGGCGACGCTCTACGCCTACGTCAGTCGCGGACTGATCCACTCCGAGCCTGGTCCGGTCGGTACGCGCCAGCGCCGCTACCGGCGCGCCGATGTGGAGGCGCTCAAGGAACGGCAGGCGCAGCGTCGCGATCCGGCTCGTTCGGCCGAAACGGCGCTCAGCTGGGGCACGCCGGTACTGGAGTCCGCGATTACGCTCATTGAAGGCGGGCGCCTCTTCTACCGCGGCCACGACGCGCTCGAGCTCGCCCGCAGCGCGCATTTCGAAGACGTGCTTCAACTGCTCTGGGAGGGCCACGTTGACAGCGAGTCGCGCACGTTGCCCACACGGCACGTCGATCGTGCTCCGCTCCCTGCATCACTCGGCCCGCTGGAACGCTTGCAGGCTCGGCTGCCGGTGCTGGCGGCGGCTGATCCAGCCGCCTACGATCTTCGCCCGCGTTCGATCACCCGCGCAGGGCTCGCGATTCTCGACGCGTTCGTGGCCGAAATTGCGGGGGCACCGGCGCTCGACGGAATCGCGCACACGATCGCGGCGCAGCTGGCGCCAGATATCGAGGGCGCGGAGCGGTTCATCGACGCAGCCCTGATCATGTCAGCCGATCATGAACTAAACGCGTCGTCTTTCACCGTACGCTGCGTCGCGTCGACCGGTGCACCTCTCTATGACGCGATCGGGGCCGGTATCGGCGCGCTGCGCGGCGTCTTTCATGGCGCGGCCAGCCAGCGGGTCGAAGCGCTGCTGGATGAAGTCGCCGCGCCGGAGCGCGCTACCGCGATCCTTGCCGGCCGCCTCCGTCGCGGTGAACGCATCCCCGGCTTCGGACACCAGCTCTACCCAGAGGGCGATCCGCGCGGCGTGCTGCTCCTCGATCTGTGCCATGAATTCCTGCCGGACGATCCCGCGCTTCAACTCACCGACGCCGTCTGTCGCGCGGCACACGACCTGATCGGCGAACGCCCCAACGTCGATTTCGGGCTCGTCGCCGTCACCCGCCTCCTGCGCCTCGAACGTGGCTCCGCCCTCAACCTGATGGCGCTCGGTCGCACGGCAGGCTGGGTCGCCCACGCGCTGGAGCAATACACGCAACGGCGAATGATTCGGCCAAGAGCGCGATATATGGGGGAGCGGCCGCCCTCACCCCTGGCCGGTCCCACCCACTGACTCCCTCCCCACGGGAGGGAGAACCCTCTCCCGTCTCGAACGGGAGAGGGTTGTCTTTAGGCGAACACTTGGATAAATCCTCAACGTCGTATTCACCCGATCGGCGCCTGAGGGTCGGTCGCCGATGTCGTCAGAAGAGCACGCGTTTGGTCACCCGACGAAATACCGCTGTGTCAGCGGCAACGATTCGGCCGGCGGAACATCGACCAGCCGGCCGTCGATCTCGACTTCGTGGCTACGGGGATCGACGCGGACGATTGGGTTCGCGGTGTTGTAGCGCATGGCGGCTTTGTAGGTCTGGCGGGTGTCCTGCACCGCAACTGCGGCACGGTTGAGATGGTATTTGCGCGAGAAGCCGGCCTCCAGCGCTTGCCTGGAAACGAAGTTGAGCGAGAGCGCCGAAGGCGCCCGGCCGAGACCGCCGAACATCGGCCGGTAGATCAGCGGCTGGCTGCTGCGGGTCGAACCGACACCATCACCTACCGCCGCCCAGGCGACGAAGCCGCCCTTGATCACCAGCTGCGGCTTGGCGCCGAAGAAGGCGGGGTGCCAGAGCACGATATCGGCCAGCTTGCCCGGCTCCAGGCTCCCGACTTGATGTGCCAGTCCGTGCGCCAGCGCCGGGTTGATCGTATACTTGGCGAGGTATTGCAGCACGCGCGGGTTATCGTCACCTTCTCCGGTTTCCAGGTCAAAGCCGCCGCCGCGCACCTCCTTCATCCGATGCGCCAGCTGCCAGGTACGGCTGATCACCTCGCCGATACGGCCCATCCCCTGTGAATCGGACGACATGATGCTGATCGCGCCGATGTCGTGCAGGACATCTTCGGCAGCGATCGTGCTGGCGCGAATGCGATCACGCGCCGCCGCCAGATCGGTTTCGAAGAGCGGGCTGAGCCGGTGGACCGCGATGATCATATCGAGTTGTTCGGCGACGCTATTGACGCTGAACGGAATCGTCGGGTTGGTCGACGAGCCGATGATATTCGCCTCGTGCACGATCTCGAGCAGGTTCGGGGCGTGGCCGCCACCCGAGCCTTCGACGTGATAGGCGTGGATCGAGCGACCAGCGATCGCCGAGATCGTTTCACGCAGCGCCCCCGCCTCGTTCAGTCCGTCGGTGTGAATCGCCACCTGCACACCGGTGACGTCGGCCATACTGAGGCAAGCATCGATCACCGCCGGGAAGGCGCCGACATCCTCGTGAATCTTGAGACCGGCGTTGCCTGACTCGATCTCTTCTTCAAGATGCTGGTGGCTCGATGAGCCGCGCCCGAGCAAGGCGAGATTGAGCGGGATGCTCTCGAACGCCTCAAAGACATGGCGCAGGTTGGCCGCCGGATTGACGCCGAGGTCCCATACCCCGCCCGAACCCTGCCCGACCAGCGTTGTCAGGCCGGACGTCAATGCCGCGCCGATCAGACTGGTTGAGGAGAGATGCACGTGCGAATCGACACCGCCCGGCGTCGCAATCAGCCCATCGCCGTTGATCATGCCGGTGCTGGCGCTCAGGACGAGATCGATATTGTCGCTGACATCGGGGTTGCCGGCACGGCCGATGCCGACGATGCGTCCGTTCTTGATGCCGATATTCGTCTTGATGACACCGAGCACCGGGTCGAGCACGACGACATTCGTCACCAGCAGATCGAGCTTGCTCGGCCCCGGCTGGCGGCCAATCAGCATACCATCGCGCACCGGACGCCCGAAGCCGGTCAGCAGCTCACTGCCCGGTTCTGAATCGTCGCGTTCAACCCGAATGAAGAGATTGGTGTCGGCCAGCCGGATGCGATCGCCGGTGGTGGCGCCATACAACGCGTTGTAGCGGTCGCGATCCATCGACTCCGGCACGGCTAATCCTCCGGCTCTGCTTCGTGGCGATAGCCGCGGGCGATCACCTGCCGCAGTAGTTCATCGACATCAGCGCCATCGAGCGGCCCATCGACCAGTCCGGCAAAACCGCGCACGACACGTCGCCCGCCGATCGGAACCAGCCGGATCGTCTTTGTCTCGCCCGGCTCAAAGCGCACTGCGCCGCCGGCCGGAACATCCGGCCGCTGGCCGAAGGCCCGTTTACGGTCGAAGCGGAGCATCGGGTTCGCCTCGAAGACGTGGAAGTGCGCGGTCAGGTGGATCGGATAGTCTCCATCATTCGTCACGCGCAACAAGGTAACTGGAAGCCCTGAATTGATCTCGACCGGATCCGGCCGCGGCACGATGCCTCCGGGCGGTAAATCGCTCAATTTCATCGAATCGGGTTCCTAACGGTCACAAGGTGTGTGCCATCAGGGAACATCGCGTCAACCAGCACGCTGCTCAGCATTTCAGCGACGCCCTCCATGACATCCGCGCGCGTCAAGACGCTCGTCGCATGCGCCACGACCTCATCGTAGCTCCGGCCGGCACGCGCTTCCTCGAAGATCTCGTCGCAGATGATCGCCGTCGCCTCGGGGTGATTCAGCTTCAACCCACGCGCCTGCCGCTTGCGCGCCAGCTCTGCCAGCGTGTAAACGGTCAGCCGGTCAATCTCTTTGGGTGTTAGGAACATCGTGGAAGGCCGTCCTCACCCTCTTGCGGGAAATGAGTCGGTGTTCTGTCAACTTCAGTACGCGGTGGCCAGGGCGCCATGAATGTCGACCCTCCGGAATCTCTGCCGATATAGGGGCGACATTCATAGCGCCCTCGGCGTCGGCCGCGTCTCATCGTTCTCCATCCAGCGACAGTTCATAGCAACGCTGATGGGGGATACGATATTCACGCAACATACGAGCGACGTCGATGGAGCGGATGCTTGGTTGGTGGGGGTTGCGGTGCGATGAGAAGGCGATGCGTAACGGCAGGTAACGACCAAGCCGCCCGTCAGCGATGGCCGCGGCCATCAGCGCGAGATCGGACTCACCGGGAACATCCTCGATTTCGGCATCCGGCTCGGTCGAGATCGGGTCTTTCCCGAGCCAGATATACAGCATTCCGGCCGATTCATTCATGTTTCGATGACTGCAACGCCTCCGACACGGCCAGATGTCGCAACTGGATGGCGACATCTGCCAGCAATGCGTCGAGATCGAACGGTTTGCCGACCACACCATCAGCCGGCAAGTTGTCGGCCAGCAAGCGCAGGTTTGCACCGGCCGACATGGCGATAACACGAATTGAAGCAGTCGTCGGATTCGTCTTGATAATGCGAGTGGCTGAAGCACCATCCATAACGGGCAACATAAGATCCATCAAGATCACGTCGGGCGTTTGATTCGTAGCAATTTCGACGGCCGTATGCCCGTCACCGGCCACCAGAGTCTCATACCCTTCGTCGCTGAGTAATTCGACCAACATGCCGCGAATCGCCGGATCATCGTCGACGATTAAGACACAGGACACGCAGGCTCCTCCTTCGACGTTGAGCATGAGCAAGACGCGCGCCAAGAGTCCGCGCGGCGCGGACCGCGTTGTCAATTCATCGCCCCGCCGGCGGGGCGATCATCCTCATGACACGGTTACGAAGGGGATGTCCAGCGGTCCGGTATCGGGTCACCATCGTCGGACAGATCGACGGTCGGTCGCATTTTGAGCAGCGCCTCAATATCGTCGCGCCGGTAGAAGCGCTCCCGCTTAATACCGCGGCGGTAGCTCTGAATGCGCCCGCGGCTGGCGTACGAGTACAGTGTTGTGACCTTCACCCCGAGCATGCCGGCCGCTTCCGCCGCCGTCAGATACTCGACGCCCTCGATGTTAATCATTCGCAACACCCCCGCTTCGACCTTCAGTATAGTGGCGGCCAGACCCGACGTCAAAACCAAAATCAATACAAATCAATATCCGTCCTGACGTGTATACGCTCTGGAAGTCGCGTGCTACCATAGGACTGATGATCGCGCGACGCGAGGCCCAGCCGACGTTCACGCGACCGATGCTTCTGTCCCACGCGGACAATTGTAGGGAGGACGAACTGATGGCTGATCCTGGCAGCACCACGACGGCACCAGAAATTAACCGCGGCCTCGCCGGTCTTATCGTCGCCGAGACCCGCCTGAGTATGGTCGACGGGACGAATGGCCGCCTGAATTATCTTGGCTACAGCATCGCCGATCTCGCGCAACACGCCCAGTTCGAAGAGGTGCTCTATCTCCTCTGGTACGGCAAGTTGCCGACGAGGAGTGAGCTCAACGAACTGAACGGCAAGCTGACCAGCGCCCGTAAGCTCTCGCCGACGGTGATGAACGTCATCAAGGCACTGCCGAAGACCGGCGATCCGATCGACGCGATGCGGGCCGGCGTCACGGCCATGGCGATGGAAGACCCCACCTGCCACGATCTGTCGCACGACGCCGTTCGTGAGAAGTCGATCCGGCTGGCCGGTGCGATGCCGACGATGCTGGCCGCTTATTCACGGCTGCGCAAAGACGAACCGGCCCTCGATCCCGATCCATCGCTCAATACCGCCGCCGATTTCCTGCGCATGGTGCACGGCGAACGTCAGAGCAAGACGTTCGAGGACGCCATGAACGCCTATCTCGTCTGCGTCTGCGAGCACAGCATGAACGCGTCGACCTTCTCGGCTCGCGTCACGATCTCAACGATCTCCGACATCTACGCCGCGATTTCGACGGCGCTCGGCACGCTCAAGGGCGATGCGCACGGCGGCGCCAACCAGAAGTCGATGGAGATGCTGATCGATATCGGGTCCGAGGACAACGCCGATAATTACGTCGAGGAATCGCTGCGCACCCACCGACGCATCATGGGCCTCGGCCACCGCATCTACAAGACGCGCGACCCGCGCGTCGATCAACTGATGGGGCATTCGGCCAAGCTCGCCGAAGAGACCGGCAATGCGACCTGGCACAATCTGGCACAGCGGCTGGAACAGATCACCGCGACGAACCAGTTCTTCCTTGACCGCAAGCTCTTCCCGAACGTCGAGTTCTACTCGGCACCAGTCCTCTATATGCTTGGCATGACGACCGACATGATGCCGGGCGCCTTCGCGATCAGCCGCGTCGGTGGCTGGAGCGCACAGGTGCTGGAGCAGCTCGAGGACAACCATCTGATTCGTCCGTCGGCGCTCTACACCGGTCCGGAGTCACAGACCTACGTCCCGATCGACGAGCGGGGCTAATATTCCACGCATTCCCGGTAGGGGCAGCCCCCCGTGGCTGCCCTGGTCGCCCCGCGGACTATTTTGACGGCGTGCAACCAGCACAAGCACAGGGGCTTGCCCCTGCCGGGATCAGAATCGGCGTGAGCTGCTCTGTGCTATAGTTAAGGATCGAGTGTTTCGACCCGTACGGGTGTCCTGCAGCGAAATGGGGCGCTCTTTTTTTGCGGGGCGATGCTTGAATGAGTCATGGAGGGAAGGAGGTGAACAGGTCGATGCGTGTTGAATTGCGCGATAGTGAGAGTTTTGATTCCCTCCTGAAGCGTTTTACGAAAGACGTTCAAAAATCAGGTCTTCTACGCGACTTTCGCAGCAAACGCCGCTTTGTCAGCAAGAGCGAACAGCGTCGTGCCAAGGCCCGCAAGGCGGAGCACAAGCGGAGGCGTAAGGAAGCCAAGACGGCATCGCGCTAGCAGCTAGCGAATGATCGTCTCTCGATTGTCATCGAACGATCGCAGGCACCGGCGACCAACGCGCCCCGGCGCCTGCGATTTTTGTCTGTTCGCCCGCCTCAAGACGGAGTAGACCAGTACCGTGCAGGGGATCAGTCGACTCACCTGGCTCATACCATCCTCGGTTATCGTGTTCGCCGTCTACCTGGCGTTCGCCATCATCGGCGGTATCGTTCTCAACTTTCCGATCTGGCTCATCCTGATCGCTAGCTTGCCGGCGATCGGCCTCACCTGGATCGGCATCGTCGTCGCGCTCCTCGACGCCAGCAAGCGCCCCAAATCGCAGATCACCGACGAAGCCCGCATCGTCTGGCTCCTAATGCTCTGCATCCTCAACATCCTTGCCTTGCTACCATACTGGTTCCTCGTCATTCGCAAAAATCCGGAACTGGCAGGGTAGTGGGACGAGCAGCGTTGGCCAGGGGCCGCTGACCGTGCTCGTCGTCGGAGGCCTGATCGGGGAGCGGATTGCGTGACTCGGAGGTTGGCGTCGTCTGGACCACGCCCGGGGATGATTGATTCAGCGTCTCCGAGCGTGTCATCGTCGGAGGCCCCATCGGGGAGCGGCGTCGCCAAACGTTGAACGTTCGCGCGGTCCGTCCCGCCCGGGGATAAATGCCCGGGCTCCAAAGACGAAGTCCACTAAAGGGACTCAGATAGAACGCCTACGTTCGCGATGACTACCGCCGATTTCCAACGACCAAGCCCAGTAAACACTCACGAAAATCAGCCCCTTCAGTGGGCTTCGCCTCAGGAGCCCGGGCATTTATCCCCGGGCGGGGTCCGGGCGGCAACCCGTTCGGGGACACGGCACCCGTCCCCCGGGCGGGGTCCGGGCGACGACCCGGTCGGGGTCCGACGATCCGTCACCCCCCGGGCGGGGGCCGGGCAACGACCCGGTCGGGGGCGCCTAATCCATTCCCTCGGGCCAGGCCTCCGGCGACGATCCACTCCGGGGCACGTACCCCACGAACCCGGGCCGAGGCCACGGGCGACGGCCCGCTCGAGGCACACGATCCGTGAGAATCACTCCTCTCCTAAGCCCAACGTCGTCACTTCCCCGCATCCTCCACAAACTGATTCGTGAACGCCTGGCTGGCGTCGACCTTGCCTTTGAGCAGGTTGTGACTCGCCATCCAGTCGGCGTACTGCTGCCACTCTTCGTTCGTCTGCCAGCCAAAGCTAGGCGCGCCGGCCGTCCAGAGTGGGGCGAGGCGATCCATGCCGATCGTCTCCATCTTGACGTCGGTGTCGGGGTATTTGGCGACGATCGCATCGAGCGCGGCTTTATGATCGGCGGCGGCCGCCGTGTAGCCCCGGGTCATCGCCTTGACGAAGCGCTCGACCATCTCGGGGTTCTTCTTGATCGTCTCTTCGCTGGCGACGACGACCAGTTCGTAATAATTCGGCACGCCCCAGTCCTGCACGTGCATGACATTGACTGGATCGCCCTGCTGCTCGGCCAGGATCGACTCGTGCACGTCGTAGCCGCCGATAATGGCGTCGACACGCCCGCTGATGAGCGCCGGGACGATATCAAAGCCGACGTTGATCATCTGCACCTTGCTGTAGTCGCCGCCGTCCGCCTGCATCATCGTCGCCAGTAGCGCCTCGTCGCTCGGAATGCCGGGATAACCGACCTTCTTTTCTTCCAGCTGCTTCGGGTGTGTGATGCCGGATGATTTCAAAGACATCACCGTATTGAGCGGCTGTTGCACCAGCGCCGCGATCGAGCGCACCGGCACGCCCTGCTCGCGCGCCAGCAGCACATCAGTCTCGTAGCTGATGCCGAAGGTGTCGTGACCGGTACCGACGAGCTGCAGTACGTCGTCAGTGCTCGACGGCACGTTGATCTTGAGATCGAGCTTCTCATCCTTGAAATAGCCGTTCTCCTGCGCCAGGAAGAGTCCGGCATGGTTCGACCAGGGATACCAGTCGAGCACCATGCTTACCGAGTTGGACGAAGACGACGAACCGCCCGGACCGCAGGCGGCCGACAGCGGAATGACGAGCATTAGGAGAAGCATCCACCAGCGTTGCACCCGCATCTTCGTTTCAGCCCCTTTCACGTGTCACGTGGAGATCATTCGTCGGTCGAACCGATGTGTTGCCAGGGCAAGAAAAGCCGTTCCAGCAGCGCGACGACACCGAACATCGCTAATCCGATGACGGCCGAGATGAGCACGGCGGCGAAGACGCGTGCCGTCAGAAACTGCGCCGCCGAACGGGTCATGAGATAGCCAAGACCGGCTGAGGCGCCGACCCATTCGCCGATCAATGCGCCAATGACGCTCACGGCGGCCGCGATGCGCGTGCCGGAGAAGATGGAGGGCAGCGACGAGGGAATACGGACGACGCGATAGATCGTCCATTCGCTCGCCCCCATGCTGCGCAGCAGGTCGACGAGTTCGGGGTCTACCGAACGCAGACCGTCGACGGTGTTCACGACGATCGGGAAGAAACAGATCAGGACGACCACGATCAC
>ERZ778018.1619-NODE-1619-length-17319-cov-5.393767_pt1 | contig 17319 bp, 16 predicted proteins | sample MGYA00375748_ERZ778018 | MGnify/ENA primary metagenome ERZ778018 (study PRJEB29350, sample SAMN05509839) | bioreactor metagenome | biome: bioreactor; material: wastewater | place: South Africa: University of Cape Town | collected 2014-04-22 ... | reverse complement strand
CCTGATGCTCGACGCCGCGCCGACGATAGATGCGGCCGGTCTTCTGGCCGTCCATGATCATGGAATTGCCTTCTTCGATCACGGATTCAGTCCCGTCTATGACGCCGCGCATGGCGACCTGGCGCACCTTTTCGATGATGCTGTCACCGAACCACTCGACGCTCATGGCGCTGTCACCTCATAAGCCTGCAATCGAGTTGTCGCGTTGGCCGGATCAATGTCGAGTACGCGCCTAACCATGTGCCAGGCGCCTTCGATCTGCACCGTATCGCCCTGTTTCGGCTCAACCGTGGTGCTGCCGAGCAAGACAAGGATCGCAACGTCTGTCTCGGGGATGCCGGCCGATGCTGCCCATGAGGCGTCGAAGCTCTCGCGGATGCCCTCGAATGGGAAATTGGCAGAGGTCGACGGAACCGGATCACCCCATTGATCGACGCCACCAGCCGTGGTGTGACGGATCACGCCGCTGCGCAGTTTCCCCTTGAAACCTTTGGCAATGGCCTTTCTCATCCCGTCGAGCGGTGATCTTGCCACGCGTGCCTCCCTGCGATTATTGTCGCCCGATGCGTTTCAAGAAAACCGTCGGCATGAACGCCGCCCACGAACTGCTCACCAAGGCCCGTGAAATCCTTGGCGACGAAAGCGGCGATGACCAGTTCACCGATACGACGCTGAAGACGGCCCGTGTGACGCTGGACGGCCTGAAACGCGCCATCCTGCAAAAGCAGGTGGACGACAGCGACGAAATGCGCGTGACGGTCAGGCTTCCTCCAGAACTCTTTCAGAAGCCGCGTCAGAAACCGCCACCTGCGGACGAATAAGCCTCAGAGCGACAAAGCAGCGGCACTGGATCGTTTCCGACGCTGGAGCATCTGGATCGCCCGGATAGCGTAGCGTTGCGCCTGACGGCGACGTGAAGGCCGTTTCCAGCCCCATCACCTTCTGCCCGTCCATCTGGCGGTGTGTGTCCCTGGTCCGATGGTCATGCGTGGCGCGCCAGGTACGCTCCACGTCCGTGTCCGATAGCCCGGCCGCCTCAAGCGTCTGGCGCATAGCTTCCTGCCGCGCTGCGCTGGTCGCCTGCGTGCTTTCGGTGCGGGCGACAACATCGGCGCGGTATTTTAACAACGAATCTGAGTAGCGCCCCACCATCTTATTGACCGTGGCCGCATCGAGCGGCTTGCCCGAGGCAATGGCCTTCTTCACCAGCCCGTCGAACCGGCGGTCGCGGGCCTGCCTGGTCAAGTAGTGGGCAAGCTCATCAGGGTTGCCTGACGATAGTTCCCCGCGCGCATTCTGCACGAAGCCCGTCTGTTGTCGGGTCAGGCCAAGGATGCCACCTTCACGCCGACCCGTTACCCTGTTCACCGGCCCCGCGATCTGGATCGCCGCCGTGCGCGGGTTGGTGCCGACGCGCAGGCTGTCTTCAACAACATCGCGGATCGCACCGCGCTGATCGTCGGCGAAGACCTGCACCAAGCCAGCACCGTGCCGTGCCGTCCAGTCAGCGGCGCGCGGATAGGACGGGTCGAACCGGACCCCGACGACGGCGCCCTTCCAGTCCCTCACCGCCGGCAGCGCTCTGACAGCATCAATGCCAGCCTCGACATAGGCCGCCTCGATCGCGCGCCGAAGCTGGTAGTAGGCCGCGCCCTCAACGTGGCAGGCATCAATGGCGGCACGCACGTCACCGGCTTCCAGCGCCGCGATCAGCGCCTTGATATCCACCCCGGCACGAAGGTCATCAACGGCGGCGAGGAACGCGGCCCGTATCTCGGCATCGAACTTCTTGAGCAGTTCCTCGATACGCTGGCGTTCGGAACGACGTGTGGCCATCAGGCGCGCGCTACAGAACCGAACGTTGCACCGGACTTCGACCGGACAAGCCCAGCCAGAAGCCCATCGATCGCCGCGAATGTCGTCTCGGCCGGCGCACCATCCGCATAGACCATCTGGACACTGCCGGCCTGCATCGACTTGATCTTGCCGCCCCGGTCGAGGTCAGGCTGCATCGCACCGGGATCCTCGAGTTCACGGCGGGCAGCTTCGACAATCGCGAATTTCACCTGATCAGGCGCTGCATCATTCTCGAACTCGACCGCCCACCGGCTGTTGTAGAGGCTTGCGATGGCGTCCTGGCCGCGGCGCAGTGCGGCGGTCTTGTCTGTGCTTGAAGCTGCATCCCAATCGGACCAGCCGCGAGGTTCCGCGTATGCGTCGGCTTCCGCCTCTGTAACCGCCAGATCGACATAGGACAGTGGCATAGGTCATTCCGCCCAATCACATGAGATAACGCCGCAGCGGCGGCACATTGCGCCCTTCGGGGTCAGCCAGAACAGCGTTTCGCCGCAATTGCATCGCCACGAATATTCCGGCTCGACTGCATGTTTCGCAGCGCCCCAGAACCGATGACAGTTCGGGCATTCGCAGTGAGTTGCGCCGACCGGAGCAACACCGGCCCATTCATGATGGCAGGCGCCGCACACAAAGGTGCCGGCCATATGCGGCCCGTCGCCTTCGCTGCCCTTTCCGGGTCGAAGGCTGATGATGTTGCTCACTCGGTAGCTGCCTTCGCCGCATCGGCATTGAGCGCATTGAACTGCTCAACCAGTTTTGCACGCCCAAGCAGGTGGTGCGGCTTCTGGCCGGTTGCGGTTTCGATGGCGGCGCGAAGCTCGTCATCGCTCAATCCGTCGCCGCTGTCGGTGCCGAGCTCAATCTTTCCGGTCCCAGCCTGTGCAGCCACGGCGGCCGCGATTTCCTCGGAAGTGCTCCGAGAGGCATAGCCTTGCGGCGGATACCCCGTGGCTGGATAGCCGGCGGCGACATACTGCTCGATGGTCGGGCCATCATTGCGCAACGTCTCTTCGGTACGCTTCGCATCAGCAGGCGCAAAGGCGATATCGACCACCTTGTAGCCCTTGGCGTTCAGTTCGCGCTTTCGCTCGACCGAAACCGGGTGCGGTTCATAGGCGATTTTGTCGAGAACGATCTTGCTCATTCTGGTGCTCTCCAGAGTTGGGGCGGGCACATCGGCATCGGTAGAGCCGGCGGCCAGCCATTCGGTTGTTGGGTTTCCAAAGAAGTGCGCGGTCCATCCGCTCATGGATCTGATACGGGCACGGTATTCAGGCCGCAGTCCCTCCCATATCGTCCGGTAGCCGCCCGCCGCTTCCCATTGCCCCGTGTCAAAGAAGTGGGCGCTACGGGACAGCGGAATGCCCGCCAGCACCGCCCTGTCGGCTCCGAGGTCGATCAGCGCGGCCTTTGCGGCGAACAGCCCGGACGAGCCGCTATCGCCCTGCCCCGGAAACCGGAACTCGACCAACTCGGTCCACTCCGGCGGGTAGTCGCCATGGACGAGGTATCGGGCCGCGTCGGCATAGCCGTTCGCGCGCCGTTGTTCCCGCCAAGCAGCCAGCTTTTCGGGATGGAGGGTCACCCACGCATCGAGCCGGCCAGGCCAGATCGCACCGACGTCATTGCAGGCGACCACGTAGTCGAATGTGGCTAGCCCCTGCGCTGCCTCCCATTCATTCTGGACGCCATCCGCACCGCCCAGGCAGAGAGCAACTTTCGAGTCTCGCCAGTGCGTTACGATCCAGTCGTCATCCAACTGGTGAGGCTTCCGGTCACCATGGAAATAGACGATCCGGGCATCCCCAAGTCCCTCCGGTTCAACGTGGCCCTTGTAGGACACAACGTGCCCCGGAAAGATGTCATCAATGAAGACATGCGGGTATCTGCGCACATGCTCCATATCGTTTGCGCCGTCGTGCTCGGCCGCTATCCGCGCCATGCCAGCCGGGACCAGCGCAACGCCGTTGCATGCCTGCTCGGGTTGGTACGGATCGCGCGGCAGTGCGTATTGCCTGCCTGACAAGACGTAATCGGCCAGATGGTCAATGTTGCCCGTCACGACCGTATCGAGGCCGCACAGGATCATCGGCTGATTCAGTTCATAGGGCCGGATGCAATCTGCGTACCCGTCTTGCCCAAGCCCCGGAATGACAACCTGCTCGATATCAACCGGCAAGTTGCGTTGCCGATCGGTATAAAGCACCTTGCGGAAGTCGATCGACAGGTTGCGCGAGAAGCCATTAAATAGCCTGCGCACCCATACCTCATCGTAGCACTGCGAAAACCTGAGCGACTTGGCGTTCGGCTCCCATAGGAGCGTCGCAACGACAAGGCCACTCACTGCGCAAACCTCATCCGCTTCTCTTGCCAGTCAACGGGCTTGGCCGAGACATACCCATTGCGGTGGTACACCATGCCGTCAGGCACGTTGCGCTCAACCACAGCGCCGGCAGCGACCACAGCGCCGTTCCCTATCCTGATGCCGGGAAGAACCACCGCGCCGGCACCTATCGTCGCGCCATCTTCAACCACTACAGCGAACCGTTCGTCGCTGCGCAGGAGATCGTCGCGATAGCCTTCCTTTGATGAAGCGGGCCATGTGTCGTTGCACAACACAACGTTCGGCCCGAGAAACACGTCATTACCGACCTTGAAGCCAGCTCCTGCCTTCACGCCACCTGAGACAATCACCCGATCGCCATAGATCGAGCCGTCCAGCATCGCGAAGGGCGACACACTGCAATCCCTGCCCATAACCGTTCCGCGCGTGATCGAGGCGAACTGCCAAACGCGGGTCCCCATCCCGAGGCTTACCGTGCCATCCACATGGGCGAGAGGATGAACCTGCATGGTGGAAGGGGCGACCGAAGCCGCCCCATATCCCTTACGCAAGGCCGATGGCCATGACGCCAGCCGAATGCTTGATGCTGGTCGCGACCTTGTCCCAGTTCGACCCCGTGGCGAGTTCACCATCGGTCGGCGACTTGCCGCCGTTCTGGGTATCCCAAGTGTAACCCTTGAGACCCAGGCCAAAACTGTAGTCCAGCTGCAGTGTGGTCTCGATGCGCTCCTTGCCGTTGCTCGTCTCGATGTTCGAGATGATGTCGCGGCTGTCGGTCACCGTCGCAGCACCAGCCACGAGAGACAGAACACGGCGCTTCGCCGGAGTGGCCGGTGACACAACCGGAGCGGTGTAGAGCGCCGGGGCATCGGTCACTACCGAAACGCGGCCCAGAATATCGACAACGCGGACGTTGCCGACCTGGAACAGCGTGTTCGTATTGGTGAGGTTGAGGCCGATGAAGTTGTGGTAGGCCACGCCATCCATCACCTGAGCGACGATCAGGCTGGAATGATCCCCGAACTTCGCGTGGCTTTCGTTGACCGCCAGATAGTCAACGCGCTTGGCGCCAGAGCCTGTCGATACGTCAACGGTCGTATCTGAGCCCTGATTGCCGATCGCCGCCACGAGGACAGCAACGGCGGTGTTGAGCTGGTCCTGCAGCAACGCCTCGGCGAAATTGCGGGACGCCACCTCGATGCCCTCAGCAGTCGGCTTGTTGAGCCAGGTCATCTGCGAAGGCTCGTAACGCACCGGGCCGAAGCCACCTGCGACCTTGACCGACGAGTGCTTGAGCTGCGTCAGGTCGGTCGGGCTGGCGGCCGCATTGGTTGCATAGCGGTCCACGCGACGACGAGCCGAATGGATGGCGGCGTAGAACGATTCCTGAAGGAAGTCGCCTTCGAAACCTTCTGTGGTCAGGCGGATTGCACCGCCCGAAGCCGCGTTGAACTTCTCCACCATCTGCGCCAGCGTCTCGATGGTCGCCGGCATGAAGTACTTGTTGAAGACCTGCATCTGAGAGAGAGACATGGGAATTTCCTTTCGTGATGTCTCGGGAGGATTGTCAAATTTGAGGCATCCCGCCTCGGTCATGCCGCTTCTCGTCCCGAGACAGCAGCGAATGGTTGCGACCTATTTTTCGAGGTCAGGAAATTTTGCGGCAATCGCGGCGGCGCGCTCTTCACGAGTGCCCCCGAAATCACCTTTCTTTCCACCGCCAAAGCCGCCGCCATTGCCCGGCTGCTTGCCGGTGCCGGAATTGCCGGAAGCTTCGAAGGCGCGGCCGAAGGCCTCGGACTGGCGCATCTCGGCAACCAGCCCCTTGATATCCATCGGCGTGCCCTTGGAATCTGCGATCTTGGCGTTGCCGTCCTTGTCGATCACCTCGACCTGGAACTTGCCGTCGACTTCCTTGACGCGGGTGTGAGCCCGCACGTGCGGGAGCAGAAGCTCGACCGAACCCTTGGCCTCGGCCAGTGCCGACGTGGCGGCTGCGTCGATCAATAGCCCTTCAACCGTCTTGGTCAGGTGGCCAATGCGTTCGTCGCGGCTGGTGAGTTCGCCCGTGTGCTTCTCCAGAAGCTGGGTCTTGGCCGCTTCGAATTTCGAATTGGCGATCTTGTCGGCTTCCTTCGACGGATCGAGGTTGCCCCATTCCTCGACCTTCGCCAGAGCCTCCTTGGCCTTGGCCGGGTCGATATCCTTGAAGGCGGCGGTCAGGCGTTCCGCGTTCTCGCGCGCCGTCCGCTCTTTGCCGAGCGCCGTTTTCAGACCGGAAACGTCCTCAAGGGCGAAACCCTCGACCGTTTCCACATCGAGAATGAACTTCCCATCCTTCTCGACATACAGGGCCTTGGTCGCATCATCGATCCCGTCGAGTGACGCCAGAAGTGCTTTCAGTGCCATAGTGTATCCATCCCGGATATGTGCGCTTCCCGCGCGTTGAGACTGTCCAGCGGATCACCCGCTAGACTGGTCGGAAGTCAAAATGACGTGATCAGGCCGCTGGGGGCAGCGCCGCGGCACTTTCTTCATCGTCCGGCTCGCCCGGCATTTCCGCGAGGATCAGTTCCATGTCGGCTTCCTCATCATACTCAGGCGCCAGAATGTTGCGGCGCTTCGCCTCATTGATCGTGGCGGGGCGGGAAATCAGGCTTTCCTTCTTCATTTCGAGAACGACCTTCATTCCCTCTACGCTGTCCGTCTCGACGTCGAAGTCGGTGTAGACCGAAACCTCAGGTTGGCTGCTGTCCTTGAGCCACAGGCAGGTGTAGGCGAGCGCCTGCTCGAGGCAGTCCTTCAGGTTCAGCGCCCAGGCCTGGACCGCGCTGTTGCCCTTCTGGGCCGCAAAAGCCGTGGTGACTACGGTCAGGTTACCGGTCTGTGCGGTGAGCGGTTGGCGCCCGAGCTCGCGAAGCTGCTGTTCGGTCTTGTCGACTTCCTCGGCCAGGAACTTCAGGGACGATGCCGACGGCTCGATAAACTTCCACTCGCCATGCTCTCCACCATCGGTGTTCGGTGGGGCGTAGAGCACCACGGAAGGACCGATCGGCGCCATGATCGGATTGCCCTTCTCATCCAGCGGCGGCGTGATGCCGTTGCCGGTGAGCATCGGGAACGCGGTCAGTTCCTTGGCGCTCTTGAGGTTCGTCTCCTGTTGGAAATGCTCAACCTGTAGATAGGCTGCATCTTTCATGGGCGGCAGAACCTGCCACGAGCCTTCCTTCCGGCGACCGGTCAGAAACGGCACCAAGGCAATGATGCCGATGCTGATCGAACCTGCCTCGGCAATGGCCCACTGGCCGCCCTTGCCGGTTTCTTCCCAAACCTCGTAGCGGGCTGGCGCATAGACGTCGCCAACCTTGTCGCGGATGAGGATACGCACCCGCTCCTTGCTCTTTTCTTCAAAGCCCTCGCGGACTTTCGTCGGCTCGTAGATCACGGCATAGGTGAACTGCTCCTTGCCGGCGATCATCGCGCTCTCGACCCAGAGCATTCGAATGGCCGGGATGCGCACCCAATATGGCCGCGCGCCCATGGCCTTTTCATCTGCGACAGTGACGCCTGCCGGCACTGTTGTATGATCTACGAAAATCCAGTCGACTGCGCTGGCGATACCGTTGAAGAACAGGTCGCCGGCGAAGACATGGACGTGGTTACCGGAACCGTCGATATCTTCAGCCAGATTCTTCACCGCGCCTGATGCCGAGCCCTCGACCAGATCGACCTGCTTGGCGAACGGCTTTGAAGCAAGCCCCTCCACCAGGTCGCGAAAGATGTTGGTGAACTTGGCGTTCTTGCGCCGGTATTCGTAATTATCCGCCGTCTCGTTAGGGAACCTCGGCAGGTATTTCTCCCCAGCCTTGCGCATGGCGTCGGCGCCATCGAGGATCGTCTCGACCATCTGCCAGTACGGCAGCATGGCGTCATAATCGCCGCTGGTCGCGTTGGGCTTATCAGCCATTGATGATCCTGCCATAGGTTCCGAATACCGCCGCCGGCCGCGGCGTCTTCAATGCAAGTTCGTTCAGCGCGTCGGCGAAGGCGTCGACCTGATCGTCATGATGCGCGTTGGGGAACGAGCAGACCTCATCGAGGAAGTGTTCGTTCCACTTGCCTCGGACCAGTTTGACGTTGCCCGCCTCGACCTGGGCGGATGCTGGCCGCGCCCGCGTTGCCTTGTCGCCGGTCACGGCTTCGACCTTGACGGGGTAACCCGCCAGCAGTTTCACCTTGGTTCGGGCGTCGGACTTCCCCGCCGCGCCCGGATCCTGCGGCATCCTGATGATGACGTCCGCGCCGTCCTGGCTGGCCGTGTTCTTCAGGTTCTTCTCGACATCGCCGGGCGACCAGCGATCACGCACCACGTCCTCGACATAGAAGATGCCATCGAGGTGAGCCATGCGGAGCCCGACGGTCCAGTCAGGCTGCTTGCCCTTCTTCGGCGTCGATGCCGCGAAGTCCCAAGCCCTGCAACGCCGAGCACCGGCCGGGACTGCATCGACAATCTCAAAATCGCCGCGCTGGAACATGCCGCCGGATCGTGGCGCCGGCCGCTGCTGGAACTGGCCAGCCACGGCATAGGAGCCCATCGGCACCTTATCGCGATCGACAACGGCGCGAGGAAACCGCTCGGGAAAGAGCAGTTCGCCATCTTCCGTGCGAGGGTCGGCAAATCCGATCCCGGTAACGCATTTCCTTTCCGGCTCGAACTCCATCGGGAGCATCAGGTGCTCGTAGCCGAGCCCGAGCTTGATAATCTGGCCAGATACGTCTTCCTCATGCAAACGCTGCATGATGACGATGATCGCCGAGGTCTTCGGGTCGTTCAGGCGCGTCGGGACCGATTCCCGAAATATTCGCGTCGTGTTGAGACGTTCTGCCTCGCTCTCCGCCGTTTCCGTCGAGTGCGGATCGTCGATGATGACGCGATCACCACGGCCGCCTGTCAGGCTGGCGAACGGCACACCCTCACGGAAGCCCGTCTTCGTATTCGAGAACGACGCTTCACCAGCCCTGACCAGATCAACCTCGGGCCACAGCGACCGATACCAGTCCGACTGGACTAGATCGCGCATGCGCCGGCTGTCGCGCTTGACATATTTCTCCGTGTAGGAGCTTGTCAGATATCGCAGCGAGGTCCGACCTTTCGGTCCCCATTCCCACGCCGGCCACAAGACCGAGGTCAGCAGCGACTTCATGGTGCCTGGCGGCACATTAATCAGGAGGCGATTGATCAGCCCGTCGGTCACAGCCTCGAGATGCTCGGCAATGGCATCGAGGTGCCAGCCATGAATGTAGGTCGAGTTCGGCTCGACGACGTGCCAGGCTTCGCGGACGAAGCCGGACAGCGTCTGACATCGTGCGCGGATGCGCTCCGCATCATGGAGAACGCGAAGGCGCTCAGCTTCAGCCTGCCGCCTCGCCCTCTCCGCCCGCACCTCCGCCAGTGACGGCAAGCGGACCGAGGATCGATTCGAGACGGTCGAGTTCATCATCGCTCAGCTTCGAAAGGTCGTATGTGCCGACGTGTCCTGAATGGCGATGCTCCTGCCGATCCCCGTATTTCTTCGGGTCCATCTTCGACATAAGCCACCGGCGCGTATCGACACGGAGCTTCGCCCGGTTCGTGTCAGCCTTCGAATTATCGGCGATGTCAACGATCTCTTCCGACCAGGCGACGACGCGATCGGCCTGCGCGCGCGCATAGTTCTCCGAGAACTCTTTATGGCGCGCGATCCATAGGAACACCGTCGACATCGCTGGCATTCCGTTGAGCGCACACACCTTCTTCAGCGACTTGCCCGACGCGATTTCTTCGCAGATGCGTGCGGCGATCTCCTGCGTGTAGGTCGAAGGTCTGCCACCTTTCGATTTTGCAGCCACGAAAGAGATATCCCCTGATGTAGTGCTCTATACTGAGATGCCGCGCGCTGCGTGGCCGGTCGGCCTTGTGGCCGCCGGCCGTGTGCTCAGCGGTTCAAGGTCAGTGTTTACGCGCGCGAGGGTCGCGATATGCGTACCACGGGTTTTTCGGCGAAATCGCCGCGGCGGGATTTGTCCGGGTTTTGTCCGGGGAATTTCCGGTGTTTGTCCGGTTCTTTTCCCTTGACAGGTTTTGGTTGCCTAGCCGGATTCGGCCAATTTCTTGCGCCGAACCTCCTGGCGCTGACGACGCCGGGCGTTCTGCTTTTCAGCCCACGTAAACTCGGATCGGGGCACGTTTGCTTCGGCAGGAGACCTTGCATCCATGGTGGCCCAGTTTTCGAGGCCTTCGATCTCGCCCGCATCTTTTGCGATTGTGGTTGAAACATCGCCGAAATCCCGGTCAATCGGCAAGCCCCCGGGCAAGCCGGAAATGTCATTCAAAACGCCGCTACTGCGAATAGAGAGGAATATTTTCTCCAAAGCTCGGTTTTTCCGCTTCAACCCGGTGGTCTGGCTGATGCCCTCGATGTGTTTGCACCAGCGGCGGAAGGCCTTGCCTCCGGCTTTCGAGCGTAGCCAGCCGACCAAGGCGCGGCGCTCTTTTTCATCATCGATGAGCATGATCCAGCCGTGAACGGTTTGGGCGCGGGATATCTCCGCCGGGGACGGATCACGGTCATATTGCTCCCAGAACGCCAGCCGAAACGCCGCATATGGGTCGCCGTCATCACGATCAAGCTGGCATTTCTTGTCGCCGGGCACCTTGCCCCAGCCCGCCATGTCCTGAAAATCATGGGCATAGGCGAACTGCTGAGCGCGAAGTCTGGCCGGCCCGATATGCTCGTGCGTCTCCCGATCGAGCCGCACGGCGTCAATGAGCAGGTCTTTGACCGTCCTGATATTCATTTCCGCCTCAGGTCGTCGAAGAGGTTCAACTGATCGGCGAATGGCCCGAACCGCCGATAGATGCGCTCGTAAATCATACCACCAAGGGCGGCGCGCTGCGAAACATGGCCGCGAAGCTCTTGGCTGACAAACTGGAGGTCGCCGGCCGGCATGGCGTCCCATAGCTCCAACCACTCGCCGGCACGCTCGTCTATAATCGACTGGCACTTCCGCACCATGTCCGAGGCCATCCATAGGCCGATCTCGTCGAGAAGGATCTTGTTGTTGGCGGTTTCCACCAAGGTGGTGAGCACCAGACGAAGGTGATCCTCGCCAAACTTGCGCCAGATGCGGTCGATGGTGGCGACCGCGCGCGTTTCGCCGGGACCCGGATAGCGCTGCTTCGACACGATCCGAATGCTGAACTCGTCGCACATGCGCTGGACGTGTTCGGGGATGTCGCTCATAGCGGTATCTCGTCGCTATCGAGCACTTCTGCCATGCCGGCCGAAAGGGGCGCGGCGGGATTTGTCTGGGAAATGTCCGGAGTTTGTCCAGAGTTTGTCCGCTCGCGCATATTTTCAGGGAAAGTGTGCGGGAAGCCCCTGATCGGCTTCCCGTTCCACCAAACGAAGGCCGTCCGATCCCCTGTTCGCTTGTACCCGATGACCCCGCTTTTGATCAGGAAGCGAGTGTTGCGCTCGAAGGCTTTGCGGATTTTCTCCCGCGCGGTGGATTTGTCGTCGGCACTCGCGTCCAACTCGACCGCTACGTCGAGGAAATAGCTGAAGTCTACCACATGCTTGCCGATCGCCTCGGCCGGGCCGTCCGCCTCCGATGCGACGAACTTGCCGTATTTGCCGATCGCCTTGAACATTGGGATCAGGAGCGCTTCTTCGGACGGGCGAACCTCAAAGCCGAACCGTTCCTTTTCGGCCTTCAGCTTTTCCTTCTCGGTGACGGTCAGCACCACGCAAGATGTGATATCTCGACCGGTCTTCTCATTGTGACCGACCTCGACCGAGGCAAGCGTGAACCTGACCTCGAGCCCGTCCTCGTCATCCTTCTGCTTGCGCAGGAGAGCCGTCCTGATCTTGGTGTTTTCGTCGCAGGTGACCTGGATCACCGTATCGACGTTGGCATGGATGGAGGTATGACCGCGCAGCTTCTTACCGTCGGCGTTCATGTGATGGACCAGGCAGACGTGGACGCCACATTCTTCTTCTATGCGCGCGATATTGGCGAGAACGTAGCCCATGTCCTTGCCCGAGTTTTCGTCGGCGCCGGTGGTGGCCGTCGCCAAGGTGTCGATGAACACGACACGAAGCGGCACCGTCATGGTGAGGCGCGCTTGCTTGATCGCGTCGATGAGGCGATCGGTATCGCCATCGCGGCTGAAGAGATCGACCTTGGCCGGCAGGACAACGATGGGAAGGTCATGTGCATTGTCGACGCCGAAGTGCTTCACATAGGCACGCTGGCGCTTCTTCATGCCAAGACCGCCCTCGCCCGCCTGATAGATGACCCCGCCCTGCTCGACGTGACGGCCGAAGAACTCGACGCCTCGAGCGATGCAATATGCGGCGTGGAGCGCGAGGAACGATTTGCCGGATCCTGATGGCCCGCCCATGACCGAGCGGCCGCGCGTAGCGAGCCATCCGTCGATCAGGTAATCGAGTTGGAGGCCACCACCCTCGATCTCGTCGTGATAGTAAGCGCCGAAAGCCCGCGTGCGCTCCGGGTGCCAGGGCTTGGCCTTGCCCGAGAGAAGTCGGAACTTCTCGGCGTCGGCGCCGGTCGCCTCCTTCCAGTCCGTGACATCGGACTTTTCGGGGGCATCTTCCCAATGCGCGGCGATATCGAGCACGCGCACGGACTTCGCCTTGCCGAACAGGCCGGCGCCACAGAGTTGAGCACGGGACCGGCCGGGCTCGTCATTGTCGGGAAGGATGACGACATCGGCGCCGGCGAGGTCATCATCGAATGAATCGGTCCAGTATTTGGCGCCGCCGGCGTTCGTGGTGGCGACACAACCCCAGCCGCGCACGGTCTCGACGTCTTTCTCGCCTTCGCAGAGATAGACCGGCCGGCCGTCTGCCTTAGCCTTCAGGACCTCGTCGCGGTGGTAGAGCCAGCGAACTGCATCCTCGAAGGTCTCTTCGGCCTGATAGTGTTTTCCCTCCTTGGCCTTGAACCAGTCGCCGGACTTCACCTGTCCGTAAGTGCCGCCCTGCAATCCCCATATCCAGCCCTTGCCGGCCGGATGCTTGCGGCGCTGCATATATCGACGCGGTGCCGTCTTCGCGAATTTCAGAACCTCATACGCGAGCCGGCCCCGATCATCGAAATATTCGAAGGTGGCGACGGGCCAATCGTCCAAGAAGCCGGCGAATTTGCCCTGCGGCGAGGAACCGTTGGCGGCGCCGTTCGGCCGTTCCTTCCGTTCAAGGAAGCCCTCGTCCTGCAACCATTCGACCGCCTCGGCCTTGTTGTACCCGCGAAATGAGGTGAGCAGGTCGAGCACGCCGCCGCCCGTCTGGTCTTCGTGATCTGCCCATACGTTCTTGGTGCAGTCGACCGAAACGCTGCCGTTCTTTCCCCATCGCCATTCGCGACCAGGTGACGACAGTGCCTTGTTCGGCTCGCCAAGGAACTCGGGCAATACCTTGAGCGCAACCGGCTCAATGCTGACGTGAAAATCGTCGCTCATACTGAGGCGGAAGCCTCCTGAAAGCGACGTTGATTGACAGACTGCTCCTGCCGACTAGCCCAACGGCAGTTCAATGGCTCGTAGTTTCCGTCCGGATCTTCCCGGTGAAGAGTGGCTTCCGGGTACGGTTTTGGCCCCATGTCTTCGAAGAAGCAGGTGAATGGGTGTTGGCCACCTTCGCCATACAGCCAGCGAGCGCAGATCGAGACACCCCGGCCACCATAGTAAGAGTAGCTTGTATCCTTCGGATTCAGGCACCGTTGCCGCATCGCCACCCAGCTTCGATGCTCCGGCGTCTTATTCATTCCGTGCCGAGTGGCATATTCGGCGACGCCTTCCGCCCGCAGGCACCCGCAACTGGTGGTTTTTCCCAGCCGCAAGAGTTGGCTGGCAACGATATGCGTGTTCCCGCAGTCACATTGGCATAGCCAGAGCACATTGCTTTTCGCTCGGCGCGGAGAACGAGCAACAACTACGAGGCGGCCAAACCGTTGATCATGGAGGTCGATTATTGCGCTCATCGCCGCACCACCTCAACCGGCTTCCTGCCCTTGCCGGGGAACACCTTGCCGAACAATTCTTCAGCCTGCGACCGCTCGGCGCTCACCGTCTCGCCGTCGCGTAAGATTCCATCGCCAAAATGGTGACGGGTCATCGCCTCGTAGGCGGCGACCTTGGCGGCATCCTCGGTCGGGAATAGCTGCGCGATGCCGTTGACCTCAACCAGAAACCAGTCGGCCTTGTGGAGCTTGCGGAAGTGGCCTTCCCAGCCATTGTAGACATGGACGGCGCGGACGCGGGGTTCGTTCATGACCGCACCCATTCAGGCAGGCATTCGAGCACATGGAGCCGGCGCTTGGTCAGGCCGCAGAAGCGCCAGCCGGCTTGGTAGAAGCAATGTCCCCATGTCGGCCGGCCGGCGCGCCATGTTGGCTTGACCTCGCTCGGGTCGATGAAGGTGAAGAAGCGATCACCGGGCCAGCGCTTCCAAGCAAGATGCATGGCGTCGAGCAACAGCTCGGACGCTATCTCGCCGCGCTCGCGCCGGAAGATGGCGCAGTTGACGCCTTCCTGATCGTCGAGGCGGAATTGCTCCTTGCGCCAGGCGATGACCGCTCCGGCGTCAGCTGTGATCAGCAGCATCTTGTTGCCGGGGCCGACGATCAGGGCAGGCTGCTTCCGCCCGCGCCGGCGATGCTGGTTGGAATAGTGACGCGTGAACAGGTCGCGCGCGGTCGGATTGCCGTCCAGCACTTCCAGCCAACCGGTGGCGAGCATGTCGGGTTGCAGGTTCACGACGCCGTCTCCGAGGTGAGATCGTCCATGCTGGGTTCGATGGATGGTGCGGCGGCCAGCAGGTCGAACAGGCTCGGAACGTTCCGTCCGGCCTCGGCTTCGCGGCAGTAATGTAGCCCGTCACGGAATGAGGTCTCGTTAAGCTCCGAGGCCATTCCGAACCGCCCCTTTTTGATGGCGCGATAGGGGACCGTCATCAGGCCACCGAACGGGTCGTAGATAACGTCGCCGGAGTTCGAAAACCGGTCGATCAGGCGATCGACGATGTCGAACTGGAACGGGCAGATATGCTTCTCGACATTCCGGCTGGACTGGCTGCCGTTGAGGGTCAGCATGCGCACCACGTCGGACCATATCCATGGCGAGTGCGAGACAGGCGCCAGTGCCATGTATTTCTTGGGCAGGCGATCCTTGGCCGCCAAGGCTTCACCGATCGCCACAACCTCCTCGTGGTCATAGACATAGGCATCGCTGAAGGCGCGGAAGGCCTTGGGAACGGCGTCGGGCGGCAGCTGTGCCCATTCGTCCCGCGTCAGCAGACGGTTGCCGCTGGAGCGCCAATGGGCATGCGCGTCGATCTGCCACCGCGCCAGGCTGTACTGGTCCCGTGACTTGGTGACCGGCTCGTCGGCATAGCCTTTTGACCGATCCGTCTGGGGCTTGTGGAACAGCAGCACATATTCGGGCGAACCGACGCCCATTTTGCTGCCGTCCTTCAGCATCTCGGTATAGCCGAGCCGGTAATTGCCGTTGTTCTCGGTGACGACGTCGGTGTCGACGGTGATCATGCCGCAATAGTCGAAGCCGTGTTTCATGCCGTGGAAGATCGCCTCGGCATGGAAGGGAGAGACGGTCGGCAAGCCCGTGCCGGTGACGTTTCCGAACAAGATGCGGTCCTTGACGTGGCAGGCGTAGATGCGACCGGGCTTCAGTATCCTGAACAGCTCCGGCGTCAGGAAATCCATCTGCTCCCAGAAGTGGCCGTTATTGTCGGTATGGCCGAAGTCATTGTAGCTGGCCGTGTATTCGTAGTGATTGCTGAACGGGATCGACGTGATGATCAGCCCGACGCTGTCGGCATCGGCGCGGCTCGCCTCGTCGACGCAATCGTTGTGGGCGATGCGGAAATACTCGCCTTCCTCGACCTGGCGCTCGACGCCGATGGAGCGTTTCAGGACCGATTCAAGAGGCAGTCGCCCCAGACCATACTTCCGGATGATCTCCGTCATCCGCTCCATCATGCGGTCGTGCTCGGGCCACTTCTCTTCCAGGATGCGCCGGGTGCCTCGCTCGGCCTCGGAATAGATGATGTCGATCCGGCAAGCATGCTTCTGCCCGAAGCGCACGACGCGGTGCACGGCCTGAATGAAGTCGTGGAATTTGGCGTCTATGCCGGCGAAGATTTCCCAGGCGCAATGCTTTTGAAAATTGGAACCGGCACCGGACATTTCAGGTTTGGTGGCCAAATAGGGGAACTCGCCGTTCTTGAAGGCGACGGCGTTGGTTTCGTTCTTTTCGAGGTCCTGCGATCCGAAGATGGACCTGACGCCAGGCACAGCCGCCTCAATGGCGCGGCGCTCGTCTTCCAGGTGGTGCCAGAGCACACAATGCTGACCTGGAGCCTCGGCGAGCAGGTCGACCATCTTGGCGATGCGCGCTTCCATGCTGATGCGCTTCTCGCGCGCCGCATGCACGACGCTGGCGCCGGGATCGTTGAACATGAGCATCTGGTGGTCGCGGTCTTCGCCGGCCGCCGCGTGATTGGTAGGAACCTCGTGCCAATTCACGTTCATTTCCGGCAGGACATAGCCGTCATCGGGAAAGCCGAGGTCGGCTGGCGATTGCAGGAAGACGGCCCAGGAGTTCACCCAGAGCCAGAATTCGTCCTCTTTGTGCGGGTACAGCGTGAGCTCGTTCGCCTTCTCCGAATTCCGCTGGAAGAACCGTGTCAGCGCCTGGCCGGTGTCCATAACCTGCAAGAATCCGGCGTAGTGGATCAGTTCCTTGGTCCGGTTTGGAGATGGCGTGGCCGTGGCGACGAACTTGAAGCGGACGCCTTCGAACAGCGGCAGGAACGTCTGATAGGTCTTCGTGCCATAACCGCGAAGGACGGCCGCCTCGTCGAGCGATGCCGCGACGAACTGGCGAGGGTCGAGCTTGCCGTCGCGCACGCTCTCATAGTTGGCGATGTGGATGACGTCGTCGTCATTCACCTCGTCGTCACGGCGGACGAACCGAAGCTCGATGCCGAACTCGCCGCGGAACCGCTCTTTCGCCTCGTCGAAGAACTCATGCC
>ERZ778018.1617-NODE-1617-length-17337-cov-7.102303_pt1 | contig 17337 bp, 16 predicted proteins | sample MGYA00375748_ERZ778018 | MGnify/ENA primary metagenome ERZ778018 (study PRJEB29350, sample SAMN05509839) | bioreactor metagenome | biome: bioreactor; material: wastewater | place: South Africa: University of Cape Town | collected 2014-04-22 ... | reverse complement strand
GGCTTGACGGGGGCACTTTGCGGCTGATCCTGACGACGAAGGGGCCCTTTGATGTCGACTCTGTCGACGTCGTTCCGAGTAAGGACAGGCAAGGCTTTCGGCTGATCGTAGACATTTTTGCATCGTCTGACCGCGAGTTCGAGCAGGCGTTGGCTGATCAAGTTCAGACTAACGCGGCGACCGTCACCATTCCGAAAAGTAGTCGCACTAGCGATTTGCCGGCGGATGCAAGCAAACGCTTCACTGTGATCCTCGACCCTGGTCACGGCGGCGTAGACGGCGGCGCGGATGGCTTGGACGGATCAATCGAAAAGGATTTCAATCTTGCAACTGTGATTGAGCTTCGAGACAAGCTCGACAGGATTGGCACCTATGACGTGCACCTAACACGCGCTACAGACATATTTCTGCGCCTTGACGAGCGCATCCGCATTGCCCGCCAGCATAAAGCCGACCTTTTCATCTCGATCCACACTGACTCGATCAACCGTGGGGATATTCGCGGCGCCACCGTCTACACCGTTTCCGAGAAGGCATCGGACGTAGAGGCACAAGCGGCAGCTGATCGTGAAAATCTTGCCGATATCCTGGGTGGCATTGACGTCCAGGAAAAGAACCGCGAGGTGATCGACATACTCACCGATCTTATCCGACGCGAGACGCACAGCTATTCGGTGCAGTTCGCTCGCTCACTTGTAAGCGAACTGCCGCCCGCGATCGCTCTTATCAACAATCCCCTGCGCTCGGCGAACTTCAAGGTGCTACAAGCGCCTGACGTGCCATCGGTTCTGCTCGAACTCGGCTATCTTTCTAACACCAAAGATCTGCAACTGCTTCGCGATCCCAATTGGCGAGGCAAGGTCGCCGACCGAATTGTTACAGCAATAACCGCGTTCGCAGCAACCAAAACCGCTGCTGGTGGATGACTCGGCCAGTCTTTGCGGGACGGTCTATTGAAGGCGGGTGCAGCAGAACCGTTTAGGAGGCTCAAAAAGGTGACGTGCGAGTGCGTGCCGCAACTTCGTAGTTGCCAACTTCGATTTGGCTAGCTCAACGTAAGCCTCTGGGCTGACGATATAGTCCGGAGTCACTGATTTCTTGATTGGCACGGCAGGTTTCACCGCTTCGATCTTTTCCTCGATTCTGCCTTTGACCCGCTCCAAACGGCTGCATGCACGCGGTCGATCAGGGGCGGAATATCCGTGATCCGCCAGAGGGCGCAGCTTATCAATGCGATCCGCAGCCACTTGGCCGAGTTCGGGGTTATTGGCCCGAACCAGGCGCTTATATCGCCCGAGCGTCATGCCCGCGCAGTAGCCGGCGTCGAACATCCAATTCGGGCGTTCGCGGAAAAGGTCAGAACGCTCCTCAGTGTAGATGCACGTCAACGCCTTCCCACGGCGAAATGGAGAAACCTGCAACGTACTCCCGAACAACGGATGTTAGCGATAGGCGAGTAGCCTGAGCGCATTTGCCGTGACTAGGACGGTTGCGCCGGTGTCGGCAAGGATCGCCATCCAGAGTGTCGTAACGCCGAACAGCGTGGTTGCAAGGAACACGGCCTTGAGGCCGAGCGCGATAAGGATGTTCTGCCAGATGTTGCCGAGCGTCGCCTGCGACAGCGCCACGAGATCGGCAACGCCCTCCACGCGATCTCTAAGCAGCGCCGCGTCGGCGGTCTCCAGCGCCACGTCCGTACCGCCGCCCATCGACACACTGACTGAGGCGGCCGCGAGCGCGGGCGCGTCGTTGATGCCGTCGCCCACCATGGCGACCGGGCCTGCTTCCTTCAGGCGGCCGATCTCGGCAAGCTTGGCGTCGGGCAGAAGCTCTCCTTTGGCCTCAAGGCCGAGCCCCGCGGCGATGGCGCTTGCGGTGCGCTGGTTGTCGCCTGACAGCATCAGGACGTTCACGCCACGGTTCTGCAGCCGTCTCACAGCGTCCGCCGCATCGTCGCGCGGCTCATCGCGCAGCGCGATCAGCCCCTCGATCCTCTTACCCGCCATCTGCACGACCACCGTCTTTCCTTCGCTTTCCAACGCAAGGATGCGGTCGCGAACGTCGGCGGGAATTTCGGTCTCCTCGGCGGCATGGCGCGGCGAGCCGACCGAGGCGAAGCCGGATTTGAGCCGGGCTGTCACTGCCTTGCCCGGCACGGCGATGCCACCGCCGAATGTCGCCGGCAGCTCCAGCCCGCGCTCCTGGGCCGCCTCGACAATGGCAATGCCGAGCGGATGGCTGACATTTCGCTCCACGGCGGCGGCCTTCGACAACACGTCGTTCTCGGAACCGGCGAGTGCCACCACGTCGGTCACCTTGGGATGGCCGCGCGTCAGCGTGCCGGTCTTGTCGAAGGCGACGGTGACGACCTTGCCCAGCGTCTCCAGCGCCGCACCCCCTTTGATGAGCAAGCCCTGTCGTGCCCCTGCCGCCAGTCCCGACGCAATCGCCGCCGGTGTGGAGATAACCAGCGCGCAGGGGCAGGCGATCAGCAGCGTTGCGAGACCGCGATAGATCCACGTCATCCAGTCGCCGCCGAACACGAGCGGCGGCACGACGATGATGAGCGCCGCCACCACCATCGCGCCCGGCGTGTACCAGCGTGAGAAGCGGTCGATCATGCGCGCGGTCGGCGCCTTCGTCTCCTGCGCCTCCTCGACCATGTGGAAGATGCGCGCGATCGTGTTGTCTGCCGCGGCATGGGTGATCCTGACGCGCAGTTCGCCATTGGCGTTGATCGAACCGGCATAGACCTTCGCGCCCGGCTCCTTCAGGATCGGCACGGACTCGCCCGTCACCGGCGCCTCGTTGACCTCCGACGTTCCGTTCTCGACCACACCATCGGACGGAACGCGGTCGCCCGGCCGCACCACAACGCGATCGTCGATGGCCAGCGCCTCGACAGTCACGCTCTCGGTTCCGCCCGAGTCTGTTACCCGCAATGCGGTGCGCGGTATGAGGTCGATCAGCGCCTCAATGCCGGCGCGGGCACGGCCCGCCGCCACGGTCTCCAGAAGTTCGCCGACCGCGAACAGGAAGATGACGACGGCTGCCTCCTCGGCCTCGCCGATGGCGACCGCGCCGAGCGCGGCGACCGTCATCAGCGTCTCGATGGAGAAGGGCGACCCTTCCAGCGCCCCCGCGACAGCACGGCGGGCGAAGGGCACGACACTGACTAGGGCCGCACCGGCATAGAGCCATGTGTCCCATTCCGGCAGAAAGAAGCTGGCAACAAGGGCTGCCGCGAACAGCACGCCGGTCATGAGCACCAGCCGCGCCTTCATGCTCTGCCACCAGGGCTCGCGGATACGCTTGCTCGGAAGCGCGGGCTTCTCGTCCGTTGCTCCCGCCGGCTGATACCCCAGCGCCCTGATCTTCTCCTCGATCGTGCGCTGCGAGGTTCTGTCCTGATCGACATTCAGCGCCAGTGTTCCGGCCGTATAGCTGACGTTGATGTCGCTGACGCCCGGCAGCCGCGCCATGGCGCTCTCGATCTTCAGCGCGCAGGCGGCGCAGTCCATGCCTTCAATCTGTAATTTGAGTGGACTTGCGGCAGCCATCATTGTCACCTCGACTTGTTCGACGTGACGCACTAGATAAACCCTGTAGTCACTATAGGGTCAAGCGATGAGCGAAAAGAATCTGACGATCGGGCATCTGGCCCGGGAAACCGGTACCAAGGTGGAGACGGTCCGGTTCTACGAGAAGTCCGGCCTGCTGCCAGCACCGGCGCGCACCGGCGGCAATTACCGCTCCTATGACCGCGCGCATCTCAACCGGTTGAGTTTCATCCGTCGCGCCCGCGATCTTGGTTTCTCACTCGACCAGATTCGGACGCTGCTAGCCCTGTCCGACGACCGCGACCAGCCCTGCGCGGCCATCGATGCCATCGCCAGGGGGCATCGCGCCGAGGTCGAACGCAAGATCGCTGATCTGCAATTGCTCAGGGCTGAACTCGACCGGATGATTGACCACTGCGACTGCGGCATAGTCGCAGACTGCCGAATTGTCGAGACATTGTCGCCTCTGACCTCGAAGCAGGTAAGTGAGCATTAGCGTATGCGCCGACCGTCTATTGATTCCATCTAACCGCAGCGGACATTGGCTCTAGATTCCGGTCAGCAGTACAAGGTCCCACAGTTCGTGCTCTGGTGCTGGACATGCAAACACCCTCCAGCTGCGCTCGTCGCCCGTCAGCAACTGCCCAACAGGGACACTCGGCAGAGTAGTTGAAAAAGTGTTATGCCAATAATGCGGATGAAGGGGCGAATTGCGTTCGGGTCATCTCATGCTCACTCGCCTGGCAGGTGCGTATCAGCCAGCGCCGCAGCCGGACGACTGATCGGTACGGACGTTACTGAGGTTCGCTTCGCCAATGTTGCCTCGCCGCTACGTTCAAGAAGCCTGCGGAAACTCGGATGCATTCCCCCATCGGCATAAGCATGAGCTGTAAGCACATTTCCGGTCGAAACCAGGCTCTCCATCGCAATCAAATCGGCCATAGTACGAGCGGCGATCAAGGGATCGGGCGCGTTCAAACGCGCAGGGCATACAGCAAGCGGGTTGCGCGGTTCTCCCCCCTGAAACTCGGCGTCAAAGACATAACGCCCTTCGCAGTAGGAAACCTTGGGCGGCCGGCGGGAGACATCAAAAATGTCATAGGCTTCTTTGAGATTGGTCCAGAAGGCAAAATTTGGGTCGCTCCGATACTTCGCCATGTTGTCGGGTGTCATACGGAAGGGAAACGCCTGGACTTGAAACGAAGATTGCCCTCCCTTTAGGGCATCACGAACAACCGCATAGATCTCCGCCACACCCTCGTCGGTCATCGCGTAGCATCCGGAAGACGAGCAAGCACCGTGAACCATGAGTGCGTCGCCAGTGTATCCTAGCGCTGCCTCAAGCCGATTCGGATATCCCAAATTGAAGGAAAGGTAGTATTGTGAGTTTGGATTCAGCATCCCGGAGGATACATGGTAGAACCCCTCCGGCGCCTGGCGGTCGCCGTCACGCGTCTTCGGACCAAGCTTCCCCGACCACCGGCACATCGGATAGGTTTTGAGGAGCGCATATTTGCCACTCCGATCTTGCTTCCAGATTTCTAGTTCGCTCTCCTGCTTGAAAATCCTCACAAGGATGGGGGCAGAGGGCGACATTGATTTGCGCGACATGTCTGCAACTAGCGCTGACGGTATTGGTTGGGTCGCTTTTCCATCGATCTCGAGAACGGTGGACACGCACGCGCTCAATGCCAGTGCAATCGCCGCAATTCCTCCGATTCTCAATGGGGCTACCAACATCACACACTACCCCACCAGAGACGCGGCGTCGGCACATGGTCCAAACAATCCCAGCATATAGTCAAAATGTCGTTCCCTCACGAAAGGCACAGATGATGCAGATTGTGGTCTGACGACAACGAGGAATAGCTGTTGCCGACGATTCGGAGGCATTGTTGCCCTAGGTCGTGAACTTCGCCAACTCCCCATTGTCTACCGCCACGGCCCACAGCCTGAGAAATCCAGACCAGCAGGACCAACCGTCTCGACCGAGGTTCTTTTCTGCAACCTTCGAAAATGCATATACCCTATCCCACTATAGAATAGCCACAAGAAATTGGGAGCTCAGCCAGTGGGGCACAGGCTTTCGCAGCCGACCGAGCCATGGCCGACCGGCGTTGGAGATGAAAACCTATTCCCCTAGTCGCTCACGACAGAAGTCATTGTGGCCGATCCCGCAAAGACGTGGGCGGTCTCGCTGCTTGCGTTGAAAAGAGGGGATTCGCAATAGTCAACGGGCCTGCCTTATCCTCAGCATGCGCGCATGAACGCTAAGTGAGCAACCCGATGTTGAGCCGCTCTCGATGGGCCCACCCCTAGGTAGCTACGCCCGAATCCACAAACTTGAGCTTCTATGACGGGTGTTGCCAGATTCCGCCTGATAGCCTATCCCACTATACAAAGCGTCGCGAATTTATGGCCCGCCTTCGGCGCGTTCGTGACGGAATTGGCAACGGCAGCATGCCCTCTTCTAGGTGATTGAAGGGAATTTGCCGGATAACATACGTTATTTTGAGGAACCGCTAGCCGTGACCCATACGATCCGAGGAAAGACGAAATTAATCAATCGTGTACGACGCATTCGAGGTCAAATGGAAGCTGTCGAGAGGCTACTTGAGGACGAAAAGTCTTCGTCCGAGATCCTTCAGGTCATCGCCGGCGTTCGCGGCGCAGTGAACGGACTGATGGGAGAGATCGTCGAAGGTCATATCCTACTGCATGTGGCCGATGGTCAACTAGAGCAACGAGAACGAGACGAGGGCGCGGCTGAACTGATCGATGTCGTTCGCGCCTACCTCAAGTGACCTCGGACGCTTGAACCTTCGAAGAAAGCCGAATCAGATACAGGCTGTATGAATTCCCTCGCAGCATCGCATACCGACGTTAGGCTGCGGGATAGCTGGAAAAGATGGACGCTGAACCATCCCGTTTGATGAGGACGACATCATACGCGTCTCGCTCCTCTTCGGGGCCCATGCCCGGGGAGCCAATAACCATGCCAGGCACAGAAAGCCCGACAGCTTCCGGCTGTTGGGACAGCAGACGGCGAATATCCGCTACCGGAACGTGGCCTTCCAGCGTGTATCGACCCACCACTGCAGTATGGCATGACGCAAACTGAGCTGGAATCTTCCGCTCTCGCTTGAACGCCTCAAGTGCCTCAACACTTCGGTCTTCAACGCTCACTACAAATCCATCGTCTCGAAGATACCTGATCCAGTTGTTGCAGCAAGAGCAGAAGGCATCTTTGATCACATGGACGGCTGGAAGATCCTGCGCTTGCGCTGGGATCACGCGATGCGCAAAGACCATGGCAGACAGGAAGATAAAGGTGCGGCGATTTTGCTTCATCGGGATTCCTAGCAAGCCTAACTATGGAGATACGATTCTTTCCCGACAAGCGGGAATCCTATAGCAAAGACGATAAGACGCAAAACTGGCGCTATATCTGTGATCAAGAGGGCGTCCCTCCAAGGAAGGCATGAGTGCCGCCAGCCTTGGCCAACCTCCGGAAAGAAGCCGTCAGAATTTGGGCCGTTGACTACGCCGAATGTTGGCTGCTGTGGGCAAAGCGCTATCGTTTCAAACCCGCCAAATCATAACCGAGATGCGAACGATCGCGCTATCCGCAAGGCGCCGCCGTGCCCTCCAGCGTGACCAGCCCGCAGATAGAGTGTCATCATGCCGCGCAGCAGGCATATTGACTCCTATTAATATACCCCCCTATTCTATTTGGAGGAAAGGTTCATGGCTCATGCTATCGGCAAGAAAACCAAGCTTATCAGCCGTGTTCGTCGGATGCGCGGTCAGCTTGATGCGGTCGAGCGCGCCTTGGAGGGAGAATTGGGATGCGCCGATGTACTGCAACTGATCGCGTCGATACGAGGTGCGGTGAACGGGCTGATGACCGAACTAGTTGAGGGTCATGTACGGCTGCGCATCGTTGATCCTGCCATCACCTCTGATCTCGCACGAGCGCGGGGAGCCGAGGAACTTATCGAGATTATACGTACCTACCTGAAATAGAGATCTACCGCCGATTGTGGTCTTCGATGCCTCCGGCGCAACAGGACATTCATCATGGCCAGCACTGCTGTCATCCGGGACGCCACAACCAGCACAGCCGATACAAGTATCTGGTCTTTGATGACGCGTGAGCGCTGGATCGAGGTTGGCCGCATCGTTCTTACCGGTTTGGTGGCGCTACTTTACTGGCGGCAACTCGTTCCAATCCAAGTGCTCTGGGCTGCTGTCGCGATAGGACTCTACCCGTTGGTAAAGACGGGACTCATCGACCTGTTTACCGAGCGTAAGATCGGCACCGAGATATTTGTAACGATTGCTACCCTCGTCGCCGTTTTCGGTGGAGAGACGGTGGCCGGAGCGGTGCTGATGGTGATCATTCTCATCGCAGAGTTTATCGCCGAATTGAACACCGACCGTGCACGCGCCTCGATCAAGGCGCTGATCGGTTCAGTTCCGCAAACTGCGATCGTTCGCAGCGACGGCATAGAGAAAACAGTGGCGATTTCGGCTGTCGAGGTCGGAAGCGTCGTGCTCGTGCGCACGGGAGAGAAAATTCCGGTAGACGGCATCGTGGTCGGCGGGCAGGCATCGGTAAACCAGGCTCCGATCACCGGCGAGAGCATTCCGCAAGACAAAGCTCAGGGATCGCAGGTTTTCGCTGGCACCATCGTCGATGCTGGCGCCCTTGATATCAGGACCGACAAGGTCGGTGGGGATACGATCTTCTCACGCATCATCGCATTGGTCGAGAATGCGGAAGCGGAACAGGCGCCCGTGCAAAAGCTGGCCGACAAGGTAGCGAGCTGGCTCATTCCCGTGGTGTTCATCTTCCTGATTGCGGTCTTCTTCGTGACCCGCGACGTCTCCAAGGTCGTAACCCTCCTGATTTTCACGTCGCCGGCGGAACTCGGCCTTGCCACACCGATCGTGATGATTGCATCGATCGCACGGGCCGCCCGCGCCGGCATCCTGATCAAGGGCGGCCTTTACCTGGAACTCCTCGCGAAGGCCGATGCAATGGTCTTTGACAAGACGGGAACACTAACTGCCAACAAGCCAGAGGTCGTTCGCATCCAGTCGCTCGATCCCGCCTTTTCGGACGCCGACCTATTGCGCCTTGCGGCTGCTGCCGACCGTCGCTCGGCCCATCCGTTAGCCAAGGCGGTGGTCGATGCGGCCGCACGCGACAACATCGCCGTGCCGGAACCTCAAACTTATGAACAGGTCCAGGGTCGCGGGGTTCGCGCCGGGGTAGAGGGGCGAAACGTCCTCGTCGGCAATCCAGCACTGCTGCGTGAAAACGATGTGACGATGTCCGAATCGATTACAGACCAAGGTCGCACCCCGGTTCATGTCGCCGTCGACGGCAAGCTGGTTGGTGTGATCTTCATAGCCGATACCCTGCGTCCAGGCGCCCGCGAGGCAATTGCCGCTCTGAAAGAGAGCGGTGTCAAGCGCGTCGTCATGCTGACCGGCGACAATCTGGCGACTGCCACTGCTATCGCCAAGGATCTTGGTGTCGATGAGGTCAAAGCGGACCTGATGCCAGCCGACAAGGTCACCGCTATAGCTGCGCTCCAGAAGCAAGGACACAGCGTCGCGATGGTCGGCGATGGCGTGAACGACGCACCTGCATTGGCGAGAGCTCAAGTCGGCATCGCCATGGGCGGCGGAGGCACACAGGCTGCGCTGGAGGCAGCCGATATCGCGCTGATGACGGATGATCTAAACAAGATCGTGGCAGCGCGCAACATCGCAAGGCGCGCATATCGAACGGTACAGGAGAACCTCTGGGTCGGTGTTGGCGTGGTCCATGTGCTGGGGATCACCGCAGCGCTCATGGGCTGGATTGGTCCGATCGAGGCCGCTTTCATTCACCTCGGCCCAGACGTGATGGTCTTTCTCAACTCCGTGAAGCTGCTTCGAGTAAAGATCGCAGGAGCATAGTCCCACCGTCCCGGTCTTCGCCAATCAACGTGTGTGTTGAGACGATGTCTACATAGAAAGTCAATAGATGGAAGTCTTCACAAGTTGCCTGACCACATCAGCTGAAAGCCGCGTTCAATCTTCTGGGCGCATCAGGTGGTCCTCGCGCATATTCTCTCTAGCGGCGGCCTGCTTAGCACTTATCCTTTCGGCAAGCAGCATCGCTCTCGCGCAGGAATTCAAATCTGGTGATATCCAGATCAATGACCCTTGGTCCCGCGCGGTGCCGCCCGGTGCGCCGGTGGCGGCCGGCTACATGACGATCCGAAATGTCGGTTCTGAACCAGATCGGCTGATCGCCGCGGAGACGGAAATTGCAGGCAAATCCGAGCTTCATCAGATGCTGCTGAGCGACGAAGGCGTTATGCGCATGCGCCCAATGCCGCAGGGCTTGGAGATTCCCGCCGGCGGGACCGTCGAACTGGCGCCTGGTTCCTATCACCTGATGATTTCAGACCTCACGGGGTCGCCCACCAAGGACAAATCCTTCATGGGCACACTCGTCTTCGAACGGGCCGGGAAGGTTGAGGTGACATATGAGGTGCGCCCCGTCGGCGCATCGCGGCTGTCGCCTGAAGACCAAGTGGACAATCCGGACGATGGCAACTAGTCGTGCGACATCCCCCACGCGCCTCATGCTGGCGCTGGCCGCTGTCGTATTCGGCGTTGTCTCCGCGATGTGGCCCGCCCGCCCGCCCGCGGATTCTTCTGCGATAGGAGGGCCATTCCAGCTAACGACAGATGAGGGTACCCGACTATCCGATCAGGAGTTGAGGGGAGCGCCTTTTGCAGTCTTCTTCGGCTTCACCAATTGCCCGGAGATATGTCCGACTACCCTGTGGGAGATGTCCGAGGCCTTGAAGGCGCTCGGGAGCGAAGGACGTCAGCTCCGGTTGCTATTCATAACGGTCGATCCAGAGCGGGATACACCGGCAGTTCTGTCGCGATACCTTCAGGCATTTGACTCGCGGATTGTCGGGCTCACGGGATCGGACACGGAAATCGAGGCTGTCGCCAAATCTTATCGCATCTATCGCGAAAAAGTGCCTACTGACGACGGCAACTATACAATGGATCACACGGCAACAGTGATGCTCATGGGTAAGGATGGTCGTTTCCGCGGCACAATAGCCTATGAAGAATCATCCGGAACTAGGCTGGAAAAATTAAAGCGTCTTGTACGCGAGTAACACGTGGACAAGCGCCATCTTTGTACCCTGTACGGAGTTTCAAAGCAACACAACCCTCTGGCAACCGTTCTACGCGCGCAAGAGATTACTCAATCTAGATAGCGTGTGAGGACAGAAAGCTCATTCTTGTAGAAGTTGTGATACTCGGCAAATCTGGTATCAACAGATGTTCTTTCCGCCCATTGACGGAGGATAGGATGCTGTTTTTGTGCGAAATCTAGCATGTCGAGACCTTTGTTGAACCGAACATAGGATATAAACCCGACAAGCACGCGTCCGGGCACAGATGCCTTCCCGGTCCCTACTATTCGTTCATATGTTTTCCGATCGTACTGGGTCAGCAAGTTGATATAGCGTTGCAGGGCCGGGGCCTGTCTCACCAACTCGGCGCGTTCGTTGTTGAAGTCACCGCGATCCAGAATCTGCCGGTTGCGGTACACTACCGGCGCATCGCTATCAGTCTTACATAGCCAACCTTGCCGGGGAACAAGCATCTCGCTTTGGTGGTCATCATCCTTGTAGGGATAAAACGGCATCGTCCGGCAACGTAGCGGCTTATTCTCGTGAACCGAACATAAGTTGGTTTCCGTGAGTTGCGGGCACGGTAGGGACGGCGGGATGAAGGAAACGGGAAACACAAGAAGCGAGAGCGGCTTTCGCTGTTTTGTCGGAATCTGGACCCCGATATTCCCAACCGAACTGTAGCCGCGCGATCCAGCCTTGATCACCGTAATGCTCATCGCCAGAGGAAAAATGCCGGCGCTTTCGATTGCCTCGTGAAGGGTAAGGGGCAGCACGCCATAGCAACACTGGCCACACGCGGTGCACGCAAACCTGCGTTCAGTCATCGCCTCAGACCGCCCGCTATCTGCCGCAACATTTCTTGTACTTCTGCCCGGAACCGCACGGGCAAAGGTCATTTCGACCGATACGATCGACACGAACCGGTGGTGTCTTCGAGTTGACTTCACTTCGGTCGTAGAGCCAACAGCCATCAACACGCCGAAAGCTGGCTTTCTCGACTTGAGCAAAATCCCGGCCCCCATAACGATATCTCACCACCAGGTTGACCAGGCCTTCGGTATCCTTTCCCTCACCGCCATTCGTCTCCCGAATCTCGAGGCCAAGCCATTGCACCGCAGGAAGAGACCGTTCAAGATCTGCACGGTTGAATAGCTGAGCAGCTTCCTCAGTACATGTTCTCTCTATGTAGTCGAGGTTTCCGATCGTGTGCGCTGTATAGCGCGCTCGCATAACAGCTTCCGGGTTTGGTGCAGGGTGTCCTCCAATATATGGAGCACAACAAACATCCAGTTCCTTCTCGGAACCGCACGGGCAGGCAACCATTCTTAGACCTCCCGTAATGGTAATTCGTGTATTTCTTGCGTGAAAATGAACCGGGGACTGATACCGCTCCGATCACCAAACACCCTTGCAGTGGCCGATCCGTAGATAGGTCCAGATAGGCGGATGAAACCACTGTCGGGAGGGCCCGTCCACGAGCAGTGGTTCAATGTCTTCTGCTGCATGCCGAATGCACTTGATGCACATTTCGCGTGACGCTGCAACCTGTCGATACGGAGATGTCCAAGGGTCTAGACCTTCGCCGCTCAAAAGGACGATCCGCACCCGCCAGACGTGTTTATGCAGGCTCTTGGGGTCCACGACGATGCCGCGCAATCGATGACAGTCGCCGGGAGATACGGTGAAGGAGATGTCGCTGCGCATGCGGCAGACTTACATGCCATCAAGCCAGTGGGAATCCCAGTTCGGACTCTTTTGTTCCGATTCATTAACTAGTTGCGGTGCGAGAGCACCACGCCCTTTGGCATCTCGGTGAAATCGGGAGCGGCACAGGATCGCTGCGAGGTCCCCGCCAATGCACAATTCCGGCAGGTTGGCCGTTCGGTCGCCCGAAGCCATGTCTTCGACACAAAGCACCGTGATGCTTGGAAGGCCGTCGTCAGCTTGATCGACCACCACCGCTTATGCTTTGCAGGTGATTGTGGTCGCCACACCGGGATCGGCGACGATGTGGCGTAGCTGCGGTGCATGGTCGGGGAAAACACGCGACTGGCGGTCGTTCAAACTCAGCTACTATGCTTGATGCCAATCGGCTGCGGCGCGCCGGCAACGAAAAAAGCTTAACTCATGATTAACGCGATCGTGCAAAATGGGGCTATGCAGTTCCTCGATTTGACCTGGCGCCTGCGCCGCCTGATCATTCTGATTGCAGCACTTGCGGTGTTGGCGGTATCGGTCGACATGCACCCTGGTTCAGCACACGTTGTCGTGGATACGGGGTCAGAGATCACGCATATTCACGACGACAACGGCGAAAATCGTGCCGAGCTTTCGCACAAGAGCGTTCATCACGATCATCACACCGAATTCGCCTATCAGACAGAGATGGCATTTCTCTCTCCCTCGGCCACGCACGAAGGAAGTGCAGACCAGAGTGACGGACGACAAGTTCGCATCGCACTTGATCGACCTCCGAATGCCACCCAGTGCTGACGCACTGGGTGCAATGATCTAAAGGCCTTTCGCGCCAATTCCATTCCGCTCAGTGCCCACCGTCGGTCTTTCATGATCGACCATCCGAGCTTTAGCGGAAGTCTTTCAACATGTTTGCTGCAGCTATGCACGCGCAGAGAGCAATCGAGCGCAATTTCGAACCCATCTCCTATCACCCCACGAGCGAAGCTCGGCGCTTAATCAATATGGGCATCAAGCACGACCTACAGGCGCAAGCCCTACGGCCGAATGTCCCGATACCGCCACGGCGCCACACCCTCAAATATCTTGGCGTAATGCGGAGAGAAACGGGTTCTCTAACCGACAATGCGAAAGTTGTTGTGCGCCCCGGTGATCTGAAGGCTGGGACAGATCTATTTTCGCATTTCGGATTCAAGTGGCCGCAAAGAGACAGGACACTGGCATTCAATCGCGCTTTCAACGCCTGGACGGACGAAGTCAGGGCTCGCCTCCAGTCGGCAAAGGGATGACGGAAATGTCCAGCACGTTCATCCGTATCGACAAACGAGCAAAGACTCCTCGATACCGCATCCTTTTGGTGATGGCCGTTTTCGTGAGTCTGTACGCGGCAATCGGAGGTCGCTTGGTGTGGCTTGCAAACCAGAAGCAGCCGGATCGCGTCTACTCAGCTGCTCCACCCTCTGTTGCCCGGCCCGATATCGTCGACCGCTCGGGGCTCACGCTTGCGATGGACCTTCCAAGCCTCTCCGTCTTCGCTGAACCACGCAGAATCCTGGATCTGGACGAAGCGGTGGAGGGCCTGGTGAGGGTGTTCCCAGAACTCGACATGCTTGATTTGCGCAGGCGTCTCGACAGCGACGCGGCGTTCACCTGGATCAAGCGAGTGGCCTCACCAGCGGATTACAATAACTTGCTTGCCCAGGGCATTCCCGGAATCGGTGTAAGAAATGAAACGCGGAGAATCTATACAAACGGTACGACCGGCGGCCATATCCTAGGGGCGGTCAACATCGACAATTCTGGAATTGCCGGCATCGAGCGTTGGATCGACAGCCAAGGCCTTAACGATCTCAAGCAAGCGGGTATGCAATTCAATCGAAATGATCTCGACCCCGTTGTCCTCAGCATGGATCTCAGGGTTCAACATGCGGTGACCGACGAACTGCGCAAGGCCATGGCGCGGTTCGATGCGATCGCTGCGGCCGGCCTCGTTCTCGACGTCACAAACGGTGAGGTGATCGCGCTTGTATCGTTGCCGGACTTTGACCCCAACACTCCTGCTGACGCCTTGAAGTCAGACCGCATCAATCGCATCAATGTCGGGACCTACGAGATGGGCTCGACGTTCAAGGCCATGACGACCGCCATGGCGTTGGAAACCGGCGCATTCAATCTCGCTTCGGTGCTAGATGCCAGCCAACCACTCAGATTTGGACGGATGACCATCCGCGACTACCGTGGACAGAACCGCCCTCTTAACGTGCCCGAAGCATTCATTCATTCTTCGAACATCGCCATGGGACGAATGGCACTGGGGGTCGGAATTGAAAAGCATCAGGCCTTCCTCCGGTCGTTAGGACAATTCGATCGCCTGACCACCGAGCTGCCAGAGAACGCACAGCCGATCGTTCCCCGCAGATGGGGGGAGATCACAACAGCGACTGCAGCATTTGGACATGGTGTCGCGGTCACGCCTTTGCAGGCAGCTATGGGAATTGCTGCCTTGGTCAATGGAGGAGACCTTATCCAACCGACCTTTATCAAGGACACGCCTCTTGAAAATCGCATCCTCGGTCGCAAGATCGTCAATTCGCAAACTGGCGAAGCGCTTAGATTTCTCATGCGGCTGAATGCGGAAATTGGCTCTGCTAAGAGAGCTGATGTCACGGGCTACTTTATTGGTGGCAAGACCGGTACGTCCGAAAAGGTCGTTGACGGCCGCTACTCAAGCGATCGTGTGCTAACCGCGTTCATGGGTATCGCACCATCCGACAAGCCCAAATACTTGTTCCTGACCATATTGGATGAACCGAAAGGGCTGCCCGAAACTTACGGATTCCGCACATCCGGATGGAACGCAGTTCCGGTCACGGGCGATATAATGCGGCGGACGCTGACCATGCTACTTCCACCAGCAACGCCTAGAAATCCATTCCCAAGCATGGTTGCTGCAGGAGTGTGGGGATCGGAAAGGTTTGCTCCAGTGCCTGAAGAGGGAGATCCGTCGGTCAGAGTTGTCTCCGTCCCAGCATCACGTACGAGGCAATAGTCATCAAGACAGGAAAATGCTTCTGCCTCGAATCGGTATAGGTAGAGAACAATATTCGCCCTGGATGACTTCAGAAAGACAGTACAACTATGCAGCATGTGACGATTGACGCCGTTCTGGAACAGGCCGGGGCAGGACGCTTTCAGCGGCGATTGCTGGGAGTGTTCGGTTTGGTTTGGACCGCCGATGCTATGCAGGTACTCGCCGTAGGCTTCACAGTGGCATCGATTGCCGCAAGCTTCGGCTTAACTGTTCCCGAAGCACTGCAGACCGGCGCGCTTTTCTTCCTAGGAATGCTTATCGGTGCCGCGTTATTCGGGCGATTGGCGGACAAGATTGGACGAAGGCGGATTTTAATCCTCACGGTTGGCATGGATGCCGTTTTTGGACTCGCGTCGGCATTCGCCCCGGATTTCACCTCATTGCTGATACTGCGCTTTTTAACTGGGCTTGCGGTAGGTGGAACGCTTCCCGTTGACTACGCTATGATGGCGGAGTTCCTTCCGCCGTCCCGTCGCGGCCGCTGGCTTGTGATGCTCGAAGGCTTCTGGGCTATTGGCACGGTGATTGTTGCCGTGACGGCGTGGATAGCAAGCGTCTCAGCCACGGTGGAATTATGGCGAGTCATCTTCTTTGTCACAGGCATTCCAGCGATCCTCGGCTTTTTTCTACGTTTCTGGATCCCCGAGAGTCCCATGTATTTGTTGCGGAACGGACGCGAAGATGAAGCACATTCCATTTTGGATCGGATGCTGGACACGAACGGAAAGCCTCGGCTCGCAGGAAAGCGTTTGGCGCTACCCCGTTCAACGCAGGAAGAGGGGATATTCTCACCGAAGTTGAGAGCGCGCACGATATTGATACTGTCGGTCTGGTTTCTCGTTTCCATGAGCTACTACGGCGTTTTCACCTGGATGCCTGCCCAACTCGCAACAGAAGGATTCGGGTTTGTCCGTGGGTATGGATTCCTTGTCGCGTTGGCCCTGGCTCAAATACCCGGATACGCACTCGCAGCTTGGGGCGTTGAGCGATGGGGGCGACGGCCGACGCTCGTCGTCTTTCTTATCCTAAGCGCGGCAGGGTGCGTATTGTTTGTTCTCGCTTCAACCTCGGCACCGCTGGTTGGCGCGGCGCTTCTGGTTATGAGCTTTTCCCTTCTTGGTACGTGGGGCGCACTTTATGCGTTCACACCCGAACTCTACCCGACGGCGTCGCGCGGCACGGGTATGGGAATTGCCGGTGCTATGGCGCGGCTTGGAGGGCTTCTTGCGCCGTCTGTTCTCGTCTACCTCTTCATACAGAGTATGGTAGCGGCGATCGGACTCTTTGCCGGCCTTCTGTTTTTTGCCGCGTTGCTTGCGAATGCGATAGATGTCGAAACGCGAAGCCAAGCGCTCGATTGATCAAGCGAAGTTCGGCGACGCTCCATTAGCGCAGTGCCAGCTGCCGATTTAGTTCTTCGCCAATGTTCCGCCAGGTGCTTTGCGGGCCAACCAGCGGTGCCACGCGGCTTCGTCTCCACGAAAAACATTCAAGTCAATCTCGCCCCTAACACCTCTCGATAGGCCGGTACCGGAATACTGCCAGAATACCCACTCCCGATTCGGATATCGCTTCGAAGGGTGTGCTGCCACAGAGCGCAGCCAGAATGGATAATCCTGAAATTGGCCCTTCAGATTGTCTTCATAGAAATCAGGGGTCGCATAGATAATCGGTCGCTGACCGTAGTGGCGTTCCAAAGCATCCATGAAAATCTGCATCTTAGCGCGAATTTGCTGTGGTGTCAGCCGTTGCGAGCAACGCGACT
>ERZ778018.1616-NODE-1616-length-17338-cov-4.994503_pt1 | contig 17338 bp, 15 predicted proteins | sample MGYA00375748_ERZ778018 | MGnify/ENA primary metagenome ERZ778018 (study PRJEB29350, sample SAMN05509839) | bioreactor metagenome | biome: bioreactor; material: wastewater | place: South Africa: University of Cape Town | collected 2014-04-22 ... | reverse complement strand
CCTGCTTCGGAAGGCTTTCGAGTTCACCACTGTACACGCGGCGCTCAAGTTCGCGCAGATACCGGAGACGCGATCGAATCGTGACGAAGTTGGTGAGCGTGCCGCCGAGCCAGCGGCGATCGACGTACGACATACCGCTGCGGCCGGCTTCGATTCGGACGGTCTCTTGCGCCTGCTTCTTCGTGCCGAGAAAGATGATGCGGCCGTTATTGACCGCGATATCGCGGGCAAAATCCTGCGCTTCTTTGAGAAGGCGCGCGGTTTGCTGCAAGTCGATGAAGTGAATGCCGTGACGCTCCGTGAAGATGTACGGCCGCATCTTCGGGTTCCAGCGTTTTGTCTGGTGTCCGAAATGCACCCCTGCTTCGAGGAGCGCCTTCATGGTGACGCGAGTTTCCTCGCTGGTGGTGGTCGTAACCAACGGGCCTGTCCTTCCTGGTGTTTTAGACGACCGCGCCGTTCGCCCCAATCCAGGACCGCGCGGTTCGCGGCACACCAGGATTAGTCCGGGCGCGTGAAATTAAACTGCTTGCGCAGCCATCTACCAGTATAGCACACCACCGTTCGGCGACCGGTCGGTCGGCTACGGTGCTACTTGGAGGAAATCAGACGCGACATAGCCCGCTTGTCCATCGGCGTCCTTGACCGGCCACCACGTATACTGCTCCGCTTCAACCGCATCGCCGGTCACCGTGAGGGGGGTCCCTTCCGGCAGCATCGCGACGACGTTCCCCGTTGTCGAAGCAGTGTCGCGCATATTGACTCCATCGCCGTTGGTATTGGCGACGACAACATTCGCGCCGTTCGTGATTTCAGTCGAAGTGCTCGGCGTACCTGATGCCGATGTTGACGTGGCAGTCGCGACGACCATCGGGGTACCGGCTGGAGTGGTCGCGGTCGGGCTGGCGAGAAGAGCCGGATTCGATGAAGAAGAGGGCGTGATATCGACCGCGCTTCCGTTGTTGCCATCACCGATCAAGTGACTGAGCCAGAACCAGGCAATCGCAAGCAGGATGATGACCCCAAGAACCGGCGCGGCGATCCGCAGATAATCGGTCCAGTAGCGCTCTTCTGGATAGTACGTGAAATTGCCACCGCCCGTAGGTCGGTTCGGTTCGCCGGCAGACGGGCCGGTGTGAGCCATGTCATCATCGTCGTCGAAATCATCGAACGTATTTCGTGGGCCCGATGGTGGATACTGGCTCATTTCACCTCCTCGGTCGTTGGTCGTCCGATTCGCGCTCGCCCGGAATCCAGCTGAACGCCCCGATGCCATATTCGCCGGCTCGCTCGCGGCCGCAATCGCCGCCGGCTGCTCCGAGTGATTCTCGGTTACCAGCGTGTTGCGGGCCGTAGAGCCCATCATCGGTCCGTCGATTGGTTCCCAGTAGTTCCCCATTCCCCGGTCGCAATCAAGATCATCCTCCCCCACGAGGTGACTTTGTTGCGGCGAAAACAGCAGTGGATTGCGGCACCATCCTTTTCGCCAGATGGGAGCAGGTTCGTAGTGTTTACATGTACTACATTTGCGGACAGTCACGCAGTCCCCTCTCTGCGGCGTTCTGTCGACTGGGGAAACGGTGCCGAGGTCAACAGAGTGCAGAGAGATCCCAGGACGCGGTTTGTCCTGCTACCGAATGAGCGACTCTAATACCCCAGCCGTCGAGGACATTATAGCACGCAGATTTGCCGGTCACGCCACCGGCACGCCGCTGCCTTCGACGGTTGGGAGGAGACTACGAGTCAGTGTTCTGACGTGTGCGCTGACCGGGTAGGCTTTCCTCTTCGTCGCCTCCGAAACGACGAAGAACCGACTGCCCACTCTCGGCGCTTTCAGAGGCGGTCGAGGAGACGACGCCGTGCGAAGCGGGGGCCGATTCCATGCGCAATTCGCCTTCGAGAACCGCACCTTCGTTGATGACCAGGCTTTCGGTGACGACCGTGGCATAGACTCGCCCGGTCGGCATGAGCTGAAGTTTGCCGCGACACGTCACCGTACCGCGCAGCTGACCGGCGACCGCAATGCTGGACGCTTCCACCGTCGCGTCGATGTCCGCGCCTTCCGCGACGTACAGGAGTCCCTGGCATTTCACCGTACCCCGCAGTACGCCTTCGATTCGCAGGTCACGGTCCGTCGTGAAGGTCCCCTCCACGTTCGAGTGGCGATCGACCAGGCTATACGCTTCGGTCGCCTGACCCGTACTTTCACCGTAGCCGGCACCCGTCGGTCGATACGACATCTCCGTCCCTCCAAGGATGCTGCCAGCGCAGCCTAGCGTTTGGTTCGCCCTTTCGGCGTCGCCGCTTCGGTCGAATAGGTGGGGCTCGTCGAAACTGATTCCATCTTGAGCTGTCCGGAGAGTTGCGCGCCCTCATGCACGATGAGCCGTGGCGCCTTCACGTCGCCGGAGACGTGCCCCTGCGGGAGGAGTTCAAGCCGTCCGCGTGCTTCGATCTTGCCCCGCACAACGCCGGCTACGACCACGTTGTCGGCGAATATATGGGCATCGATCTCGGCACCTTCGGCGACGAAAACATCGCTGGCCGCATGCAGCTCGCCTTCGGCTTTACCGTGCAGGTGAATCGAGCCTTCGGTGCGGAGTGTGCCATTCCAGTTGGCATTGACGGCGATGACACTCGTCGTCGAATCAGCCGATTGCCAGGTTGGGCGGTAGGTCGGCTGCACGCCGGAGATCGCCTGCGTCGGCGCCGATTCCCCACTGCTGGCCGTTGGTCCATACGCCGATTCTTCGGACGCGGATGATGTCGTGGTGAACTGCGATGTGTCCTGTGGCTCGTCGTAGCGAAACTCGTCCGTACCAAGCTCTTCATCGGACTGTGCTTGCTTGCGCAGGCCGGAGACCTGTCGTTGGAACGATTCTCCCCGGCTCTCTTTCCGAAAGATCATGAGCAATCCTCCTGCACGGGTGGTAGTGGCCGACACAGCGTTCGTATCCGTGCGAAGCTCAACCGGTAGGCCGGCCAATGCACGTTGAAAGTGGGAGAGATACTCGCCGCGCCACTGGGCCAGCATCGACGGCCGCCATTGCCAGGTACGTGCAATCCAATCCGAGATCCGCTCGGTTTGACCTCTGCCGTGTAACGCTCCGCGCCAAAATGCTGGAATCGGCTTGGCAGTCATCGTGTTTGCGCTCCTAGCGATTTTACTATGGTCGGTGCCGGCCGCGCAGGGCACGATCCTGTTTGAATGAATGCGTGCCGTTAATAGTGCCAGTATATAGCGTACGTACACATGTGTCCAGCGATGCGGTGACTGTGTGGCAGCAACGATGCGCTGGGCCATGTGTTGGGCTGTTTTCGGAGAGCGTGTAGACTGGTGAGTATGGAGCCGCAAGACGACCGACGGGCCATGTACGCATACTTCGGAGTGCTCGCCGCCTTCAAGCTTTTCACGCTGGTGGCGATTTTACTCTACATGTCCTCGTGGAACGCCATTGTTTTTGTCGTCGCGAATCACGTGTTGTGGATTACGGTCGGAGCCATTTTGATTGCCGGTCCGGCGACGTTTTGGGGCCGGCTCGTTCGTGTTCGCTCTCGTCGTCGCCAACTCCTCGCCGAGGAGTGGCGCGTAGAGGAATCACACAAAGCCTCACACTGAATCATCGCCTGCGTATCCCGCCATGTGCCGGAATCCACTGAGCCTTACCCCAACCAGCGGACCAACGACCGTCACACCACGGGTGCCGGATACCGCCATGACGGCGCGATCAGACCGCTGAACAGTCGGCACGTCGGCTATGCACGGAACGACCACGAGATCATCCAGTCCGGCGCCCCCAGGAACGTGAAGACTTCAAGGCCAACCGAAACCGGCATTAAGGAACAACGCGCGACGGTACGTCGATGATATTTGATTGAACGGAGGGTACGCCCGGCAGGATTCGAACCTGCGGCCTCTTGCTCCGGAGGCAAGCGCTCTATCCACTGAGCTACGGGCGCTCAAGCACTCGACACTATATCATTCGCGCTGCGCGCATTCAATTCAGATCGTCATGACGAGTGTGCGGCGTCGTGACGCAGCTTGCCGATATCCTGGCGCACCAGGTCAACGACATCGTCGCCGAGTCGGACACTGTAATTCGTGCCGCGATCTTCCGGGTAGATCTGTGATGTGTTGGCGAGGTAAAGACCCGCGAGGGGTGTTCGCAGGCTCGGAATGCGATCGGAATAGTGGAGCGTGATGATCGGCTGGGCTGCTCGTTCGCGGAAAACCCAGAAGTGTTCGACCCAGTCTCGATCGAATTCAGGATTGATCCGCTGCAGGTAGGGGATGTATTCCTCGAACAGTTCATCGTCACTCATCTTGAGATACAGATGATCCTGCTCGACGTATTTGCCGGCGTAGATGAGATGCCATCCCTGGTAATGGTCGGGACTGATCAGGTTGGTGTGCTCGATGATGCCGGTGAACGGCACCGACGGATCGCCGATATTCATCCAGTAGATATTCGAGAGCGGGCGGCGTGACTGGAGGATCATGGTAATGGCGCCCTGATAGATGGCGCCGGTTAGCTTACGCTTGTAGTCATCGGGCAACTCCGGCACCAGCCGCAGCAAGATCGGCGACGGGACGGTTGCGATGAGGATGTCGCGCTCGATCTCCTCACCTTGGGACGTTTTGACGACCCAGTGATCGTCGACTCGCGTTAATGCATCCGTGCCGACGCCTGCGTTGACGACGCCACCACGTTCAATAATCGCCTCGCCGAGCCGATCGATCAGGACGTTGAAGCTTCCCAGTATGTAGCCGAGACGCTCTTTTTCAAGCGGTGAGCGGCGCGATTGGGTGCGGAGGAAGATCTTGTTCCAGAACCAGACCATCGCGACTTCGTCGTAGCGCGGTCCGAACTTGGCGCGCATTTGCGCTCCCCAGACCTTGTCGAAGGCGCGACTACCGATGGCTCGCCGCAGCCAGCTGGCGGCGGTGACCCGTTCGAACTTCTTCCACGATTTCGTCTTCTGCAGGTAGAGGGTGACGAGACCGATGCGGATGCGGTCAACGAACGGCACCGCATCGAAGCGGAGCAAATCGGTCGCGCTGGAGAGCGGATAGATCTTGCCGTCCGCGAAAAAGCCGACATTGGATGTCGGCCAGATCAGCGATTCCGATATGCCAAGCTCGTCGATGAGGTTGACGATCGACCGGTCGCTGGTGAACAGGTGGTGGTAGAAGTACTCGAGCGCCGTGCCAAGCATCGGGAAGGCGCCGGCTTGGCCACCGAGCCGCTCGGCTCGTTCCCAGAGGATGACATCGTGGCCGTCGCCCGCGAGCCGGTAGGCGGCGGCAAGACCTGCGATCCCGCCGCCGATTACGCCTATTCTCAACCGTGTCGTCATCTACGCTCCCCGCGCACCCGGCCTTAGACCCGAGTGGTCGCTTGACGCTGCAGTCCGCCGCGAAGCCGTGCGATGAAGCGATGGACCTCACGGTTCTCCCAGACGACGAGCACCTGGCTGGCGTTGAAGATCGAGGAGTACGTGCCACAGACGATCCCGACCAGAAGCGCGAAGACAAACCAGCGTGTCGATTCTCCACCAAAGAGATAGAGCGCGATCAGCGTGAAGACGACGGTGAGCGAGGTGTTCAGCGAGCGAACGACCGTCTGCACGACGCTGTAGTTGACAACTTCTTCGAACGAGCGACCGGCGCGATGGCCGAGGTTCTCGCGTATGCGGTCGAACACCACGATCGTGTCGTGTACCGAGAAACCGATCACAGTGAGGACTGCCGTGACGAAGAGAGCATCAATCTCAACGCCGTCCGTCCAACCGAGGATCGAGAAAATACCGATCAAAATCAGCACGTCGTGCAACATCGCAATGATCGCCGCGACGCCATAGAGAATCGGGTTCTGGGTGTTTCGGAATGCATAGGCGATATAGAGCAACACGCCGATCGAGGCCAGCACGATCGCCACGACGGCGCGATTTCGGATCTCGACGCCGAGCGACGGACCAACCGATTGCAGTTCAAGCTCCTTGAATGTTCCAAACTTCTCCGTCAGCCCGGCGGAAATCTGGGCTTTGGCGTCAGACCCTTCTTTGAGCTCCTTCATCCGAATGATGATGCCGTTATTCTCGGACGTCTGAACGAGCGCGTCGCCGTAACCGTACTGCCCGAGAACATCGACCACCTGTGCCGGCTCCACCGGCTTGCTCATCTGGAGTTCCCAGATCGTGCCTCCAGTGAAGTCGATGCCCAGCTTAAGACCGTGCGTGGCAAGCGAAAAGAGGCCTGGTAGGATAAATACCAGAGACAGCGCGAACCACCAATAGCGCTTACCAACGATGTCGATTTTCACGCACACATCCCTTGATTACGAACAACAACGCATTCAATCAGTACTCGGCGGCGCTCAGTCACCGGTCGCCTCCCGGACACCCGGAGCGGGCATTGATGTCGCCTCCACACCGAACCACCAGTGGTTGTGGATCCAGGTCTGCGACAGAAGGAGTCGCAGGAAGGTTCGCGTGACGGTAATCGCCGTAAACATACTTACGCTGACACCGACGAACAGCGTGAGAGCGAAGCCCTGAATGATACTGGCGCCGGTATAACGGCCGAACCAGAAAAGGATCGCCGAGGTAATCATCGTAGAGATGTTCGAGTCGCGAATCGACGGCCAGGCGTGATCGAAGCCGGCATCAACGGCACGTCGCACCGGATGGCCCATACGCAGCTCTTCTTTGAGGCGCGCGAAGATAAGGACATTGGCATCGACGGCCATACCGATCGAGAGAATGAAGCCGGCGATACCGGCCAGCGTCAACGTCACCGGAATGAGCTGGAACAGGGCGAAAACGACCGCCGTGTAGATGAACAGCGCGAAGACTGACATCACACCCGGGAGCCGGTAGAAAAGAATCATGAAGAGTCCGACGACTGTCAGACCGGCGATACCGGCGATGATGCTCTTGTCGATCGAATCCTGACCGAGCGTCGGACCGACGACCTGGCTTTGAACAACTTCGAGCGGAACTGACAGGGCGCCGGATTTCAGCTGCAAGGCGAGGTCATTGACTTGTGTCGCCGGGACACCGCTGATCTGCCCCTGGTCGCGAATCGCGCCTTGAATCGTCGGGCTGCTGATGACCGTTTTGTCGATCACGATCGACATCGGCTGCTGCAGGTGAGTGCTGGTGAACTGATAGAACTTGTCGGCCGCCGACGCTTTGAGCGTGAAGCCGACAACGAGCTGCCCGATATTATCAGTTGTCGGGAAGGCGTCTTTAAGATCAGCGCCGGTAACGATTGTTTGGTAGGTCGGTCCTGTTGATGCCGGTGTCGTACCGGGCGTTCCGGCCGCCGGAGTGGCCGCAGGCGTGGCTCCGGGAGTTGCCCCCGGCGTCGCACCCGGCGTTGCCTGGCCGTTGACGTTTTCCGGCCCGCCCAGGTTCGTCGTGACGACGGTGCCCGGCGCGAGCGCTTGGCCCTGTGGGTCGATAATCTCAAGAAGCGCGGTCTGCTGGAGAACCTTGACCGCGTTTTCCGGGTTGTTGACGCCCGGAAGTTCGACCACGATCTGATTGCTGCCGCGTGTCTGAACCAGCGGCTCGCTGACGCCGAGGCCGTTCACACGGCGCTTGATCGTCGTGAGTGTTCCCTGCATGGTGCCGCTGGTGACGGACTGTCCCGGCGCCGGTTTTGCCTGCATGACAACCTGGAGGCCGCCCTGCAAGTCGAGGCCTTGATGCACGAAGACGTGCTGCTTCCAACCGAACGGATCGAGGCGATCACCCGGTATGTCGACCCAAACGGCCGACACTGTGAGCAGGACGATGAATACAAACGTGTACCAGGTGTTCCAACGGAAACCGCGCAATGTGGGAACTCCTCAAGGTTGACCGGCTCCGGTAAGCCGGAGCGCCAACTCCGAACGTAGTCGTTATACCGCCCGCGAGGCGACAAACAAAACGGGATTATAGTTGTCGCGTTCTGAACGTGTCAAAACGGAAATCGGCCGCGCGTCTGTGCCTACTGTGGAACGTATAGACCGACCTTGCGGATGTGTGCCTCCACAGCGTGCGGCACCTGATAGGTGATCGGCTCGCCGTGGTAGACCCTCCGACGTATTTCTCGCGACGAAATCTGGATCAGCGGAACCGGGATCATCTGTAGGTTTCCGCGTGCAGCCGGCACGGCGCGTAAGATCGCCTCGACATCCACCTCGACACCCGGCCGAAGCGCCACTCCGAGGTGCGCACGCTCAGCGATGAGGTTCGGTTCGTGCCATCGCGGCAAGTCGCGCAACGAATCCTGCCCCATCAGAAAGAACAGATCGGTTTCCGGGTGTTCGTCACGAATAATCGCCAGGCTATCGGACGTAAACGAGAGCCCTTCCCGATGCATGTCGACCGTCGAAATGCCGAAATGCGGGTTGCCCGCGATCGCCAGTTCGAGCATCGTCATACGATCGGCGTTCGGGCTGATCTCTTGCATCGTCTTATGCGGTGGGCGCCGCGACGGCAGAAACAGGACATGATCGAGGTCGAGCCGGAACTTCAGCTCTTCCGCGATGATGAGATGCCCAAGGTGCACGGGATCGAACGTCCCGCCGAGAATTCCAAGGCGTTCCGGCCGTGTCAGCTCCGTACCTCGCTTGTCTTCCGAACGAACGGCGACCACGCCACAATTTCGAGGCCGCGCGACGAATCGTAACATCAGGCGTGCTCCGGCGCGATTCACGGCGGTCAAAACGTCGACTGACGTTCGCTAGCGGCAGACGGTATTATTGGGATCTCACGACTACGTACGCGGTCAGTCGTTCGCTGGGTGGCCGTACGGTTCGTCAAACCGGGACGATAGCCCGCCGAGCGTTCGATCAAAGAGGGGGTCCGCGTGGAACGGTGGGAACCACCGGTATCGTCTGAGGCGAGTCCGAAATCGGCGGCTCGCTCCTCGCTCACCCGGATTCGGGGCCAAGATGCCGTCCCGGAATCGATTGAGATGGCCATCGCGCGGCTCGCCATCGCCTTCTACTTCTTCTTGGCTTCCAGCGATCAGACGCCGTCGTTCTGGATATCGGTTGTTGGACCGATCCTCGTGGTGCTGTTGATCGGTATGGCGACGCTACAAACGCGATGGGGCAGTCCACTCTCGCGCACCAGCTGGCTCTTTGATGGACTGACACTCGGAATCCTGACACCGATCCTGGTGATTAACGCGTTCGCGGCGACGGGCGACGGCCCGATCAGCAGTTCGGAACGCTCTGTCTACCTGGCGACGGTGGTCGGCGCGACGATTGTGCTGGTGGGTCTGGTGATGTACGGCTCTCGGCTGAGCGGGTTACGCGCGTATACTTGGGGCATTTTGCTCATGCCATGCGCGCTGACCGGCATTGCCCTGCTGGCGCCGTACGACGACTATAAGACGACATCGATCGTGTTGGCGCTCTCACTTGCCTGGTTCGTTTCGGTACCAGTCACGATCATCGCCCATTCGATTTCGGGCGTCGTGGCGGCGATCTTCCCGGCCCTCAGCTACGTCATCTTCGTCATCGCCACGATCGTCATTACTGGGTCAGGGCTGACGTTCGGCGGGCGACCGGCACCAGTTTCAGTGGTACATCCGGTGCTCTTGATCGTCCTCGGGGTGGCGCTGTTGGCGCCGTTGTTGCCGGAACCGCGTCCACTCGGATCAAAGCGACGGCGCACGCCGCAACGCCGGCGAACCGCACCGGCGCGTGGGCGCCGGCCGCGGCCGAGAGCCGCGGCGCTTGATGACGAATCCTTTGAACTCGATGACCTGGAAGATTTCCGAAGCTAACGCGCCGGGTGGCGGTTTACGACTCCTCGTGATCCAGCCCGTTTGGCGAACTCATGGTTGAACCGCTGGCGGATGCCTCGGTCACGTCGGCAAGCTCGGCCTCGACGTCGGTGCTGATACGCGTGATCGAGGCGACCTGATCGCCGTCACTAAGTCGCATGACGCTGACCCCTTGCGTTGTCCGGCCGATGCGCGAGATCTGGTTGGCGGCCATGCGGATCACCATGCCCCGCTCGCTCACCATCATGACCGAATCGTCGTCGTTGATGACGCGCGCCGCGGCGAGTAACCCATTCCGCTCTGTCATCTTCATCGCCGTGACACCAGTACCGCCACGACCACGACGATGGAACTCGTCGAGCGGGGTGCGCTTGCCGTAGCCATTACGTGAGACGACGAGCAGATCGGCGTCCGGCTGCACGACTTCAGCCGAGATCACACGGTTCTTGGTTGCCATGCGTACACCGATAACGCCGGCGGCGGTGCGCCCCATCGGCCGCACGTCTTCCTCGGCAAAGCGAACGGCACGTCCCATTTCAGTGACGAGGATCAATTCATCCTCGCCGGAGGTCATGCGTACCCATGCGAGTGCGTCATCCTCGTCGAGGCCGATGGCAATCAGACCCGACGAACGGACTGACGAAAACTGCTCGAGCTTGGTTCGCTTGACCCGGCCATTCTGGGTGCAGAAGAAGAGATACGAGCCGGCCGAAAAGTCGCGGACGGGCAGCAACGTCGTAATCGTCTCGCCTGGTTGCAGGCTGATCAGATTGATGACCGGCAATCCCTTACTCGTGCGGCTTGAGTCCGGTATGTCATAGACCTTTAGCTGGAAGACACGGCCCTGGTCAGTGAAAAAGAGCAGGCTCGCGTGCGTATTCGCCGCCACGATGTGCTGCACGCCGTCTTCTTCGCGCAGCGTCACACCGGTGACACCTCGGCCGCCCCGCTGCTGGACCCGATACGTTTCATCCGGCAGTCGCTTGATGTACCCGCGATTGGTGATCGTGACGAGTACTTCTTCTTCGGGAATCAGATCCTCGTCGTTGATTTCACCCGAGATATCCTGGATTTGAGTCCGCCGCGCGTCGCCAAAGCGATCGCGCAGGTCGAGCAGTTCTTCGCGGATGACCTGCATGATCTTGGCTGGATCGGCCAGCAAGCGCTCGAAGCCGGCGATATCTTTGAGCAGATCGCGATATTCGTCGTCGATCCGTCGTCGTTCGAGTGCCGCCAGACGACGCAATTGCATTTCGAGAATCGCGTTTGCCTGCGGTTCGCTCAACTCAAAGAGCGCCATCAATTGCTCGCGCGCCACCTCGGCGGTACGGGCCGCGCGGATGGTGCGGATCACCTCATCGAGGTGATCGAGGGCGATTTTAAGTCCTTCGACCAGGTGGGCACGGCGTCGCGCGCGCGTCAGATCGAATTCGGTGCGACGTCGTACCACGTCCTGCCGGTGCTCGAGATAGAGCTGGAGCACGCGGCGCAGCGTGAGAACGCGCGGCTGAGTGCCGTTTTCCGCCAGGGCGAGCGTGTTGACGCCGAACGACTGCTGCAGCGCCGTGTGCTTGAAGAGCGCGTTCAGCACCTTGCCCGGTTGCGCCTCGCGCTTCAGCTCGATGACGATGCGCATGCCGGTGCGATCCGACTCGTCCCGCAAATCGTGGATGCCTTCGATTCGACCAAGTTTGACGTAATCCGCGATGCGCTCGATCAACGCTGACTTGTTTACCTGGTAGGGGAGTTCGTCAACGATGATGTGGAAACGTCCGGCGCGTTCGCTCTCCTCGATGTAGGTGCGTGCGCGAACGACGATCCGGCCCTTGCCGGTCGCGTAGGCGGCACGAATCCCCTCGCGCCCGAGAATGATCCCGCCAGTTGGGAAATCGGGTCCCTGAATAATCATCCCGAGATCTTCGATCGTGGCGTCGGGATTGTCGATCAGATAGACGAGACCGTCGCAGACTTCGGTCAGGTTATGCGGCGGGATATTGGTCGCCATACCGACGGCGATGCCCGAGGCACCGTTGATCAAGAGGTTCGGCAGCTTAGCCGGCAATACTTTTGGCTCGAAGGCTTCGTTGTCGTAATTCGGCTTGAAATCGACGGTCTGCTTGTCAATATCGCGCAGCATTTCTTCGGTGATCGCGGCCAGCTTGGCTTCGGTGTAGCGCATTGCCGCGGCCGAATCGCCATCGACGGAGCCGTAGTTCCCCTGCCCATCGATCAGCGGGTAGCGGAGCGAAAAAGGCTGGACCATGCGGGCCAGGGCGTCGTAGACCGCCGCGTCGCTGTGCGGGTGGAACGACTTGAGCACTTCGCCGACGATACCGGCACTCTTGCGGTAGCGTGTCGTCGAGCGCAAACCCATTTCGTGCATGGCGTAGAGGATTCGACGCTGGACCGGTTTGAGCCCGTCGCGGACGTCCGGCAGCGCACGTTGCACGATGACGCTCATCGCGTAATCGAGATACGCTCGCCGCATTTCAGAATCGATATCTACCGGCCGGACGGCTCCGATGTCCACTGGTTTGGGCCTCCACATGCGAAAAACGGGAACAATAATCTGGTTAATTCTACCATTTCCGGCGAGCTCCCGGTTATTGAGCGATTGGCGGTTGATGACGAATATCTCGCGCAGAGATAGAGAGGTGCAGAGTTCTCAACGTTTGAAAATTTTTCGTGTTCTCTGCGTCGCTGCGTGAGGTTAGGTCCCCTTGGGGCGGGGGAGCGTACCGCTGAAAACGGCACCGCCACTGGAATGGGTGTCCGCCGTGAGATCACCTTCGTGCGCTTGCATGATGCGCCGGGCAATCGTGAGTCCGAGTCCGACACCGCCGGTGCGCCGGTTACGCGATTGCTCGCCGCGAAAGAGCGGATTGAATATCCGCGGCAGATCTGCTTCCGGAATGCCGGAGCCGGTATCGAAAATCGAGAAGCGCACCCAGAGCGGTTCGACGCGACATTCGATCCAGACATGCCCGCCGCTCGGCGTGTGGCGAATGGCGTTGACGAGGAGGTTTTCGGCCGCACGTGACAGGAGATGCGCATCACCGAAGACGGTGCCGTTATCTGGCAGCGGAGCGACCGTCAAACGGACTTCCTTGGCCTCCGCCTGCGGTCGCAGGCTATCCGCCAGCTGCGTCAGCAGCACGCCGAAGTCGAGGAGTTCGCGATTCGGCGCCTGTTCCAGATATTCGAGCCGGGTGAACTCGAAGAGATCGGTGATGAGCCGCTCCAACGCGGCCGCTTTGTCCTGCGCGATTTCGACATAGCGCACGCGTTTCTCCGGCGTATCCGCGACGCCCGTCATGAGGCCTTCCAGATAGCCGCGCAGCGCAAAGATGGGTGTGCGAAGGTCATGCACGATCGCGCTAATGAAGATACGACGTTCCTGCTCGACTTCAGCCTGTTCGCTGAGCGATTCGCGTAGCGCCTCACTCATCGCGCCGAATGCATCGTTCACTTCGGCAACCTCACGCACACGCGAAGATGGAATATCGAACTCCAGATTGCCCTCCGCGATCGATCGTGCTGCCTCCCCGGTCGCCGCCAAAGGTCGGAGCACCGTGCGCCCGAGCAGCCAGGCGATGACGGCCAGCGTCAAAATGAGGGTTGACAGCCCGACCAGCGGGATGATCCAAAAGTTCGCGCGGCCGCCGCCGTATTCGTTTGTGTAGAGAATGAACGTCTGACGAGGATTGGCCGGGGAGACGATAAATTCCCGGACGAGCTTGCCCGAATTGCTGTTCAGCGGATTGTCGCTGCTGCGGTAGATCGTCGTACCGTTTTCGATCAGATCGAAGTCGACGCTTCGCCCGGCAAATTTTGCCCTGGTTGCCTCCTGCCATTGCGGATCATGCCAACGATCGGCGTTGGCATGGATCTCAGCGATTGCCGCGGTCTGACCATTGCCGCCGATGCCGACGACATGAAACGCGACGCCACCAGTGATACAGATCGGGACGACAACCAGCGCGATGAGCGCCAGCGCGAGCCATTTACGAATCGGGAGGGTGCGTCGCCCCGTCTTACCGTTCACGCCCGGCGCTCGCCTTCGAAGCGATAGCCGATGCCCCAGACCGTGATGATGTATTGCGGATGAGCCGGATCGGCCTCGATCTTCTCGCGTAGCCGCCCGATATGAACCGTCAATGTGTGGCGATCACCAAATTCCCCCCAGAGCCGCTCGTAGAGCTGTTCTCGGGTGAAGACCTGGCGCGGATGCGAGGCGAAAAGCTCCAGCAGCTCAAATTCGCGTGGGGTGAACGAAATGTTCTCGCCGTCGACGCGAACCTCGTGCGCGCGAACGTCGATGACCAGACGTCCAAAATCGAGCACTTCGGTTGGCCGGGGATCGCCGCGATACGTACGACGCAACACCGCCTTGATGCGCGCCACGACCTCGGTCGGAGTGGCGGATTTCACGATGTAATCATCGCCGCCGAGTCCCAGCCCACGTAGCTTGTCGCTTTCCTCTTCGCGGGCGCTAAGGAACAGTACCGGCAGATCGCTCGATTCCCGAATGCGGCGCAGCACGTCGAAGCCGGATTGGCCCGGCATCATCACATCGAGCAAGACGACATCGGCCGGTACTCGCTCCAACGCTGCGAACGCCGCCACGCCATCGGACGCCGTGGCCACCGCGAAACCCTCGGCTTCGAGAAAATCGCGCATCAGCGACAGAATATCTTCATCATCATCGACGACCAGAACGGTATTGGTCATAGTCGCATCCTTCATTCGACCGTATTCATATGTTGATTATGAACAGCCGCCTTACGTCCGTGCTACCCGCAACGGCGTGTACGACACGTTGGTGCGTCGATGTTGATGGTTTGTTGAGAATCGGAGCCCACAACCGTTGAGGTTCGCCCCTTAGCATAGGAATCGGATTGAGCGGAACGGATCAAATCGAATCTGTATCACGAAGGAGAGGGACCTTGGCACTTGCGAACTACGTGCCGTTGATCCTGGTACACACCGCCGGCTGGGATCCTGGAGGCTGGGGTGGTAACTGGTGGATCTGGAGATTGGTGATGTTCTTATTCTGGATCGTTTTCGTGGCGGTCGTCGTCTGGTTCGTGCGGCGCAACTGGTATCACGATCCGTCGGGACTCAATCGGGCGCGTGGCATTCTCGCCGAGCGCTACGCCCGAGACGAAATCAGCGCCGAGGAATACCGCGAGCGGCTGGATAATCTGCGATAACAGGTGCACACCGGTTTGAACGTCGGAATGAGTGGGAAGGTCAGGTACGAATGGTTGTCCGTGAGAACAGCGGATTGGTGCTCACGAGCAAGCGAACGGGGGCGTATCGAGTGCTGCGCATCACCGCTCCGTTGGTTCTGTTGTTGGTGCTGGTGCAGGCAGCGATGGCCGGACGCGGGTTGATGTACGGTGGAAACGCTATCGCGATCCACGGCGGCATCGGAAATTTGACTTTTCTGGTGGCGCTGGCGCAGTTGGCCCTCGTCGTGTTGGCCGGCATGCGCGGCCCGGGCAAATGGCTGCTCATCATCACGAACGCGCTTCTCGTCGTCCTCGTGATCGTGCAGCTCGGACTCGGTTATGGGGGACGCGAAAGCCCCGTCGCCGCCTGGTGGCACGTACCGAACGGTGTGTTCCTGTTCGGCGTGGCGACCGTGGCCACCTGCGTCGCCTGGATGAAAACTCCCATTAGCGAGGGTGTTGCCTAAGCATTGCATTGAGAGGGGACGAGTCATCCAACGTTGACTTGACCCCCTCTCATCCACTCGACCGCACACGACATAACGATCGGAACGAATCCAATTCGCCGCGAGCGCGCTGTTCGCGGCTCAGGGATCACCTTGCCTGAAATCGGCGCCGAACCGGGCGCGAACGGTCGAAAGGATCAAAACCGTGCATACGTCACAGACGACAACGACGACATTTGCCCCGCGTGCCCAGAGCGAAACCACCGTTGACCACATCATCGAGATGCACGGGGTTACCAAGAGCTATCACACCGGCAAGATGCAGGTTCAGGCGCTGCGTGGCGTCGACCTGATCGTCGAGCGCGGCGAGATGGTCGCGATCATGGGACCGTCCGGGTGCGGCAAGACGACGCTGCTCAACTGCCTGTCGGGGCTCGATACGATCGATGCCGGCCAGATTCTGATCGACGGTACCGACTTGTCGACGTTGTCCGATAAGGTTCGTACCCGCTATCGCGCGTGCAACATGGGCTTCGTCTTTCAGTTTTACAACCTCCTCACGGTGCTGTCGGCGGTCGAGAACGTCGAACTGCCGCTCCTCGTCAGTGGCGAGTCACCGAAAGCAGCCCGGCAACGTGCGCTCGAAGAGTTGGAACGTGTCGGACTGAGCAAATGGGCGAGCCACCGGCCGGCCGAACTGTCCGGCGGCCAGCGACAGCGCGTCACGATCGCTCGTGCGTTGGTCAATCGCCCAGCCATCGTCTGGGCGGACGAACCGACCGGCGATCTCGACTCCGAAACGGCCGACAGCATCATGCAGCTGATGGTCGATCTCAATCGCATTCACCGGCAGACATTCGTCATCGTCACGCACGATCCCCGAATCGGCGCGATGACCGACCGTATTATCCGCATGCACGACGGCCGCGTCGTTGATGCCTGACACTGCCTGGTTGCGCCGCGAAGGGAGATAGCGTGGATAACATCTTTGGACTGCCGATGTCGACCGTCGCGCTCGTCGTCGGTCTACTGATGGGTGCGGCGCTCGGACTGACCGCGCTGATCGGCCTACGCAATCGCATCATCTTCAAGATGGCGTTGCGTAATATTCCGCGCCGGAAAGCGCAAACGGTGTTGATCGCTGCTGGCCTGATGCTCTCGACGCTGATCGTGGCCGCGTCGCTGACGACTGGTGACACGTTGAGCTACTCGGTGACGAAATCGACCTTCGACAGCCTCGGACAGGTTGATGAGACGATCGCCTTCGTCGGCGATTCCGCGAACGAAAGCCGGGTTTCGGTGAACAACGAACCGATCCCCGCTTCGATCGCGGCCAACCTCGAGTCCACGCTCAAAAACGATCCGACGATCGACGGGGTGATGCCGGTGCTCACCGTCGGTGCGCCGGTCTTCGATACGACGACGCGACTCAACGAGCCGAACGTCGTCATCACGGGACTTGACCCGGCCAAGCTCGATGACTTCGGTGGGTTGAATAGCACCGATGGTGCGCGCATCGACTTCGCGGCGTTGCCGGCCGGCTCCGTCGTCATCTCGTCGGATCTGGCCGAAAGCCTGGACGCTGAGGTCGGCAACATCTTGACCCTCTATTACCGGAACCAGCCGCATGATCTGACGGTTGGCGCGATCGCGACCGGCTCGATCCTGACCGGGTACGATGTCGAGTCAACCGGGAGCGGATTCGGTTCCTCGGTGGGCTTCTCTCCGACGTTGTTCGGCGTTGCGATGCCGATTGATCGACTGCAAGAGCTGACCGGCATGCAGGGCCAGGCTCGCTTCATCGCCGTGTCGAACGCAGGAAGCGTGGAATCCGGAGCCGAGCACAGCGATGCGGCGGCCGCCAGCCTGCG